>Ga0299914_10000375_pt1 | contig 26585 bp, 23 predicted proteins | sample RVTome_10_FD_201361 | JGI IMG/M metagenome (GOLD analysis project Ga0299914, IMG submission 201361) | Soil microbial communities from uranium-contaminated site in the Upper Colorado River Basin, Wyoming, United States - RVT153D57 (version 2) ... | reverse complement strand
ACAGTCGGAGAGTGAGGTGCTTTCGGGGTTGTTATGCCGTAGCCGACTGTCCCGCCCGTACAAAATATGATTTGGAGAGGTGCCGGAGTGGTTGATCGGGGCGCTCTCGAAAAGCGTTGTGGCCTTTACGGTCACCGTGGGTTCGAATCCCACCCTCTCCGCCTTTTCAGTAACCAGTGGTCAGTAAACAGTAATGTCACACAGCGACCGCTTCGCGTACAGTAGATTGCTTAGGGGAAGCCTTCCTGAAATTAGGGGAGGCTTTTTGTTTGGTAAGGATTGTGTGGGCGAAGTAGTCAGTGGATGGTGAGACGGGAATCAGTAAGCAGTAGAGTGACTACTGATCACCCTTCGAGGAGTAAAAGATGAGTACGTTGACACGCTTGTGGGCAGAGATTGATGATTTTATGGCCCACCACCCTCAGTCACCGATTGAGTGGGCGGAACGGGGGGATTTTGCCGGGTTGAATTATTATGAGGAGAACAGGCAGTTAAGATTTACGGCCGTTCTCCAGCCCTTCCCTGAAGATGAACCCCTGATTGAAATGCAAACCAGCACCGGCGATACCCGCCACTACCGGCGTTGGGCACGGTTTCGCTTTACGGTAGAGGGTGAGGAAGCCGCCTTAACGATTTACAGTGATCCCCATGGCCATGACTTGTTTATGCCTTTTAAGGATGCCACGAATAGCCAGGAGACGTATGGCGCGGGGCGTTACATGGACAACCATCGCCCTGGTTTGGAGCTGGTTTCTGCGACGGAGATCGAGGTAGACTTTAACTTTGCCTATAACCCGTACTGTGCATACAACCCAAATTATAGTTGCCCTCTTCCCCCGCGTGAGAACTGGCTAAAAGTCCCGATCCGGGCTGGTGAGAAGAACTATAAATAGCCTCACGCTTCCCATAAACCAATCGTTTAGAGAAACCAAAACTACAGTAAACATCAGCCGCGCCATAGCTACCGAATGGATGCTTCAAGCCATCGAAGAAGGCGATCCCCCTGGCATGATAGAGTGTTGGCACTGTGGCCAATGGCGCAAAGAAGATCGGCCGTGTGAGCATTGCCGGGCCAATTACATCCCCTTCTAGTCACCAGCGACAAACCAGCACAAACGAAAAATGGCTGCTTTCCTACTGTGGAAAAACGGCCGTTTCAACAACATCTTGTGGGATGGTGTAGAATCATTTGATGCTGCTTATGACGGTGGTGACGACTGGCAAATTGATAGCGCCGGTTCCGATGCCGCTACCATGACGCTCAACAAACAACCCACGTTCGTCTCCTTGGGCAACAAATCCATCAGGGTACAGTATGATCCCGGCAAGGGTCACGTGCAGGCCATCATTAAGCGCATAAACATTAACGAGACCTGGGAAGAAGTAGAGGGTAATCGAGATCACGTCCGCTTAGAGTTTGATCTGTATATCCCGACCAGCGAACCTATCAGTGTGTCGGTGGAATTGATGACGGGCAGTGCTGGCGCAACCTATGAATCCATTCCTTTTAATGTTGCTGCCAAAGGGTGGACAATGATTCCCCTCAATGCCCAATTCCCCTATGGAATTGTGAGCCGGACAGTTGCCAAAACGCCAACACGGTGCAGGGGTTAGATGATGTGCGCCAATTCCGGCTTATCTTCACCAACTATTCCGGGGCTGGGGAGATATACATTGATTATGTGCGCCATCAAGGGGATGACAGCCTGGTAATTCTGCCAGATGAACCGTTGTTTGATGTAATTAGGAGTGAAACTGAAAGCTGGGGATCAGGTTGTTATCAGGTATATCTACCCTTCATTCTTCAGCCATGAAACAGGTAAAAGGAGGGTAAGACAAGCACAGCCAGGCGGTTTTCGCGTCTGGCCCCTTTGCAACACATTGCCAACCTCACCACAGAAACCGCAGATTTGTCAGACTTGGAAGGATTCCAAGTTCTGGCATTGGGATTAGCTCTTTTGGATGCCTCACTGGTCAAAACCAGTGGGGCATTTTTGTTTGCGCACGGCCGTTATCAACACACATCAACGAAATAGCGCTCATTTACCAAATACTATATCTACTGTTATACTGTAGCGAACTTACGCGCCAACATTGAGACATAACTGTTGATAATTGTAAATTGTGAAGTCTGGTAAAAGACGTTGACCTTGTGAACATAGTACGCTGTTAGAGGACACCATTTAGCATGGTTATTTTTCTCCCTCTCTTTTCTGCGCTGTTGGCATTCGGTTTAGCCCAATATGCCTGGCAGCTACGTAAGCGCTATCTTTGGGTGCTCTCTTTTGCTTTGTTAATGCTGGCAGTAGCAGAATGGTCTCTGGGGTACACATTTGAGTTGGTTGCTGACAGCTTAAGCGCCAAACTGCTGTGGGCTAAAGTGCAATATCTGGGCATTGTTTCGGTGCCTCTGCTCTGGTTTGTTTTTGCCTGGCAATATGTGGAGCGACATCAATGGCTGACTCGCAACCGTTTATTGTTGTTAAGTATTGTCCCCACTACCACTTTCTTATTCGTTTGGACAAATGAATTTCATGGGCTTATCTGGCAGCAGACATTATTGGCCCAGTCCGGTTCGCTCACAATTTTAGAGGTGAGCTATGGGATATGGTTCTGGGTTCATTCAATTTATTCTTATTTGTTGTTGCTAATTGGCTCTATTATTTTGTTGCAGGCGTTCGGCCGTTTTTCATCTGCCTATCGCTGGCAAGTTGCCATTTTGCTCCTCGGCCCACTGGCTCCCTGGATTGGTAACGCGCTGTACATTACGGGGTTTAGCCCAATCTCCGCCTTAGATCTTACGCCACTGGCTTTTGCTATTAGTGGGGCCATCTTTGCCTGGGGCATTTTCCGTCTGCACTTGTTTGATATCGTTCCAATTGCCCGGCGTACTTTAATTGACAGTATGGCTGATGGAATGCTTGTGGTTGATTTGCAGAATCGGCTGGTGGAAGTGAATCCGGCGTTCTTAAAAATCACAGGGTTAACAGAAGAGGCTGTGAAAGGGCGCCCTATTAATGAACTTCTGGCGGATCGGCCCGATTTAGCCCAGCAGTATGGCCAGTCAGAACAATATAGTGTCCAAAGCTATCAAGATTTGGAAGTAGCTGGACGATATTATGATATCAGTATTTCTCCTCTATTGAATGCCCAACAACAAATTCGCGGCCGCTTGATTGTTTTGCACGATATTACGGCTCGCAAAGAGATGGAGAACGAATTGTTTACTCAGAAACAGTTGTCCGAAATGCTCGTTTCCGTAGCCTGGGCAGCGACACAAGACCTGGATTTGGACGTGGTTATGAATAACGTGGCGCAAACGGCCATCAATCTCACCAAAGCCGAAACTGGCGGCTTGATATTATTAGATACCAGACAACAAATCGTTCGTACTATTCTTGCCAGCATTAATAACAAACCTATCGTCCAAGCAGTAAGTGACTTGCAACATATTATAGACGAAGGCTTAGCTGGTTGGGTTGTCCGCCAAGGTGAAGCTGCCCTTATAAGTGATACAACCCATGATGACCGCTGGGTTCAACTGCCAAATGAACCAATCAGAATCCGTTCAGCTTTGGCCGTGCCTATCAGGGAACGCTCTAATGTCATGGGCGTCCTAACTATGACCCATGCCAGCCCCCACCATTTTACAGAACAGGACAAGCTTTTTCTCCAGGCTGTAGCAAATCAAATGGCTTTGGTTTTACGCAATGCCCAGACACATAATTCGCTACGTCAATATATCGCTGATTTGGACACCCTTTATTCAATTTCCCGCCTGATTAGCCATTCTTTGATGGATAAAGATTTCTTAGATCAGGCACTGTATGTTGCCCTGGCGTCATTACGGTTTGATATGGGTTTGATTGCCTTAAGCAGCTTAAATGGAGAGTTCTATTTGGCCGCCGAGAGAAAGCTGCCAGAGATGCTGTCTGAAAAGCTACAGCAGCAGGGGTTTGAAGGGACGATTTGTGAGTATGTATATAAGGAGCAAGAGGCTTTATTTTTGCCTGATGTCACTGGGACGAGCGAGAAATTGGCAGAGTTAAAGAAGGCTTTGCCAACGGCCGTTATCGAATTGGAGAAAGTGGGCATCCGCGCCTGTTATCTCATTCCCCTGCAATATCAAGATGAATTTCTGGGGATGTTAGGCTTATTTGCCAGGCAAACACGTTCCATATCATCTATCGAAGAAATGGCGTTGCGTGAGGCAATTGGTCGGCAAATTTCAATGGCTGTTGCCAATAGAAACCTTTATTCACAAATCAACCAACAGTTAAAAGAACAAACCGCACTCCGTGAAGCTATCATCGCCATTACTTCCTCTCTAGACCTGCCTACAGTATTGACTCAAATTGCCCAACAGATGAACCGTGCTTTAGGTTGCACTAGTACCTATATTTGCAGCTATGAATCAGAAAGATTGACATCAAAGATAATAGCCGAGTATATGAGCCTTGAAGCCAACGAGCGTGAAAAAGTTTCTGATCTGGGGATAGTCAATCGTTTAGATGAGGAATTCCCCTCTAGTTTAACGGCTCTTACTGAAGGCAATCCAACTATTATTCATGATAATGACCCGGATTTGCTTCCTCTTGAACGCGAGCATATGTTGAAGTACGGGGCTAAATCTATCTTGTTGATACCTCTTCGCGTGGGTGGGCAAACGATTGCCTATGCAGAGATGTGGGAGAGCCGGCACTATCGTCGCTTCACAAATAAGGAAATTGAATTAGCTCAACTTATGGCCGCTCAGGCAGCGATTGCTATAGAAAATGCGGACTTGTTTACCTCGATTGCTGATGAGCGCGGCCGTTTAGATTCACTTATCCAATCTAGCCGGGACGGAGTAATCTTAATTGGTTTGGACAGACAGATTCTGGTAGTCAATGAGATGGCTCTAGAATTTTTCAATCTGAGTGGTTCGCCACAAGACTGGGTAAATCAGCCGTTACGAAAAGCCTTATCTATTGTTTATGATAATGCCCCTCATGTAGTGGAGGCGACTGTCGAAGAGATGAGACGCATTGAACAAGGGGATGAACCTGCGGGCAGTGGTGAATATGAAGTTAATTCTCACATTATTCACTGGCTGAACCTGCCTGTTATATCTTTCAAAACAGCGATTGGCCGCCTGTTGGTACTTCGTGATGTGACTCAGGAAAGGCTTTTGGAGCGAATGCGCGATGATTTGACTCACACCATGGTCCATGATTTGCGCAATCCGCTAAATTCCATGTCCCTTAGCCTTGAAATTTTAGCGTCATATATTGAAAATGAAATTGATCCCAAGGTAGAGGAAATTTTGGGCTATGCGCGTATTAGCACAGAGCGGATGCTGGCAATGGTTAATGCTATTTTAGATATCAGCCGGTTGGAAAGCGGCCGTATGCCGTTGAACTTGGAGCTGATCTCAATGCCCGAAATGGTATCTACGCTGTTGCGTACACAGAGTCCGTTAGCCGAGGAGAAGAGCATCGAAATTCAGAGCAACATTGCTTCAGATGCGAATGCCTGGGCAGATAAAAATTTGGTCGAGCGTGTTTTACAAAATTTAGTAGGCAATGCCCTAAAATTTACACCAGAAGGTGGCACTATCCAGATATTAGTTCAAGAGAGAGAAACAGATAAAGGTTGGCGTCTACACGCTTCAGTAAAGGATAGTGGAAGTGGCATCCCCTCAGAAATCATGGAACGTTTATTCCAAAAATTTATAACTGGTTCCCAGACGCAGCGCGGCAGCGGTTTAGGTTTAGCATTTTGCCGAATGGCGGTGGAAGCGCATGGTGAGCGTATTTGGGTTGAAAGTAGTTCAAGTGAGGGAACTACCTTCACGTTCACCTTACCACTACCCGCCACGTGACAAGTTCGTGGGCGAAGGATGGCGATATGCTAAAACCAACCTGGCGCTCACGCAGCATCCACCAATATGGCAGTGCCACCTTAGATGAAAGATCACCCCATTACGCCGATCAAGTACCGCTCTTCGTACAGCACGAATTAAAACCGGTCTGGTTTGACGAAGCCGACATTCGGGCAAATCTAGAAGTGGCCTATCGGCCAGGGGAAGATGGAGAGAAGTAGGCGGTTACACACTCATAGCAACGAAAGTTTGTTGATCGTTACCAGTTGTGAAGGCTGAACGGTGAATGAAGCTGTTCACAATTCACGCTTAACCATTCACCATTCACGATTGCGGTTTAATGGCATTAAGCCGCTACAGAATGAGTAAAACCAGGGCAGTCCCAATTACCAATACGTTGAGCAGCAGGAGGACGGCCAAAATCATGCGTTGTGACGATGTAAGTCCCTGGAGGGAAAATGAGGAGGAGTTGTCTCGAAAAGGATCCTCTTCAGACATGTCCTCAAAAGCAGAGCCTGCTCGGGCACTTTTCTGGCGCAGCACATCAAACTCGTCAACCTCTTCCTCCTCCGCTGGCTCCTCATCAAGGGCCATCCAATCAGGTGTTTCTTCCAGATCTTCATCTTCGTCGTCAAATTCAAGGTTATCAAATAAATTGTCTTGCATAGTCAGCCTCCCAATAGAGTCCAGTTACGATAGGCTACCTGGATTTAAGCGAAACGTCAACATAAAATTTTCATGTTTAGCGAGAGAGAATTTGTCTGTAAGATGTGATGATCCTGGCGCACATCCTATGCCTCGCGCCGCAAAGTCACATCACCGGCGGCAATAGTATGAATGTTTCCTGTCTCATCACGCACGAGTAGCTGCCCCCAGATATCGGCCGTTTCCGCCCGACCAATTACAGGTGGCTGCCCTATCTGGCTAATCTGAACCTGTTGACCGAGCGTGATCAGGCGTTGTTGCCAGGCTTTATGCGGAGATTGGGCCACTTCATAATACCGTTCCAATCGCTGCCAAAAATCGAGTAATAGTGGCAGGCGGGCAACGGGCCGTCCGGTTGCGATTAGCAGGCTGGTGGCTGGTGTTACTGTCGCTGGTAATTCGCCGGCTGGCACATTGACATTGATGCCGATGCCTACGATGGCTTGTTGGAGACGGCCATTCGTCACCTGCCCTTCCAATAAGATACCGCTTACCTTGTGCCACTCATCGCTTTGCTGCACCATCACATCATTAGGCCACTTCAATCCCACTGTCAACCCTGTTGCTGCCTCGATGGCCTCCGCCGCCGCCACACTCACCATCATCGTCAGCCAATTGGCTTGAATAGCCGACCAATCTGGTCTAAACAGGATAGAGTGTAATAACGAACTCTGGGGGGGCACAAACCAGCCCCGGTTCAGCCGCCCGCGTCCCTGGCTCTGAAAATCAGTTAAGACTACTGTGCCTGTTGGCAACTCATTTCCCTCTGCGAGCAGCCGTTTTAGCTCATCATTTGTCGAGCCAAGAGTGAGATAATAAAGGTAGACATGGCCGAGCCATTTTGTTGTGAGCGCAGGTAAAATGGCCGTTTCCATCAATTCATCAACCATAGCTAAACCAATTTTTGACAGTCCTTTAGCAACGCCTATAATTAATATAGATAGAGTAGTATCTCCTTAGTAGTACCACAATGTAAGTGTAAAGGATAATTTGCATGGACGCTTCCCCAGATAGTTCCCCTCAACGTCCAGAAATGGATGAATCCTATTGGTCATCCCTGCTTGAGCAAGGAGAAACCTTTGCCTCGCCTGCGCCAGCCGAGCCCGGAGAAGAAGATACCTGGGTGCCTACAAATCAACGGGTAGACGGCCGCTTTCGTTGGTCCGATGGTGGCAAGCCCGAAGAAAGCGAAGCCTGGCAATTGGCCCAAGAAACCTTTGCTAACGACGAGACCTTGAAACTCCTCGTCACTGGCTACAACAAAGGTGGTTTGCTCGTCAACTGGAATGGCTTACAAGGTTTCATTCCTGCTTCCCAGCTTATCAACTTCTCCCGTTTTCACATCGAGCGCGAACGGCTGAAGGCCTTGGAAAAGTGGGTTCAAAAAATCCTGCAACTCAAAATCATAGAAGTCGACCCCAAAACCAAGCGCCTCATCTTTTCTGAGCGGGCAGCGCAGGTCAAAGCAGAACAGCGGGAAGCATTACTGAATCGCATCCAGCGTGGTGACATCCGCCAGGGTCGCGTGACCAACCTCACCAAATTTGGTGCCTTTATAGATTTAGGTGGATTGGAAGGACTGATCCATCTCTCGGAACTATCTTGGAGTCGTGTGGTACATCCCAGCGAGGTTGTCAAACCTGGCCAGGTTATTACTGTCAAAGTTTTAGACGTAGACCAACGACAAGAGCGTGTCGCCCTCAGCCGCAAACGCCTAAAACCCAATCCCTGGCAAACCGTCGAAGAGCGATATTACCCTGGCCAGCTTATCGAAGGGGTCATTAGCAATATTGTCAGTTTCGGCGTGTTTGTGTTAATTGAAGAGGAATTAGAAGGGTTAATTCATCTATCTGAACTGGCTGAAGGCAGCTTTCTCCATCCCCGTGATGTCGTGAATGATGGTGAAAAAGTGCGTGTTCGAGTTTTGGAAGTAGACGGTTCTAACAAACGATTAGCGCTCAGCTTGCGCAAAGCCAAATAACGCAGTAAAACGTAAATTAAAACAATTACGTTTTACTGTCATGGCAAGGAAAAAATCGGTTCCTCCTCCCCCGTCCCCTCCTACCTGGGACGAACAGTTAATCAATCGCCTTATTCCCTGGCGCACTGAACTGGCCGGTATCGCCTTATTCTTGTTGGCCATTGTCACGCTGTTAGCGTTGCTTGGCCTGACACGGACCAACTGGTTAAATACCTGGACCAGCTTTTTATGGGAGGCATTCGGCTGGGGAAATTATCCCCTTTTTCTATTGGTAGCCGGGGCCGGCCTCCATCTAGCACTCCAGAGGATAGAACGGCCGTATCATATCCACCCCCACCAAGTCATTGGCTTGGAACTTATCCTCCTGGCTGCCCTCCCTCTGAGCCACCAACTGAGTGGAGCTACTCTCGCCCAGGCCCATCTTGGTCAAGGTGGTGGGTTGGTGGGTTGGGCCTTGTCTGAACCGCTGGTAAGCTTCTTTGGCCCGCTCATCACCGGCCTTTTATACAGCGGACTTCTCCTTTGGGGCGTATCATTGCTAATCGGCTTGCGTTGGGATGATGTATGGCAGGCATTGGCCTACTTTTCCACCCGCTTAGGTCAGTTTGCCCAACAAATTGCCCCCAATGAGGATACCATTGTCACTTATGGTTCGGCGGGTATGGCCGAAACGGCCGTACCCGTCCCCCATATTACTCTCGGCGACGATGATCCCGATGAGGACGAATTACTCATCATTGACGATTCTGCGCCAGACAGCCAGGGTCGTATCCGGCGTCGAGACAATCGCCTGCCACCACTGGCTATTCTTGAAGAAGGCGGGGCCACCAGTCTCAGTCCCGCAGAAATTGACGAGAAAAAAGAGACTATCGAACAAACTCTAGCCGACTTTGGCCTACCTGCTACCGTCACCGAAATCCGGCGTGGCCCGGCTGTTACCCAATTTGGTGTCGAGCCTGGCTACGTCGAACGCCCTGGCCCTGACGGGCAAATGAAACTGCAAAAAGTCCGCGTCAGCCAGATCGCTGGACTGCAACGTGACCTGGCGATGGCTTTAGCCGTACAGCGTTTGCGTATTGAGGCCCCCGTGCCTGGCCGTAGCGTCGTCGGCATCGAAGTCCCCAATGACGAAATCAGCCTGGTACGACTGCGGGCCATTGTCGAATCAGACAGTTACTATAAACTGAAATCACCTCTGGCCGTCGCCTTGGGCCGCAATGTCTCTGGCGCACCGATTGCCATTGACCTGGCCAAACTACCCCACCTGCTCATCGCCGGCACCACCGGCTCTGGCAAATCTATCGCTATCAACGCCATGATTAGCTCCCTTATCTGTAACAATACTCCGGACAAACTGCAGCTCATCCTGATTGATCCCAAAAAAGTGGAATTGATCCGTTTCAATGGCCTGCCTCACCTCATCGGCAAAGTAGAAACGGAGGCGGATCGGGCGGTGGGGGTGTTACGCTGGCTCACGGCGGAAATGGATCGCCGCTATGAAATGTTTGCTCAGGTCGGGGCCAGAAATCTTAACGGTTATAACCGCAAAATCGCCCGCAAGAAGGATGTGAAGAAATTGCCCCATTTGGGTGTCTTCATTGATGAATTATCCGACCTGATTTTGACTTATCCCGGCGATGTGGAACGAACTTTATGCCGCCTGGCGCAAATGGCCCGGGCAACTGGAATTCATCTGGTGGTGGCGACGCAACGGCCGTCTACCGATGTCATCACCGGCCTCATCAAAGCCAACTTCCCCGCCCGCCTCTCCTTCGCCGTTGCTTCCGGCACCGATTCCCGTGTCATCCTCGACAGCGTGGGGGCAGAACACCTGCTGGGCAAAGGCGATATGCTCTTCCTTTCTCCCGAAGCCGGCGAACCAATCCGCATCCAGGGGGTGTGGCTCAATGACCCTGAAATCGAAGCCATCGTCAAACATTGGCAAGACACGATGCCCGACTTTGAGCCTGGCGATCCTCCCTGGGAAAACCTCATCGCCCGCTATGCCCACCTCGACAAAACCGATACCCTCCTGGAAGCGGCTATCGAACTGGTCAAGAAAAACGACACCGTTTCCACCTCCCTGCTGCAACGTCGCCTGCGCCTGGGCTACCCCCGTGCCGCCCGCATTATGCAGCACCTCTACGAAATGGGCCTCGTTGAGGACCCTCAAGAAGGTGGCAAAGTCCGCCAATCCCTTGTAGATGAGAGCCACGATGATCCTCTGGGTGCTTACCTTGCCGATCAAGATTGAGGGGTCCGGTGCTCCTTTTCAGGAGGTGCAAAAGCCGACCGGCTGAGATTACCACTGCACGTCAGAGCAAATTAGGGATGAAAAATTGATAGCGGGGCTTATAACAGCCGTTGCCACCCAAATTATATAGCTGACTAGAGAGAATGGGGATTGGAGACTGGAGATAGCGAGTCTCCAATCCCCATTCATTTTATTGCGCTTCGGGCATAGGCAGAACTTCCATGCCATACTTGCCAAAAATCGCCCCGACTTTCGCTAAATCCGGTGGCGCATCTGTGGGCAGTGCGCCCAGTTCTTCAAAGAATGGTTCGAAGTTGGAACTTGGGGTAACGAACCATAGGGTACGGCCGTTTGTATTGCCCACATTTTGGAAACCGTGCGGGATACCACAAGGGAAGTGTAGGATGGTTCCAGCTTCAGCCTGATAGACCTGTCCGCCCAGAAATACTTCATATGTGCCTTCTATTACCTGGATCACCTCATCTTCCCGGCTGTGCACATGGGGTGGAATACCCGCTCCGGCCGGCGACAGCACTTCAAAAACGTAGTAATCGCCGTTGGCCTTGCTTTGATCCAGTTTAACAGTTGCCTGATGTCCCATGACGCCTAACGGCCGTCCCTCACCTGCCTGTAACACCAATGCTTGTTTATTGTTTTTCATGTCAAAATTCTCCTTTTGGTTTATTGATTTATTATTGAATTGATTACACACGCACTTTCACAACTTTGCCTCACGCCATAGCTTGCTCCTTCCAGATCAACACCCGTTCGGATGTTGCTGCGCCCAGTTGTTTCATCTCTATGCCCAACAACAGTTCCAATTGCTGGCAAAACCAGCGGTCGAAGGGCCGTTTTGATTTGATCATCTCTGGCAAAATTCGTCCTGGCCGTTCGGCCATAACCGTGATCACAGCGATGTCCGTCCCCATTGTCGTCAACCACAACCCTTCGGCCGTAATGCTCAACGCCCGCCGCGATAACAGAAAAGCACACCCCTGCCAACCAGCTATCTCCTGCGCCAACCGCCGCCACGCTTCGGCCTTGCCCGGTAACAGCGGTGCCGCTAAGAGAACATATGCCTGATCGGTATTTAGTTGCAGTGTCATTGCTCAAACTCCGTTATAATCAAGATGACAGTAGGATAGAACGTGGCCGTTTCAAAGGCGTTATAAGCAGCGGCCACAGCGTTAGATGACTCAACTACACCTCTCCTTCCTCGGCTCACCCCAGGTACGTTACGGCGACCAACTACTTACCTTCGCCACCCGCAAAGCTCTAGCCCTGCTCATCTATCTGTCGGTGGAAGGTGGTAGCCATTCCCGCGAAAAGTTAATGGCGTTCCTCTGGCCCGACAGCGACGAAAAACGGGGGCGGGGCGCGTTGCGCATTACCCTGGTTTATTTGCGACGAGCATTTGAATCGGCCGTTCCTGCCAACAGCTACCTCCAAATCCATCCCGATACCCTCGCTTTCAACTTCGACTCAGATTTCACCCTCGATACCCAATTACCCAATTACTCAATTACTCAATTACCTGATCCCTCAATCTCTTATCTCCTATCTCTCCTCTCCGCTTACCGCGCTCCCTTCCTCGAGGGCTTCACTCTGCCCGATGCCCCTGCCTTTGATGAATGGGTTAGGCTCCAACGTGCTTACCTTCACCAACAACTCAGCCACTTATTCGACCAACTCAGCCAGCAGCAAACTGATGCCCGCCAATTTAGTGAGGGCATCCATATCACTACCCGCTGGCTGGCTCATGACCCTCTTAACGAAGCCGCCCATCGCCGTCTTATGCGGTTACACGCCCTCAATGGCAACAAAACGGCCGCTCTCCAGGCTTACCGCCACTGCCAAACTATCCTCCAAACCGAGCTTGGCATTGAACCATCGCCAGAGACAGAAGCACTCTATGAGAAGCTTTACGATTTACGATTTACGACTTACGATTTGGCAGAAGTGCTCGCCAATCGTCAATGGCAGCTCCCCTTCGTCGGCCGTTCTGCCGAACACAGCCAACTCACGGCCGTTTTCCACCAACTGGGGCAGCAAACCCAAACGGCCGTTCTCCTGGGCGAGCCAGGCATTGGCAAAACCCGCCTGGCCCAAGAGTTCCTGCATTGGGCAAGGCTGCAAGGAGCCGATGTCTTGAGTGGGCGGGCTTTTGAAGCCAGCGGCCGTTTGCCCTACCAGCCCCTTGTTGCTGCCCTGCGCCCCCGCCTGGAAGCCGAAAATGCCCCTGAAGATTTACTCAGCGATGCCTGGTTGGCTGAACTGAGCCGCCTGTTGCCTGAACTGCGCGACCGTTATCCTGACCTGCTCCCGGCAGCGGCCGATGATGCCCTGGCCCGCACTCGTCTCCTGGAAGCTATAGCCCAATTGGGCCAGGCCCTGTCAGACCTGCCAGGTCTGGGAAGATCTAACAGATCTAAATCAGTCATCCTGTTCACAGATGACTTGCAATGGGCTGATGCCGCCACCCTGGATGTGCTACACTACTGCGCTCGCGCCTGGGCAGAAAAGCAGCTCCCCATCCTCATCCTCCTCGCCCTCCGCAGCGACCATCTAGCCACCGACTCTAACCTCAACACCTGGCTAAACAACCTCAGCCGTGCCTTACCTGTTACGCGCCTGAATTTAGGACCAATAACGGCCGTTGACACTATCCAGTTGGTCGAAGAATGGCAGAAGAGTGAAGGGAAAAGAGCGAAGAGCGAAACTTCCCTCGCCGACTGGATCTATCACGAAACGGCCGGTCAGCCCTTCTTCATTAGCGAGACATTGAAGCTGTTGCAGGAGGAAACGGACATTCTCCTCCACACGATTGTCCCCGGTGTACGCCAGCTTATTTTGACGCGGCTCAATCGGCTATCGGCCGAAGCGATGGCCCTGTTAACGGCCGTGGCCATTATCGGCCGTCCTACCTACTTCGAGCAGTTGTGCCAGATTATCGCCACCGACGAAGACAAAATGTTGCCTGCTCTGGATGAGCTATTACAACACCAAATGCTGCTGGAAACCACCAATCCCCGCCATCCCTACACTTTCAGCCACGACAAAATACGTGATATCGTCTACACCCAGGCCGGTGATGCCCGCCGCCGTCTTTACCACCGCCGTGCCCTGGCCGTCCTCAAACAGGAAGGCGCTCCTCCTGGCGAACTGGCCCACCATGCTCTAGCTGCCCACTTTTACGAGGCTGCCTTCGGCCACAGCCTAGCCGCCGGTGATTCTGCCCTCACCCTTTTCGCCATTACTGATGCCATCTACCATTACGAGCAAGCGCGGACAGTGAGCGGTGAACAGGTATCAGGTCGCAGTAAAGAGTTGCTTTATACGAATTTGAGCCGGGCTTATGAATTGGCTGGCAATTTTGAAAAGGCTAAAGCGATTGCTGAGGAGATGCTTAATTGGGCACAGCAGGCTAATGATACTGAGCTGATTTGTGCTGCGCTCCACCGGCTGGCAACTTTGGCGATTTATACCCATCAACTGGAAACGGCGGCTGCCCACCTGCAACAGATTATCCAAACGGCCGAAATTAGCCACCACACCCGCTGGCTGGCCGAAGCTGAATGGGGATTGGCTCAATTGGCACAGCACCGTTACGACATGAAGACAGCTAAAATCCACAGCCAACATGCCTGGCAACTGGCACAAGAAATTGATGCACCCGAACTGATTGCCCGCAGCCTCAACAGTCTCGGTTATGCTCATCTACTCCTGGGTGATTTTCAGGCGGCTATTACCACTATGACAGAAGCTCGTGGCCGCTATCTCGCCCTCGGCAACCGCGCCCTGGAAGCAGACTCCCTCACTGGTATGGCCGGCGCTATGATCTTTCAGGGTCGTGCGGCCGAGGCTGTCGCCGTTCTGCAAGAGGCATTGGGCATCTATCAGGCAATTGAAAATCCCTGGGGTATTCTCTTTAGCAGCGGTTGGCTGGCAGCGGGATTGTTAGATGCCGGCCGTTTGGAGAGGGCTTTGAATAATTGTTTGCAGGCGGCCGATCACGCCCAGACCCTTGGCCCTACCCCCGTCAGCATCTGGAACTACCTATGGACAGGCAATGCCTACCGCGCCCTATTCCAGTTGGACAAAGCTATCGCCGCCCATCAGGAAGCCGCCCGTCTCAACCAGCCCCACCCCCTGCGCCCCTTCGCCGAATATATTGCCGCCGAACTATGCGCCGATTACCTGTTGGCAGGCGATTGGCAGCGGGCTAGTGAACAGGCTCAAGAAACCTTGAAGCATCGCAACTACCAGGCACTGCCCCAAATTGTGCTGCCACGTTGGGCAACAACGGCCGCTCTCCTCCAGGCGGATCATCATCAACAAGCGCGAGATGATCAGCGGCAGAGCCAATTATTATGGGGGCAGCTCCCTCGCTTCCGCGTCGCCCATCTCCGTTCCCAAGCCGTGCTGGCCGAGTGGGACGGCGACATCCTTCAAGCCATCAACTATCTGGAAGAGGCCCACAACCTGACAAATGAAATAGGCTTGCCCGGTGAACAGTGGCAAGTCCTGGCAAAATTGGCCGAACTTTACCCTGATGAGACACAACGACAAGCAGCAAAAAGCCAGGCGGTTGAGATTGTTAACCGCCTGGCAGAAAATATTGGAAATGAGAAGTTGAGGGAGGGGTTTGTAACGGCTGTTGCTACTCTTGTACGGTGAACTCCTGCATCATACCTAAGGCAAAGTGGGGGGCATGAGAAGCTGCATCGGGTAAGAAGCAGTAAAGGACATAGGTTCCCGGCTCCAGATTGACAACGATGTATTGGCTATCGCCAGGCACGATCCCCGTGATGCCACCCAATGAAGTACCAGGAGGAATCTCGCCAGGTGGCGTATTCAGATAGTCATCGGCCGTTTTCCCCTCCGCCAACTGTACCAGAAAAGCTTCATGCGGCTGGCTGCCTGCGTTCCAGAAGCGAATGGTCTGTTCCCCGGCGGCAAAGGTACCCGACACCTCAAAATGGAAATCAGACAAATTGATCGTCACATCAGGCAGTGGTTCACCGGGCATAATCCTGGGCGGTTCTGTGACCGTCAACGCTTTGATGAGACCATTTTGGAAATGGGGCAAACCTTCCGCATCGGGAATAAAATCTATCAGGACGTAGCTCCCCATCTCCAGGTAGACAATAGTCGAGGTTGTGCCGCCCGGGTCGGGGGAATTGGGCCCGCCAAAGGGTTCGGCCCAGTCAGGGTAGCTCTCCGGATCAGCCGTGAGAGCCGCCTTTAGGTCGTCTGACGTTTTACCCTCTGCCAACCTGACCAACTGAATATGGTGCCCTTCCTGACCCTCGTTTGTGAGGTTAATCCTCACCCAACCGGCGGCAATCTCCTCTGGGCCGGTAAAGCCACTATCAGATGCGGTAAAAGCCACTTCGACAATATCGGGTCGGGTATCGACACCCATCCCAGCATAACTTTCAACGGCCGTTATCAAGCCATCTACCACAACCATCGTTTCCTCGCCGCCAAATTGCAAAACATCATTTCTGTAAGCAGCAATAGTATGAGTTACCCTTTTTCTGGTCACCCTCATATCACTGATCTCGTTTACCCAGGTCCCATTCATGGTACTTTCCAGATAAGTCATCACACTAGCTTTACCTGTTAAGTAGGGTGTACCGCGCCAGGTTATATCATCAGCAAGTAGGACGGCGACAGCGTCTGCCTCTCCAGCGTTTAGTGCGCTGTAGAAGTTTTGTACAACTGTGAGGGGATCGGGTGACTGAGGTACGGGGGTGATCGTGGGTACGGCCGTTGGTACCTCAGTTGCCCGTTCTATTACAGGGGTGGGTTGGCTGGATGCCGCACTGCTACATGCCGCCAGCCATCCGGAAGCTATTACTAATAACCAAATTACGATTCGTTTCGTATTCATCATTACTCTCCTTTATTTTTGATAAGATGTTGAAAAGGTAGATCGAACTACTGCCCAATAAACAGACCGAAAGCTGTTCACTCCCTATTCGTTTTCACGTCACAAGGGTCAGGATATGTGAATTCCACGACAGGCTCGCTTGTGTTAAGGGGAAGCGAGCTTGCCAGTAATAGGGGTGGCTCTGGGGAAGGAGTGATGGGTTGGTGGGTAAGAGGGTGTTCATCGGCCGTTTCCCATTGAATTGTCCATGTGACTGTGGTGACGGTTTTAGTGACCCGCCTGATGATTTGGTGCATAAATCACCCTTCTGTCTATTAGGGTCACTGTAGCAGAGAGCAACTTGTCAAATATGACTTTTCTTGCCACTATTTGACCTGTTCAGCGATTAACCAGATAGCGTATACTAGAAGCCATGTCCGCAAAAGATACGGTTTTCCTTTTGATGAATTTTGTCACTTTCGGCCGTTTGCTGAGATATTTGCGTCGCCGCGCCCAACTCACCCAACAGGAATTAGCCATCGCCGTCGGTTATAGCGAGGCCCACATCAGCCGTCTGGAACGTGACCAACGTCTGCCCGACCTGGAAACGTTAGCGGCTCTATTCGTTCCCGCTCTGGGGTTGGAGACTGAACCAGACACAATCGCCCGCCTTTTGGAATTGGCTGCCATCGCCCGCAGCCAGACAGCGCCAGCCACAGGCAAAATTACTGTCACCCAATCCGTTGAATATGAAGTCGCCGAAATCGTAGAGTCCCGCCCGGAACGGCCGCCCCACAATCTCCCTCTCCAATTGACCAGTTTTATTGGGCGCGAGGCTGAGATGAAGGCCATCAAACAGCTCTTGATTGGTCCGGCCAATAACGATGGCGCAAAGCATGGGGAGAGGCTCATTACCCTGACAGGCGTGGGTGGAGCAGGTAAGACACGCCTGGCCTTGCAACTGTCCGCAGAGGTATTATCTGCTTTCCCTTGTGAGCATCTCATTGCCACATGCGCTCAATTAACAGAGCGGTTGCTGCGCACCTGTCTCCACCTGAAAGTGTTGGCAACCAGCCGTGAAACCCTGGAAGTAACTGGAGAATTTGTCTATCAATTACCGGCGTTGGCAAGCCCTGATCCCCATGATCTTCCCCTCATAGAGCTTCTGGCACAGTATGAAGCGATGCACCTCTTTGTTGAGCGGGCTAGTTTAGCCATGCCTGACTTCCGGTTGACAGCGGACAATGCTCCGGCTATTGCTCAAGTGTGCCGCCAGTTAGATGGGATACCGTTAGCGATTGAGTTAGCCGCGGCACGGGTGAAACTGCTGCGGATGGAGGAAATCGCAGCCCGCCTGGGAGATCGCTTTCGCCTGCTCACGGCTGGCAGCCGAACCGCGCTGCCCCGCCAGCAAACGTTGCTGGCATCAATTGGCTGGAGTTGGGATTTGCTGCCGGAACAGGAGCAGATCTTGCTGCGCCGGCTGGCTGTATTTGCCGGGGGCTGGACGTTGGCGGCGGCCGAGACTGTGTGTGGTTCGCCATTACAGGTTTTGGATTTGCTGACCAATCTGGTCAACAAATCGCTGGTTGTGGTGCAGCGGAAACCGGGAGTTGCTGCCCGCTACCGGCTGTTGGAGACCATACAGCTTTTTGCCTGGGAGAAGTTGGAAGAGTCGGAGGAGATGACCATTATCCGCCAACATCATTTTGACTTCTTTTACGCCCTGGCTCAACAAGCCAGCTTGTTTGGTTCCGAAATAGGAGAATGGCTAAATCGCCTGGGGCCAGAGCTGGATAATCTGCGGGTGGCCTTGACGTGGCAGTTGGCCGACGAGCCAAATGATGACTGCCCCCCTCTGGCAGCACGTGCAGAAAAAGCCTTGCAAATGCTGATACCACTGTTAGATTTTTATTGGTATCGTGGGTATGGGATGGAGGCACGCGAATGGTTGAGGCGACTGTTAGCTGTGGAGATGCCACCCTCTTCGATTCGTGCTGCCGGCTTCCAAAAAGCAGGCTGGCTGGCCCGGGGGAGCGGTAATTATGATCTGGCGCTGCTATATTTGAACCAGGCTGTGGCTATAGCGCGAGAGATTCAAGATAAGGATCGGATTGCCTGGTCGCTCTCGGATTTGGGGATCACTCTCCGAGATCAAGGACATCTGGCTCAGGTCATTCCCACTCTATCTGAGGCCCTATTACTCTTTCAAGAGGTGGGAGTTAGACGCGGGATAGGCAGTACCCTATATATCCTAGCGGAAACAAGAATGCTGGCCAGGGAAACAGCAGCAGCTAAAGCATTGTGGGAGCAGGGATTGGCGTTGTTTCGGCAGGAAGGAGATAAAGGGCATATCAGTTGGGGGTTAGAAGGGTTGGGTGGGTTGGCTTTTCTGGAAAAGCGTTTCGAGGAGGCAAATACCCTCCACAAAGAAAGTCTCAAGCATAAAGCAGAGGTGATGAACAAACTGGGTATTGCTTTTTCATTTGACGGCCTGGCACAGGTGGCCGCAGCACAGGGAAATAGCCAGCGGGCAGCGATATTATGGGGAGCCGCAGAGCAGTTGCGTCGCTTATTGGGTACACCGGTTGACCCTTCACGGCAAAGCCTCTTTACCTCGCTTATTCCGATGGTACGCCAGGCTTTGGGCCTTGAACTTTTTCAGCAGCGGTGGGAACAAGGACAAAGGTTATCCCTTGCGCAGGCTGTGAACTACGCTCTGGGGGGGTGAGTAACGGTCGTTACTCACCCCCGCAATATCTCAGGCTGGTTGCAATTCAGCTACGGCCGTCAAACAATCCACTAACGCCTCCGGAGCTGCCAGAAATGGCGAATGCCCCGTATGTACGGTGAAAATTTGTTGGCAAGGCGTGGCCGCTACCATCTGTTTTTGCAGAGCAAAGCTGACAGCCCTGTCTTGTTGACAGTAGATATAAGCGCGAGGAATACGGCCGAAATTGCCTTCACTGATCCGCACTGGAGTAGCCACCGGGGCCAGCGGATCAGGAACCAGCAGTGATTTAGCCCAGGCCACATCCTCATCGGTGCAATCCGCATAAAATGCCTCATGGATAGCCTCCTCTTTCACCGTCGAATACCCTTCCGCTTCCACAATCACCAGATTAGGTACCAGAAACGAATCACGGTCTTGCAAGCCGAGATCAAGCAATGATTGGCCGTTTCCAGGCAGAAAGGCAGCCAGGTAAACCAATGTTTGTATCTTGTCCGGCCAGAGTTCGGCTGCCTGGGTAATGGCTATCCCGCCCATGCTGTGGCCTACCAGGATGGCCGGCTCCTCTGCTTTTGCCAGCACCTCACTAATACGATTACAATAGCTTTGCAGCGTGATTTCCGGAATGGGGGTCTTGTCTTGACCATGCCCCGGCAAATCCGGCGCAAATACTGTATGCCCTATCAGCCCATCGTAGATGCTTTGCGCTCCCGCCTGGAGCGAGAAAACGCGCCGGAGGATCTACTAAGCGACATCTGGTTAGCTGAACTAAGCCGCCTCCTGCCAGAATTACGCGACCGCTACCCCGATTTGCCACCGCCACAAGGCGACGAGGCTACGGCTCGCACCCGTTTAATGGCAGCTATCACCCGGCTTGGGCAATCGCTAACAACCCGTCATGCGAGTGATGCCTTGTTTGTGGTTAGAAACGGCCGCTCTGCTCAGGGCCAATGAAGTCGAGTCAACCCGTGCCGAAGTGGCTCGTTGGCCAGGCTGGATAGGTGGTGTGCCCCGCTTTCACATCAGCCAGCAGCGCAGCCTGGCACTGCTGGCAGCGCAAGAGGGAGAGATGGCCGCGGCTGTGGCCCATTTAGAGCAAGCCTTCATCTTAGCCGAGGCCATGAATTTGCCCGGCGAACAATGGCAAATTCTAGTCGAACTGTCTCGCATCTACGACGATAACGCGCGGGGACAAGCAAGCAAAAACCAGGCGGCTGAGATTGCCAACCGCCTGGCTGAGGGGATTGGGGATGAGGCGCTGCGGGAAGCGTTCATAACTGGGTGCTCAACCGCAAACAACTATACCAGACCAGGCAAATCTTAGCCGCTGCAGGCCATTACCTACACCAGGCCAGTTAGGGGCAAATGGGCTGTTACGCCACGCCGATCATTACTCTCGCCAATGGGTGAAAACTATTTCACCATCATGCCATTGCGGTTCGCCCTCTAGAAGTTCCAGCAACTTCAAATAAATGGCATGGGTTTCCGGCTTGTCCGAATGGGTAAAGTACCCTTCCTTACTATCAAAGACACTCGCCATGTAGAAAACATCAGGGTCATCGTCCATCTGATACATCACCCGGCCGATATAGCTGTCCGGTAGGTTCAGTGCAACTTCCATAAACTTGACCAATGCCTCGCGGCAGCCCGGTTTGACTCTCATTCTGGATATTGTCCCATACATCACATTCACTTCCTTTCGGATCAGTGACTCACTGAACACTGATTCCTGATCGGTTACTGTACACTGCTATCCGGGATAGCCACGCACCCCCTGCAAACCTTTCAGGCAAGAAATCTCGCCACACTCGTTGTCAATGTGGCCGATGAGTAAACGGCCGATAATCCAGCCAACAGTCACTTCGCCGAAGCCCACATTGGACAGATCAACCGTTGTATCTAAGGCTTCCGGCGAAAGTGAGTTCAGGTATTCATCTGTATTGGCCTGAACTGCCTGGGCATATTGCCGCAGGGCTGGTAGATCAATCTGTACCCGCCGCGCCCAGGAGCCATAATCTTTCCAATCCGGGCCAGGTAGTGGCATCGGTTCACTCAGACCCGTTTTGCCAGGCCAATTGGTGGCAAAAAGCGGTGGGCTTTGTTTCAACATGCCGTTGACAATCATGTCTTCAGACACGACAAGATGAGCATACGTAGCACCGAGCGGGTTGGCGACACCGGGCGGGGTCCAATGGGCCATATCATCTGTCACATCGGCCACCGTCCCCGCCATCCATTCGCGGGCATGTTGCAGTTGTATCTTTAATAAAGCGATCGCATCCATTTTTGTACCCTCTTAAAAAGGGGTATCGTGCGTAGTATCTCTCAGAACGACGCACGATACCACCGATTCCCCGGTTATCCTTCCGGCAGCAAACCAAGCTGGCGCAGCATAGTGGCCGAATCCTGGTAGTTGGTAATTTTGGCAAGTTTGCCATCGCGCACCTGCCACACCTCACAGACCGGCCATTCGGCATAACGGCCGGTTGGCGGAATCTCACCGGCCGGGGACATGAGAGGGCCGGTGTGGTTGCCTTTGGCAATAAATTCACTCACTACCTGGTCATCTGTAGCCGCTTGATTGGTCACTTCTAGGGTAATATCAGGAAAGGCCATCTTAAAGCCCTGCATAAATTGGATAAACTCCTGTGCGCCCCGAAAGGTTTGTCCAGCAGGGGTGAAGACCACCTCAACATCCTCATTGGTATGGGCTAACACACTATCGAAATCATTATTGCTGAAATGGTTGTAAATCGTATTGGCTAAATTTTTATTGGCTTGTGCAGACATGGGAAAATCTCCTTTTTAATTGTTTTGTTTTGAATGATTGTTTTTTAGGACAAAAGCTGTTTGCTATTTACTTGGTTAGCACCTCCTTTGCCACGACCAAACTAACTCCGCTGGTGGTACTGAAGGCGGCTTTATGCCCAGCAAACGCACCAGTTGTTGACGATACCAGAGATCAAACGGCCGTTCCGAAACGGCTATCTCCCCCCAGATTCTCTCGGGGTGGGTGGCCATGACGGCGATAACGGCCGTTTCCCGCCGTTCTATCGTCACTAGCCACAACCATTCGGCCACAATCCCTAAGTGGCGGCGTGAGGCTTCATACTCATGGCGATGCAGCTCGCTTGTTTCTTGTACGAAGCGCCGCCAGGCTTCCGTCTTGCCTGGCAAAATGGGGGCGGCGAGAATGAGGGCGAAACGGCCGTTTGCCAAGGTGTTGTCGTTTTTGTTCATCATTTCCGGTGTATAATCGTGCTTTCAAAAGATAAGGACATCATACAGAGAGGGTGTGTCAAAACTGTTAAAAGAATTCGGCGACAGTGGCCCCATAGGTTACAGTGGAGACTGGCAACTAAAATAGCCGCCAATCTCCGATCTCCACATGTCCCTACTTCATCTGGCTTTTCTAGGTTCACCAGAAGTTCAACTCGACGACCAACGGCTGGCGTTTCCCACGCGCAAAACATTGGCTTTATTGATTTACCTGGTCGTCGAAGGAGATCTGCACCCTCGTGAGAAATTGCAAACCTTTTTTTGGCCGGACAGCACGATGGTTCGTGGCCGAGGTGCTTTACGTACCACCCTGGCCTATTTGCGGAGGGTATTAGCAACGGCCGATCCCCAACAAGCATTCCTCCTCAGTGAAGGCGATGCTTTGGGTTTCAACTCTGAGGCTCGTTTCATTTGTGATATACATCGGGTCGCAGCGGCCGTCTCCAGTGATGATCCGCAGCTTTGGCAGGCGGCCGTTGCTCATTGTCGTGGCGCATTTCTCGAAGGCTTTTCCTTGCCTGATGCCCCTGCCTTCGATGAATGGCTCACCTGGCAGCGCCAACAGTGGCAGCAGCAGATCAATCATCTATTTCAACAATTGGCCCAGTGGCAGGCAGAAAGACGCTTATTCGCCGAGGGCATCGCTACTGCCAATCAATGGCTGGCGCTTGACTCCCTGAACGAAGCAGCCCATCGTCGCCTGATGCAACTGCACTTCATGGCTGGTGATCGCACGGCCGCCTGGCAAGCTTACATCATCTGCCAGACCTACTTAGCTGACGAATTGGGCATTGAGCCATCGGCCGAAACAAAGGCTCTGGCAGAACGGATTAGAGCGGAGAAGGGGGACAGGGGAGAGGCAGAGAAGTCGGCCTGGCATGGACAAACGGCTTCGGTGCTGCCCTTTGTTGGACGGGCAGTTGAACATGGGCAACTGGCCACGGCCTGGCAAGCTGTATCGCAGGGGCAGGCGCAGGCGGTGATCATCATGGGCGAAGCAGGTATAGGCAAAACGCGGCTGGCGACAGAATTTTTGCAGTGGGCAGCCGTTCAAGGTAATGACATTTTGCAAGGGCGAGCCTTTGAAGCCGGTGGCCGTTTGTCTTATCAGCCTATCGTAGATGCTTTGCGTGAACGGCTAGAACGAGAGAACGCCCCCGACGACCTGCTTAGTGATATCTGGTTGGCGGAACTCGGCCGTTTGCTGCCTGAACTGTATGACCGCTATCCCGATTTGCCGCCACCCGCCCGCGATGAAAGCCTGGCCCGTACCCGCCTCCTCGAAGCTGTGGTCCGCCTGGGTATAGCATTAACGGGCCAAGAGCGGACAGGTTCAAGAAAATCTGCCCGCTCTAAAACCGTCATCCTCTTCATAGACGACATCCAGTGGGCTGATGATGCTTCGCTTGACCTGCTCCATTATGCTTTGCGCCGCTGGGTAGAACAGAAAATCCCGCTGCTCCTGCTTCTCACCTTACGCAGCGAATCGCTGGCCACTACTCCCAGCCGCAACGAATGGCTGGCCCATCTCGGCCACCATTTGCCCCTTACCTGGCTAGAACTTGGCCCGATAACGGCCGCTGAGACGGCCCAGTTGGTGGCGGAATGGGAGAAGGGCGAGGGGCGAAAGGCGAAAGGCGATATGCTCCTCCCCTCTCGCCCCTCGCCCCTGGCCGATTGGCTCTATCGTGAGACCACCGGGCAGCCCTTTTTCATTGCTGAGACACTTAAAGCCTTGCAGGATCGGGGTCACCTGAATGACACTGAACCAGTTCAAGCTTTCATTCCAGCCACTGTGCGGCAGCTCATTATGACCCGCTTGCAGGGACTCTCGCAGCAGGCCACCGATTTGTTAACGGCGGCGGCCGTGATCGGCCGTCGCTGCCGCTTTGAACGTCTTTGCCAGATTGCTGCCCTGCCTGAGAATGAGGGGTTGGCAGCATTGGATCAGTTGTTGAACGGCCGTCTCCTCAGCGAAACGGCCGATTTGGCTCGTCCCTATCAATTCGCCCATGACAAAATACGCGACGTGGCCTATACCGAAGCTGGTGATGCCCGGCGGCGCATTTATCATCGCCGCGCCTTTCAGGCCCTGGAGCAAGCCCAGGCCCCCGCTGCTGAGCTGGCCCATCATGCCCTGGCCGCCCATCTCCCCGAACCTTCTTTCCATTACAGTCTGGCTGCTGGGGACGCTGCCATGTCTCTCTTCGCCATCAGTGATGCCGTGGCCCATTATGAGCAAGCCCGTCAATTGTCAATTGTCAATCGCCAATTGACAATTAACAATTCTCATTACCTCTATGCCCAACTCTCCCGCGCTTACGAACTGGCAGGTCAATATAACGAAGTGCAGGCAATCTGCGAAGAGATGCTGGCATTGGCGCAGCATGAAAATCAGCCAGCGATGGCTTGTGCCGCGCTCAACCGTCTGGCGAGTATTGCTATTTATTCACATCATTTACAAACGGCCGAAACCTACTTACAACAAGCCCTACAGATCGCCAGCCAAGGCCAGGACAAAGCTTCCCTGGCCCAAACCCACTGGGGCCTGTCCCAACTCACCCATCATCAAGGCAACTTTCACGCCTCCAAAGAACAGGCCGAACTGGCCCTGGCCCTGGCTCGTGAATTGGAAGATGCCGCCCTCATTGCCGGAATCCTGAATAATTTAGGCCATGCTCAAGGAATGTTGGCTGATATGGCGGCCGCTGAAGTGACCATGACCGAAGCCGCAGGCCGTTTTCGTGAGCTGGGCAATAAGGCTTTGGAAGCGGACAGCCTGGTTGGGTTGACGATGGCCCATCTTCTACAGGGTCAGACCCAAGCCGGAATTGCTGCTGCCCGCACCGCCTACAGTTTGGGCCGCGAAATTGACAATGATTTTGGTCAGTGCATGAGCCGTCCCTGGCTTACGTTTGGCCTGGTAGACAGCGGCGCTTATGAGGAGGCTCTAACACTGGCACAGCAAAACCTGCGTGCCGCCCAACCCCAAGGGGGTCCGCCGCTTTTATTGGCTTCCCTCAGTTTAGGACTGGTCTGCTGGTTTTTGGGGCTGGCTGATGAGGCCAGACAGGCTCACCAGGAAAACGAGGCGGTCATTGCCGCTGCCGGTGTGCGCAACTATGTAGCTCAGAATCAAGCCAATTTTTGCGCCGACGCCGTACTGGCCAGCGATTGGACTTTGGCCGGGGAACATGCCCGGCAATCTCTGGCCTATCAAGATTACACGACGGTGCCTTTAATTTATGTACCGTTATGGCCACTAACGGCCGCCCTACTCCACAACAATGCTGCCGACGAAGCCCGTGCTGATATGGCGCGGTGGGCAGAGTGGGTCGGCCGTGTACCTCGCTACCAGATTAGCTATCACCGTAGCCTGGCCCTGCTGGCCGAACATGATGGCCATACAACCCAAGCCGTCCATCATTTAGAGGCAGCCTTGAAACTGACAGAACGGATGGCTTTGCCTGGTGAGCGGTGGCAAATTTTAGCCAGACTATCCCAGTTGTATAGTGCTGAAGCGGCAGCCAGAGCAAAAAGCGAGGCCGTTGAGATTATTAATACTCTAGCCAGGCAGATAACGGCTGAGACGTTGCGAGAGAAGTTTGTCACGGCTTTTTAAACTACTGAATCTGGGAATTATGCTATGATAGGCTTAACATCGGTTGGCCGCCAATGCTTCAGACGCAGCTAAATGGGATCATGAAGCCGATGAAATCGGTATACTTTACAAATTGAGGACAAAAAGATGAGTTTTCATCCACTTGTACAACAACTATACTTTACTCGAAGCGAATTCCAGCGAGCACTGGCAGGATTGAGTGACGCTGATGCTCGCAAACGGTTCATGCCGATGAACTGTATCAGTTGGAATATTGGCCACCTGGCCTGGCAGGA
>Ga0299914_10000374_pt1 | contig 26607 bp, 23 predicted proteins | sample RVTome_10_FD_201361 | JGI IMG/M metagenome (GOLD analysis project Ga0299914, IMG submission 201361) | Soil microbial communities from uranium-contaminated site in the Upper Colorado River Basin, Wyoming, United States - RVT153D57 (version 2) ... | reverse complement strand
CGTAGTAGCCGTGCAGCTGTGCTGGGTCGGCTCACCGGCTTCTACGTCAAACCACTCGTCGACGCTGGGGTCGATGTGATCGGCTTCGACGATTCTGCATGCTTCACCCTGCGACTGCATGGACCCCCTCGTTCGGTCGCTTCTCGCCAAACGGATCCAGGTGATGATCGAACCTTGGCCGAGGGAGAGCCGCGAGTACCCGCAGTCCTTGCGTACGGTCGGCAACCACCTCAGCGAGCTCATCGACCGCGTCGAGCACCGACACGAACGCGTCATCGTTACCCGCAACCTGCGTGCCGCCGCAGTGAGGTTGCGTCCGGCGACCATGCAGGCCTGCTCGAGCAACCGTTGCGGCTCGATGCTCCACATGCGGACGCCGGTGCTTTCGGTAAAGGTCACAATGGTGCGGCCGTTGTCGCTGGTCCCCACGGCCGGGTCGGTCAGGCGGATCACCGCCTGACCGACCCGGTCACGTTTGGGACTGCTCAGGCGGTCATCGCGTGCGAGCGATCGGTCCGCCGTTCGGCCATGGCCGGCAGCCGGGCGGCCTGGTACACCGCCGACAGGCCGACTAGCCCGTAGATGATCCGACTCCACGCGTTGGTCTCGCCGAACTCCAGGCCGACGATCGCCGCCACGAGGTCGAACTCGGCGATCGCCACCAGGCCCCAGTTGAGGCCACCGATCACGAGCAGAACACCGGTAAGGAGATCGAGCTTCTTCATCTGTCTCACCTCCGTCCAAAGATTGTCTAGGCTTCGCGAGACAATGTAAGCGAGAAAGCTGAGTCTTGTCAAGAATCTGTCTAAGAACTGTATAGTGTCCTCCATGGATGCCAGGCGAGCGTCGGTGCTGCGGATCGGCGAGCTGAGCCGCCGCCTGGGCGTCAGTGACCACGTGCTGCGTGCCTGGGAGCGCCGATACGGGCTGCTCCGACCGGTGCGGTCGGCGGGCGGCTTCCGGCTGTACTCCGCTGCCGACGAGAGTCGTGTCCGTCGCATGCAGGCTTATCTCGCCCGCGGTCTGTCCGCGGCTGAAGCTGCACGTGCCGCGATGGACGAGGAACCGGAACCGCGGGCAGGGGTGTCAACCGAGACCGTCGAACGACGGGGTGGCCTGGCTGACGCGGCTGGTGTCCTCGCGCAGACCCTGGACGACATGGACGAACCGGGAGCACAGGCTGTGCTCGACCGGCTGCTCGCCGACTTCACCGTCGAAACGGTCTTGCGGGAGGTCGTTCTGCCCTATCTGCACGAGCTGGGCGAGCGCTGGGAGCGCGGAGAGGTGAACGTCGCCGAGGAGCACTTTGCCAGCAACCTGCTCCGCGGGCGCCTGGCGAACCTTGCCCGTGGATGGGGTCAGGGCCATGGGCCGCTGGCGGTCCTCGCCTGCCCGCCCGGCGAACTGCATGACCTCCCGTTGTTGGCGTTCGGGATCGTGCTCCACCGCAACGGATGGCGCATTTCTTATGTCGGCGCGAACACCCCACTCGAGGACATCGCCCGTACGGCCGCCGACCTACGTCCGGATCTCGTCGTCCTCGCCGCGGTCACACCCGAGCGGTTCGAGGGACTGGACGCGCACGTGTCACGGTTGGCGCGCATCGCACCGCTCGCCCTCGCCGGCGCCGGCGCGACGCCCACGATGGCACAGGCCAACGGTGCGCGCCTGCTCACCGGGGATCCGGTCACTTCTGCCGAGCAGATGCCGCCGGCCGGCCAGCACACCCAGGATGCCCGCTGACCCCAGGCGCTCGAGGCGGACGACTCTTCGTGACTCAGCCGACGTCGCCCCGCCTGGACTCAGCCTCCGCCGCTCGCGCGATGTTGCGCTTCATCCCGCCGAACACCATCCGATGGAATGGCGAGATCGCCCACCAGTACACGTGGCCGAGCAGTCCTTGCGGGTGGAACAGCGCCCGCTGGGTGTAGATCGTCCGGCCGCCGTCGCTGCGCACCCCCAACTCCAGCCAGGCCAGGCCGGGCAGCCGCATCTCGGCGCGCAGCCGCAGTAGCCGCCCCGGTTGGACCTCCTCGACCCGCCAGAAGTCGAGTGACTCACCGACGAACAGCCGATCGGGGTCACGCCGGCCACGTCGCAGGCCGACGCCCCCGAGGAGCCGGTCGATCAGGCCTCGAACGCTCCAGGCAAGCGGAAAGGAATACCAGCCGCGCTGCCCGCCGATCCCTTCGATCACCCGCCACACAGCGTGCGGTGAGGCTTGGACCGTCTGTTCCCGGTCATCGCTGTAGAGGCTGCCGCCGGCCCAGTCCGGGTCGGTGGGCAGCGGGTCGCTGGGCGCTCCCGGGATGGCCGCCGAGGACCAGCGGGTGGACACGTTCGCCTCGCGGACCCGCTGCAGGGCCAGCTCGACTGCCCGCTCGAAGCCGATCAGCCCCTCCGGTGGATCGGGCACATAGTCGGCGATGTCATGCTCCCGGCAGACCACCTCGTGTCGTAATGACTCCACCAGCGGCCGGGCCAGCGAGCTCGGCACGGGCGTGACCAGACCGACCCACAGACTCGACAGGCGCGGGGTGAGCAGGGGTACCGGCAGGATGATCCGCCGCGGTAGCCCGGCGATCACGGCGTAACGGCGCATCATGTCCGCGTAGGTGAGGACGTCCGGACCCCCGATGTCGAAGGACCGATTCACGTCGGCCGGCAACGAAGCGCAGCCGACCAGGTAACGCAACACATCCCGGATCGCGATGGGCTGTATCCGACTGTGCACCCAGCGGGGTGTGACCATCACGGGCAGGCGCTCGGTGAGGTAGCGCAGCATCTCGAAGGAGGCAGAACCGGAGCCGAGGATGACCGCGGCTCGCAGCACCGCGGCCGGCACTCGTGCGTCGAGCAGGATCTGCCCGACCTCGCCGCGGGAGCGCAGATGCGGGGAGAGGTCGTCGCCGCCTGGATCGAGGCCGCCCAGATACACCACGCGGCGCACGCTCGCCGCGACCGCAGCAGCGGCGAACGTGCGGGCTGCGCGCCGGTCGGCCTCCTCGAAACTGCGGCCGCTGCCGAGGGAGTGGATCAGGTAGTAGGCCACATCGATCCCGTCCAGCGCCCGCCGCGCCGCCTCCTGATCGGTCGCGTCTGCCCGGACCTGTTCCACCCTGGCTGCCCACGGGTAATCCCGCAGCCGCTCTGGTGAGCGGCTCATGCACCGCACCCGGAACCCGGCGTCGAGTAGCTCGGGGACCAGTCGGCCGCCGATGTATCCCGTAGCGCCCGTGACCAGGCAGTGGGGTCGGCTCTCGTCGTCGGTCACAGTCCGAGTCTGCCCACCCGGGCAACGCGCGATGCAGGGCATCGGTGATCACGTTCGCAACACCGGCCGGCCGTGAGGTGGCCGGCCGGTGTTGGCTGCGGATCGCCTGTCAGTGCGTCGGGCGTAGGTGGAGGTTGACGGTACGGTCGGCGATCTTCTCGCCGTGGCGGGTGCCGATTTCGACCGCGTCGCGGAAGTGGAATCCGATGTAGATGCGGGATACCGCGTTCTCGTCGGCTGCCTGGGACAAGCGGGTGAAGTGACGCAGGGTGGGTGTTGGGTCGGCGCAGGTCTGTCCGGCCGGCAGGGTGTAGCTGCAGTTGGAGAAGCTGATCGTGTCGGTGCCGAAGAACCGGGCCAGAACCTGCGCGGCGGCTCCTCCTTCGACGGCGTGTCCGGAGTCGTAGTCGGGGATCGGTGGGGTTTCCACCAGCGGTGTCCAGGTGGGGTCTGCGGTGGTGGCCGGGTTGCCGTCGATGTCGGCGAGGCGGATGGCGGTGACCGGGCGCCAGAAGCGGTAGTGGTACTTGGTGTCCCAGGTGCCGATGTAGCCGTCGGCCAGGGCCAGGTTCAGCAGGCCGAACAGTCGTGCGTTCTGCCAGGCGTCGAGCCCTTGCGCTGTCGAGACCGTCCGGGCGATGCGGTTCCACGCCAGCGGTGAGCTCTCCAACCAGAACAGCGCGATCTCGGTCTGCTCGTCGGTGCGGGCACTCGGTGTGGTGACGTCGTCGCCGCCGAGTCGTTGGACCTCGTTGACATCCGCGGCGTACTTCTGGCTGCCCAGCTGGTAGGGCGGGCCTGGGCGGAACTGCGAACTGTCCTTGAGCACAAAGGGCGTCAGGTCGTCTCCCAACCCCGGCGCGAAGGCGAACGGGGTGCCCGGGGTGTAGCGGTACTCACCCGGTGCGGTGCCCTCCTGGTAGTTCGGGTCGACCAGCGCGGTGTCGAATCCGTCGGAGGCCCGCAGCGCGAGTACCGCGGCGGCGGCATCTTGCCCGACGGCGAGGCCCTGCGTCTTCGCGGGGCCGTCCGGGATCGCCGCCAGTGCGGCCGCATAATCTGCCTCGACGCTGGCGATTCCCGCGTCCACACAATCGGCGGGCAGGAAGAAGGCCAGCGAGCCCAAGACCGGGACCAGAACGTCACGCGCGGCTGCCGCCACCGCCGCGTCCGGCGACGCACCGGGTGCGGTCTGAAGGTCGACGGCGTAGGGGCGGGAGCGGCGGTCGACGCCGTTCAACGCGTCATGGACGGCCACCTGCACCATCGCGTACATGCGCGCCTCCTGCGGCGCGTAGCCACCAAGAAAGCACGCGGCCACGGCGGCATCGCCGGCATTCGCATTCCACGCGATGACCGGATCCCCGCGCGGCCCGAATGGCTGATCTTCGGCCTCGGTCGATCCGGCCGGAGCCGCGCCGGCGATCAGCGCGGAGGCCGCCAGCGCCGCGAGTGCGGTACCGATGAAGGTGCGTTGAGCACTTGGCATGACGGTTCCTTCCGTAGTGCGTTGTGGTCCGAGTCCGGATCTCGCGAGACCGGACGATGTGTGTCAACGAAGGGCGTGGCGCCGCCAGGCACGTCCGATCATGAGGACGACCACGAGTGCAACCAACGCGGCGACCGCGACCACCGGTGCGATTGCCTTTGTGAGGTCGTGAGGTTGGTTCGACGACCGTGGCGGAATTTCGAGGAGACTGGCCGCGGCACTGATCTGGTGGGGATCGATTCCTTCGGCAAGCTGCGTGATGGCGGATCGCTCGACGGTATTAAACTCGAGCCGTTCAAGTGAGTAAGGCCCTGATTGGATTGACGGCGAGACCAGCACCAGGACATGCCTGTTTCCACTGAAGCCCAGCATCGCGGTGAGCTCAACGCCGCGTTCCGTATCGAAGAGGCCAGGCTCCCCGTCGGCAACCTCCACAAATCGACCCTTGAACCAAGCCGCTCCGCTGCCTTCGGGTGCGGGAGCCTGGTCACGCCGGTTGGTGAAGCCCAGTGCCGCGATGCGCTCACCGTCCGGGGACCACGCGACGTGGGGATTCACCATTCCGATCCCGGTCAAGAGGATCTGGGCCGAGCCTCCGTCGACCGGGGCAATACGTAGCTCGCCGTCTTGGGACAGGGCGATCTGGGCGCCGTCGGGGGAGAGCGCCACGGCGCTCGTCGACCCGTCCCACCGAATCCCGAGATCGGGCACCGACCAGGACGGCGGATCCGCGACGGTGACCGTGGCCAGCCCGATCTCGTCCGCAGCGCCGGGTGCCGGGTCACCGGTAGCCACCGCGAGTCGGGTCCCCTCGCCGGACCAGGCCAGCACCGACCACACCCGCCAGCCCTGCGGCGCGTCGAGGGTTCGGCCGGTCCCGTCCACGAGGTTCAGCAGGCGGACACCGTCCGCAGTCGCGTACGCGATGACACGGCCGTCGGGCGCGAGGCGGGCGTTCAATGCGCCGCCGCCGGCGACATCCGTCATACGGGGAAGGTCAACGAACGCGTATTGGTCAGTGGACGCACCCACCACCGCCATGTGACAGCAGGACTCCCCGAACCAACCATCGGCGCTCGGCACCCCGCCCAGCAGGTACGCGGCGGACTGTCCGAGGGCAGCGCCCTCGCCCACGCTCGGCGCGTGCAGTGGAACCGGGTAGATCTGGTCCGGCACGCCCGTCTCCCCGGGGCCGGCCGGTTCGATCGTGCCGAGCCGGGACGCCATCGGGACCACCACACTGCCGGCCAGCACGGCGGCGACCACCGCGACGACAACGGCGACAACACGGGTCCTGCGTACTCGACGAGCCGTCGCCACGGCCCGTTCGGCGCGGTTGATCCCATTCGTGGGCACGACGTCCGCGGCGGCGTCGAGGAGAGTGCGCAGTTCGGTCACAGCAGCACCTCCGGATTCGTCCTGAACTCGGCGAGCTCTGGGGCCAAAGACCGCAGTCTCCGGAGGGCATCGTGAGTCTGGCTCTTGACGGTCCCGACCGAACACGACAGGGCCTCGGCCACCTGGCTTTCGGAAAGGTCTTCGTAGAAGCGCAGGACGAGGACGGCGCGCTGCCGCGGGGCAAGTCGACGGAGCGCGGCGATGACAGCGAACCGTAGATCGATCTGGTCCTCAGGGGATACGCCGGCACGTTCCGGCATCGATGCCGTCGGTACTTCGGTTACGCCGCGTCGGTGTCGCCAACGGGAGACCGACTCCCGATAGAGCGCGCTTCTTATGTATGCCTCCGGCTGCCCGTTGCGGATCCGCAGCCAGTGCAGAGCGGCCTTGGCCAGTGCGGACTGGAGCAGGTCCTCGGCGAGTTGCACGTCGGCAGTCAGCAGAAAGGCGGTCCGCAGCAGCGCTCGTTCCCGTGTCTGCACGAATTCGCTGAACCCCGCGTACCGGTCCACCTGCTCCCTTCCGACACCGCGGTCAACGCGAAATCCGGCCGGAAGGTTGGGTCTCGAGCCACATCGCGCGCGACTGTGGCGGTGCTTCGACGGTACGCGCGCATCTCCGGGCCCGCATGACGATTGTTTGCGCAAACGGGAGCCACGTCATTCAGCCGACGCGCCAATCCGGGTGGTAATGCCACCAGATCAGCGTTTCCACGTAGTCCTGCATCGGGTCGTACACGGCGGTGTCGACAGGCGTGCAGCCGAACCTGACGAATTCGGACTGGTCGCTGACCGCATCGGGTGACTGCTCCGTCACGGTCCGTCCGGGATCGGGTCTGGCTGTCGCCGGGACGGTGGCCAGCCCGGCGATCAGGGTGACTGCCGCGGCGGCGGTGGCGTAGCGGGTGCCGAGTGTGGCGACCCTCGAGAGGGCGTGCTTGGTCCTGGGCATGGTGAATTCCTTTCGCATTGCAGCGGGTCCAGATCTCGGTCTGTCGAGACCGGTGGCCATGTGCGCGGCGCGTCAGCGGACGGGCGCTTCGTATGTGCGCCTCCGGCTGCTCGTTTGCCGACACCGATGTCAACGCGAAATCCGGCCGGGAGGTTGGGGCCTCGAGCCGGATCGCTTCCGTCAGGTGCTGAGAGCGGCTAGCGTCGGACCGGTTCGTTGGAGGACGTGTACGACGGAGGGGGCCCTGCCATGACCACGATCGATCGCCGAACCCTGCTTCGCGCCGCGGCCGTCACCGCCGGTGGTGCCGTCGTCGGTGGGCCCCTCGCCGGGTTCGTCGCATTACCCGCCCAGGCCGACCGCAGTCGCCCGGATTTCCGCCACCTGCGGGCCATTCCGGACCTGCGCGACGGCGTGGTGCGGCTCTGGCTGCCGGAGGGCTTCTCCTACCGCTCGTTCCACGACACCACCGATCCGACCGATCGGGAGCTGTCCGACGGGACCAGGATCCCGGGGCGGCACGACGGCATGGCTGCCTTCCCGGGTCCCGGCGGCCACACGGTCCTCATCCGTAACCATGAGATCAACGATCCTGCGCCGGCACCATTCTCCGCGACAGCGCCTGCCTACGACTCCCGCGCCGGCGGTGGCACCACATCCGTGGTCGTCGACGGAGAGGGCAACGTGGCGGAGTCGTGGGCCAGTCTCGCCGGGACGATGATGAACTGCTCGGGCGGGCCGATGCCGTGGGGAGCGTGGGTCACCTGCGAGGAGACGATCAACGGACCCGACGTCTTCGACGACTTCACCCGCGGAGCCCTCCCGCCCACCACGTACATCAAGAACGCTCAGCTGACCCGCCCGCACGGCTACGTCTTCGAGGTGCCGGTCGACGGCACGGCGAGTGCGCAGCCCGTGCGCAAGGCGGGGCGCTTCGCACACGAGGCGATCGTCATCGACCCGGTCGAGGGCGTGGCCTACCTCACCGACGACGACTTCGGCTTCCCCTCGGGCTTCTTCAAGTACGTACCGCCGGTCCACCCCATGGAGGCCGGGGCACTGGTCGACGGCGGCCAACTGTTCATGCTCGCGGTCAGCGGCCGGCCCAACGCCCCGCTCGCTGACCGCCAGCAGCAGAGGGTGACCTTCCGGACCATGTGGGTGCCCATCGACGACCCCGACCCGGACTTCCCGCGCCAACCCGACGGCACGCCCACGACGACCAACGATGATGCGATCCACTACGTCGCCGGGCAGGGATGGGCACAGGGTGCGGCCTACTTCAGCCGGCTCGAGGGCGCCGTGTACGACGACAACGTCGTCTACTTCTGCTCCACCCAGGGCGGTGGCGACCCCGAAAGTCCCGACATCTCGACGCCCCGGCCGACGGGCTACGGCAAGGGGTCCGGCCAGATCTGGGCCTACCACTGCCGCTCCGGCCGCCTTCAGCTGCTCTACCAGGCACCCGATCGCGACACCCTCGACTTCCCCGACAACATCACCGCCAGTCCACGTGGGACCCTCGTGATCTGCGAGGACAACATCGAGGACAACTACCTGCGCGGGCTGTCACGGGGTGGGCAGCTGTGGGACCTGGCGCTCAACCGGCTTCCCAACCGCACCAACGACGAATTCGCCGGATCCACCTTCTCCCCCGACGGGGGAACGCTGTACGTCAACATCCAGGCGTCCAACGGCATGACCTTCGCCATCTGGGGGCCGTGGGAGACGGTAGGCGTCTGAGCAGCACGCAGTGCTCGCTTTCCCGTATCGGCAGTGAGCGACAGCCCTGTTCTGACGGCTCTATGGTCGCGCGACGTCGACGTAGACCACGTCGTGACCGTTTGCCATCCGGAGGTATTCGACGTTGAAGCCGACCTTTTCGTCCAGGCCGAGAGCAACCGACACGTAGCCCTCGAAATCGCCGTTGAGGACGTACGACTCCAGTGTCGGAAAGTCGACCTCGACCGGCTCGACAGGGGGCGATGAAAGGGTGGACTGACCCGCGTCATCGTGAGCCTGGGCGGGGTTGAAGACCACCTGGATGAAGGCGTCGCCCTCGAGGTCGACCGGCGCACCCGACCCGTCATAGAAGATCTCGGATCGGTACCCGACCTGGTAGCCGGGCAACCCCTCGAACTCGAAGGCCGCTCGGTCGTAGCCCCCCTCGGGGTGAGCGCCGACCCGGATGGCGACCAGCGTCGGCACCGGCGGCACCTGGCCGCCGAACGGCACCGTCACCTCTGCGGTCGGCCACTGGGGCTGTGTCGGCGGTGTCTGGCTCGGTGACGAGGTTGGTTCCGGCGATGCGGTCGAACCCGGCTCGCCGGTGACCGTCACGGTGCTGGTTGCCGTCGGCGCCGCGCCACCGTCTGTCTCGTCGTCGCCACACGCGGACAGCCCGAGAAGCGCGATAACAGAAAGTAAAGTAAGAAATCTGCGCCTACCTCCAAGATCCGCGCTGTTCCCATGCGCCAACACGGACCGAGGTCCCGATTCTGAGGGCTGAATGCCCCTTCTCGGGAGCGGGTCTGATGCCCGCCGTCGACAGGTCGGGTTCGGTCACGGCGACGGCGAAGCGCCGACACCACCGTGTCCGGTATCGGATGTGCTCATGACCACCCGACCGGCATGGCGACGGTCCGAGCCGTGCAACCTGATGTTCACGCTGGGATCGAGGTACTCGTCGCCGCCGAGATCGACCTGTGCCCCCGCGTCGAGCATCCTGGCCACCATCTCGTCGACGACGTCGGGAACCGGACGGGTGGAAGCCCCGCATGCACGGCATTGGGTCCCGTGGGTCGACATGGCGCCACACCTGTCGCATACCCGCCCTGGCACCTGCTCGTCTCCGCGCACGACCAGGAGGTCCGCGCCGGACCTGCTGACAGCATCTGCGCAGGGCTCGACACCGCTGACGGCCAGACCAGCTGCTTCCCATTCAGCAAGGTCGGCGGCCAGCCGCCGTTGGCGCTCGGCCTCCCGGTCGGCCATGACGGTTTGGGCATGGGCCCGGACGTCGTCCGGCGTCATCGTGTGCGGATCGATGGCGAAGGTCCCGGCGACGTTGTCGCGTAGTGGCGGCGAGAGCGCGGAGAGGAACTCTGCGACGCCGTCGCCGTGGCCACCGACGACCACGGGGCGGCCCATCACGTCGAGCTGTGCCAGTGCCGCGGCCGTGGCGTCGTAGTGTCGCCGGGCCAGCTCGGCCGCGTGGTGACGGACGCCGTACTCATCGAGCCCGTGCCAGCCGGCGTGCGACCGGTCCCGCACGCCCTCATCGTCGATCCGGCGAACCGGGCGAATCGTACGGCCGCCAACCTCGAACAGCCAGGCCTGGCGGCGGTCGATCACGACCACCGCGTAGGGCCGGCACTGCTGGAACGCTCGCAGCGGCAGGCGTACATGGGCCCTGCGGCCGAACACAGCCCGGTCCGGAACCGCGCAAGGCAGCCGCATCGCTTCGAGGACTCCATCGTCTGCGGATGCGACGATGGCCATGTTCTGGCCAAACCAGTCTCGCCCTCGGATGGCGCCGGCTTCGTGGACCCGAGCCAGGGCCGCTCGCGCCCGGCGTCGAGTGGCGTCGTCCGCGTCCGGCATCCGTGCCGTGGCCAGCAACCCGTCGAGCCGGGCCGGCAACTCACGCAGCGCAGTCGGGTCGGGCGGGACGGTCACGAACACCGACAGCAGCGCTCCGGAGGGGTCCGAGTGTCGACGCAGTCGGTCCAAGGGAGTGCCGATCATCGTGCCCTCTTCTCCGGGTCGGCTCGTCGAGTACGTGACGAGGATTTCCCTGGGACGGTCAACCTCCTGCTCTTGGGAACTCCACCACGCTTCACCCACCCGGCCGGCATCACCAGAGGCGAAGGTCCCTGCCGAGGCAGGAGTCCTGCCACCGCCGGCGTACCGCCGGAGGGTCGGGCTCAGAACCGGCGGCGCCGTGACCTTCGGCCCTACTGGCGCAGTGGTCCGAGCACCTAGCGTGGTCACAGTCGGTGTGGGCCTGAGGAGGTAGCCATGCCCCGGTCGAGATTCGATGCATTCGATCACATGATGCATACTGCGCACGCCTGGCTGGCCGATGTCGCCGCGGCCTTCGGCACCGAGGACCGGCGGTACGCGTATCGAGTGCTCCGTGCGTGGCTGCATACTCTCCGCGATCGGCTGACAGCCGACAGCGCGGCGCAGTTCGGCGCGCAGCTTCCCGAGCTGATCCGCGGTGTCTATTACGACGGATGGGACCCCAGCAGGGTGCCCGTGAAGTACGGTCCGGAGGAGTACGTGCAACGGTTCGCCAACGAGGCTCGCATTCCGCTCGCTGACGTGCCGTCAACAGCTGCTCACGTCTCGGCGGTCATGCGGCGGCACTTCTCACCGGGACAGCTGGAAGAAGCGCTTGCCGTGCTTCCGGACCCCCTCCGGGGCCTCATCGCGGGACCAGACACCCCTGCCGTCGCGGACAGCCGGGCGAGCGCTCCAACGACTGAAGACCGCATCGGGCGGATCGAGGATCAGGTCTCCAGCCTTGCCGAAGCGGTTCGAACCCTCGCTCGGGGACTGGAGGAAGTCCCCGGAAGTGAGCCTGCAGAGCATCGCGCCGCGAAGGCAGCCCGCCTCGCCCACGAGATGCTCCTGGCAGCGAAGACCTGACGGTGCGGCACCTCGTGGGGCCGGCCGCACCCACACCCGACGATGTCCGGTACGGAGGCGGTGACCATGAGCGGACGGGACGAGAGGCTGGCCCAGCGTGAGGCGCTGCGCCGGGCCGAAGCGCAGCGACCCACCGAGCGCGTGTCCACGTCGGAGTCCGCCTTGGCGCGCTACCTCGGTGCCGCACTCGACCCCGTGACGCGCCCACCGCGTCAGTCGGAGCTCCGCTCAGGGATGTCCGAAGGCGATGTGCGGCGAGGGCACCGGACGGTGGCACATACCGCCGATCTTCGAGTGGAGGCGTGGGCGCCGAGTCGTGAGCTGTGCATCGCCGAGGCGGTGCTGGGGACGGTGGCGGCGTTTGTCGACACGTCGTCGGCCCGAGTGGTGAGCGCCCGCCGTCACCGGCTGGATGTGGGCAGCGACGAAGACCTGCTGGTAGCGGTGCTCAACGAGGTGATCTACCTCATGGACACCATCCACGAGATCCCGGTCAACCTCGACGTGACGCCGCGAGGCGACGGGGTCGCCGTCTGGTTCGCCATGGCTGACGCGGGCGAGCTTGCGCAGGTCGGTGCCGTGCCCAAGGGTGTTTCGCTGCACGAGTTGCGGTTCGGGCGCGATCGGCGCGGATGGTCGTGTTCGGTGACCGTCGACGTGTGACGCCGCGCTCGCCCGTCAGCCCTTCACGACCCCGAGGGGGACCAGCCGGGCGACCCTGCGCGCCAGCCCGGCGCGCTCACTGATCTCGGCGACGGCCGTGACGTCCTTGTAGGCATCCGGCGCTTCCTCGGCCAGCCCACGCCACGAGGCTCCGCGGACGAGGATGCCACGGACTTCGAGTCGATCGCGAAGTTCCCGACCGTTCACCGCGCGGGCGGCCTGGTGGCGGCTTCGCACGCGGCCGGCTCCATGGGCGGTGGAGAAGAAGGCGTGACCGCCCGGCACACCTGCCAGGACGTACGATCCGGTGCCCATCGTGCCGGGGATCAGGACCGGCTGACCGACTGCGGCGAGGTCGGCGGGGACGTCGGCGTGACCCGGGGGCAGCGCCCTGGTTGCACCTTTGCGGTGCACGCACAGCGTGCGCCTCTCCCCGTCGACCTCATGGGTCTCGATCTTGGCGAGGTTGTGGGACACGTCGTAGACGAGGTCGAGCGTGACGCCGGTCGCGGACTCGAACACCTGCCGGGTTGCCTCAGATAGCAATTGGCGGTTGGCGCGCCCGTAGTTTGCGGCGGCAGCCATTGCCGCCAAGTACCCCTGCCCCTCCGGCGACCGCACCGGGGCGCAGGCCAGCTGGCGGTCAGGTACCGAGATGCCGTACCCAGCCATGGCCTTCTCCATCGTCCGCACATGATCGGTACAGATCTGGTGGCCCAGACCGCGCGAGCCACAGTGGATCATCACGCACACCTGGTCCAGCTGCAGGCCCATCGCCGAGGCGGCGGCGGCGTCGTACACGTGGTCGATTGCCTGGACCTCGAGGAAGTGGTTGCCGGAGCCCAGGCTGCCCACCTGGCCGAGCCCCCGCTCGGCGGCGCGGGAGCTGACCTGCGTCGGATCCGCGCCGGACACGGCACCAGCGTCCTCACATCGGTCGAGATCACGCGCCACGCCGTGGCCGCGCTCGACGGCGTACCGCGCCCCGCCCGTCAACAGCAGGTCCAACTCCGCCCGGTCGTGAAGGCGCCACAAGCCGCCGCGGCCGACACCGCGAGGGATGAGGTGGTCCAGTCGGTCCATGATCGCGGGAAGTAGGGGCGCGAGCTCGTCGCGGTGTAGGTCGGGCGCTGCGAGGAGTCGCACCCCGCAGGAGATGTCGAACCCCACACCGCCGGGCGAGACCACGCCACCGGCGTCGATGTCGGTGGCTGCGACGCCCCCGATGGGGAACCCATAACCCCAGTGCACGTCAGGCATCGCATACGACGCTCGGACGATCCCCGGCAACGTAGCCACATCGGCGACCTGCTGAAGCGACTTGTCGCTGGCCGGGTCCGGCAACAGCTCTCGTGAGACGAAAACGACACCCGGCACGCGCATAGGCCCTTCGCGCTCGATCCGGAAGCGATACGGCGTCTCCTCGACGATCTTCATCGCGCGCACCTCCACGCGAACCAGCCCGGATCCGCTGCCTGCACGGACCGACTCATCGACGCCGCGCAGCGTTCAGGTGGGTCAGGAACCACTCGCGAGCCAGCTCCGCAGCGGCTTGCAGGGTTCCTGGTTCCTCGAACAGGTGAGTCGCCCCACGGACGACCTCCAGCCGGCTCGTGCAGCGCAGCCTTTGCTGCGCGGCCCGGTTCAGCGCGAGGACTTCCTTGTCGCGACTGCCGACGATCAGCAGCGTGGGCGCCTGCACGAGGGGGAGCGCGTCGCCGGCAAGGTCAGGTCGTCCTCCTCGCGAGACGACCGCGGCGACCTTGGCGTCCGCGTCCGCGGCGGCCATCAGGGCGGCGGCTGCGCCGGTGCTGGCTCCGAAGTAACCGATGGGCGGGTGTTCGTGTCCCAGCTCGGCCGCCAGCCAGCGGGTGACCTCGACGAGGCGGCCGGCGAGCAGCTGGATGTCGAAGACATTTGCCCGGTCGATCTCCTCGACGGGCGTGAGCAGATCGAAGAGCAGCGTGCCCAGGCCGGCTTGGCTGAGCACGTCGGCGACGTACCGGTTGCGTGGGCTGTGACGGCCGCTGCCGCTTCCGTGAGCGAAGATCACGAGACCGCGCGCGTGGTCGGGAACGGTGAGGTGCCCGGCGAGCCGAGCGGCTTCAACGGAGACGATCACCTCCTCGTCGCGGAGGTGCGGGTCCGCCGGCTGATCGCCTGGTGGATCGTCGGATGCGCTCTTCATCACCTGCTCACGGGCACGCGACAGGAGCAATGTCACCTCGGCGTCGCTGGTCGGGGTGAAGTCGCCGTACCACTGTCCAACGGCGTAGAACGGATGCGGCGTTGCGAGGCAGATCATCTCGTCGGCGTCGTCTCGAAGCAGGGTCGGCGCGGTCGACGGTGCGACGGGAACGGCGACGACGACGCGCTTCGCGCCTTGGGCGCGTGCCACCTGGCACGCCGCCCGCATCGTCGATCCGGTGGCGATCCCGTCGTCGACGATGATCGCGGTCCTGCCGGTGAGTGGGATACGCGGCCGGCCTCCTCGGAACCTGTGCGCCCGCTCCTCGACCACGGCACGCTCGCGACGCTCGACCACAGCCAGCTCCTCGGAACTGACATCAGCCATCCGCATGACGTGGTGATTGATCACCTGGATCCCATCCTCGCCGACGGCGCCCATACCCAGCTCCGGCTGGTACGGGACACCGAGCTTGCGAACCACGATGACGTCCAGTGGTGCATCCATGGCCTCGGCCACCGCAAAGGCAACCGGCACGCCGCCACGGGGAAGCCCGAGCACCACCGGGTCCTCGTCCCGCAGGTGCGCCAGCCTTGTCGCGAGCCGCTCCCCGGCATCCACACGGTCGGCAAACATGGTCATCACTGGTCCCGGTGCCCTGCGGGTGCGCGGCTCACCGGCCGGGTGCTCCCCGCACCGGCAACCGATGGCTCCGCCGCGCGCATGATGTCGAACCTGCTGTCCGCTGTCATGACGGGTACCTCCCTGCCCGCAGCCATCGCATGGGCTGCCTCCTCGCAGCGGGGCGAGCGGCGATGCACCATCTCGCGAGGAGCCGGTCCGTGGACGAGCATCGTCCGCCGCGCGCGTCCCGGCCAGGGCCATCAGTCCCTACTGGCCCGTCATATGTCCACCCGGTGGGCTGCTCACGACCGGACCCGTGCCACCCCCGTTGCCGCCTCGACGGGACCTTCGGCCCGGTAGAAACATGACGAATGTCCCTGTGAACCACATGCGTCGGCGGGCATCCTGAAATCGGCACCCGTCGAGGAAAGAGATGGAGGGCCGCAGAGCGGGGAAAGGGAAAGAGCGGTCTACGGATCGCATGACCCACCATCGTCAAGATGGGTATCCGCTCAGCTGCGACATCCATCACACCTGTCGACGGGTGTCTCGTGTATGTCGAGGACCTTGACTCGGAGGGGGCGGCACGATGCGACGGAACGCTGCGAGCGTGCCCGATGTCGATGTGGAGGCCGGCGCAGACATTCCGGCCGGTGCCCTGGCGGAGGCGAAGGCGAAGATCGCCGCGCTCGGCCGCTACACGGAGGAGCCGATCCTGCATTGCCGGGTGCGGCTGAGTCGGTCGTACGATCCTGCGGTTGCCCGGCCGGTGATCGCCCAAGGCAACCTGGACGTCAACGGACGCGTGCTGCGCGTCCAGGTTGCCGCGGACAATGCTCACGAAGCGGTCGCCCTGCTCGAGACCCGACTCCGGCGCAAGCTGGCGGGGATGGCCCGTCACTGGGAAGCCCGCCGCGGAGCGATGCCGGAAGCGACGCCGCACGAATGGCGGCACGGCGCAGAACCGACGCATCGGCCCGACTTCTATCCGCGGCCAGAACAGGACCGGAAGATCGTGCGACACAAGACGTACGAGCCGGCGCGCGCCACTCCCGAGGAGGCCGCGTTCGACATGGACATGCTCGACTACGACTTTCAGCTGTTCACCGATTCCGAGTCCGGTCAGGACAGCGTGATCTACCACGCGGGTCCGACCGGGTACCGGCTGGCCCAGCTCATCCCGGACCCGACACGGACCTGGTCGACGGCGCTGCCGCTGACGGTCAGTGAGCGGCCGGCGCCGGGGCTCACCCTGGCCGACGCCGTCCACCGGCTCGACGCGACGGGGCTGCCGTTCGTGTTCTTCGCCGAGCCCACCAGCGGTCGCGGACGGGTGCTCTACCGGCGCTACGACGGCCATTACGGGCTCGTCACACCGGCGTCGTGACGAGGTGACGCGTGTCCGGACTGTGCACCGACCTGTACGAGTTGCGGATGGCCGCCAGTTATCTGCGCCGGAACATGGTCGGGCCTGCCACCTTCAGCCTGTTCGTGCGGCGGTTACCTTCGCAGCGAGGGTTTCTGGTGGCCGCGGGGCTGGCCGATGCGCTGACCTTCCTCGAGCGGTTCGAGTTCGACGACGAGGAGATCGACTATCTGCGTGACGTGGTCGAACTGGACGCAACGTCGCTGGCGTCGCTGCGTGCGACCCGGTTCACCGGCGAGGTGTGGGCAGTTCCCGAGGGGCGGGTCGTCTTCGCTGGGGAGCCTCTTCTCGAGGTGACCGCTCCGATAGCCGAGCACAGTTGGTCGAGACAGGGCTGCTGAACCTGCTCACGTTCCAGACGTCGGTGGCGAGCAAGGCCGCGCGGTGCCGGATCGCTGCCCATGGCGCCGAGCTGATCGACTTCGCCTTCCGGCGGACCCACGGCATCGAGGCTGCCATGGGGGTGGCCCGCGCCTCGGCGATCGTCGGCTTCACGGCCACCAGCAACGTCGCAGCAGCCAGACGCTACGGGCTGAGGCCGGCCGGAACGATGGCTCACTCGTTCATCGAGGCCTTCCCGGACGAGCGGTCCGCGTTTCGCACCTTCGCCCGTGACTTCCCGACGAACGCGACCTTCCTCGTCGACACCTACGACACCATCGAGGGCGTTCGGTCCGCGATCGACGTCATCGACGAACTCGGACTCTCCGGCCCGGTCGGAATCAGGCTGGACTCCGGTGACCTCGAGGCGCTTGCACGATCGGCACGGCGAATCCTGGACGACGCGGGGCTGGGAAGGGCCAGGATCGTCGCCAGCGGCGGCCTCGACGAAGGCGCCATCTCCGGGCTGGTCGCCCGCGGTGCGCCGATCGACGCCTACGGCGTCGGCACCCGCATGGGCGTGTCCGCCGACGCGCCGTCGCTCGACAGCGCCTACAAGCTCGTTGCCTTCGGCGACCGATCGGTGATGAAGCTGTCGGTCGGCAAGGTCACCGATCCGGGCGTCAAACAAGTATTCCGAGGCGCCGCGCCCGGGACCGGCGACGTGCTGGGCCTGCGTGACCAGCCGGTGCCGGCCGACCACAGACCGTTGCTGGAGCCGGTCATGCGCGCCGGCCACCGCATACGGGACGAGGACTCGGCCGGTGAGGTGGTGGCTGCACGCGATCGGTTCGACCGCGACCTGGCCTGGCTTCCCGACGCCGCACGTCGGCTCACCGATCCAGTTCCGGTGCCGGTGACACTCAGCCCGCAACTCGCTGCGCTGCGCCGGCATCTCGTCACCGAACTGGCTCCCGGCCGCGCCACCACGGGTGTCGACCCATCTGATGCACGGGCTGGACGTTGAGATCGACGAGCCCCGTCGTCGTCACCCACGACAGCTCCGGGCGCGGGACCAACGACCCTCGTGCGATCGGAAGCGCCGGTCGCGTCATGTCGAGGTGAGGTGAAGCAGCGCCAGCTGCTCCGGGTACATCACGGGTGCCTCGATTCCGAGTTCGCCGAGCACCCGCCCGGTGAGCGCCACACCGGCAACGATCCAGTCCGGTGGGTCGACCTGATAGGGGCCGATCATGGCCTGCCCCGGAGTCAGCAAGCGGAGGTCATAGACGCGGTCGGGTGCCAGACCAGGCAGACGGACCCGCCCGGGAGGCAGTGACAGCCCGGACGACATCGCCACCAGGGCGAAGACGGCGGCACCGCCGTCGCGGGCAACGACCCCATGAACCCACAACGCGGGGTCGGGGTGATCTCCGATCACCACGACGCCGGTGTGCAGTTGTTCCCGTAGCTCCTTGTAGCACGAGACCCAGGCCCGCAGTTCGGCCCGCTCAGCGTCACTCGCCGACGCGAGATCCCACTCGATGCCGAAGTGCCCGAACAATGCTGTGCCCGCACGGAAACTGAGGTCGTGGGTGCGGCCGGTGGTGTGTGACCGCGGCGGCCCGACGTGCGCGCCGACCAGCTCGGGTGGCAGTAGCAGTCCGGTCCAGCGCTGGATGGACTGTCGCTCCAAGGGGTCGTTCGAGTCGCTGGCCCAGATCCGGTCGGTTCGGCCGAGGATGGCAAGGTCGACCCGGGCGCCTCCCGAGGAACACGACTCGATCTCGAGTGCGGGATGAGCCTTCCGCAACTCGTCGAGCAGCCGGTAGACGGCCATGGTCTGGACATGAACACCGGCCTCGCCGCGTGGCGGCCGTCCGGCATCGACCAGGTCGCGGTTGTGGTCCCACTTCAGGTAGCTGATCGCGTACTCGTCCAGCAGCGCCATGAGCCGTTCGAGGACGTACGCATAGGCCTGCGGGTTGCCGAGATCGAGTACCTGTTGCTGACGGGCCAGCAATGGTTGCCGCCCCCCGGTCGCGAGCATCCACTCCGGGTGGGCCCGGGCGAGATCGGAGTCGGGGCTGATCATCTCGGGCTCGACCCACAACCCGTACTCCATGTCGAGGCTCCGTACGTGGTCGACGAGCGGGTGCAGGCCGTCCGGCCACACCTTCTCGTCGACGTACCAGTCCCCCAGGCCGGAGGAGTCACTGCGTCGGTTGCGGAACCAACCGTCGTCGAGGACGAAGCGCTCGACCCCGACCTCCGCCGCCAGGTCGGCGAGCGTCCGGAGCCGGTCCACGTCGTGATCGAAGTAGACCGCCTCCCAGGTGTTGAGGATGACCGGCCGGGGCCGGTCGTTGCCCGGATGTGACGGACGTGAGCGCAGGTAGCCATGGAAGCGGGCCGACAACGCGTCGAGGCCGCGGCCATACGACGCGTACAGCCATGGGCCGACGTACTGCTCGCCGGGCTCGAGTGCGATCTCACCGGGAAGGAGAAGCTCACCGCCGCCGAGGACGGCCATCCCCGTGGGGAGCCGCTCGGCGTAGGTGCGATGGTTGCCGCTCCAGGCAACGTGCAGGCCCAGACCTCGCCGGACCGGAAGCCGAACCCACTCGTGCCCGCCGCCATGATGAGGGTCGCGTCGGTGCCGGTCCGGCCGCGCCGGTTGTCGCGCACCAAGGCGCCGGTGCCGAACGGCCGCCGTTGCGGCACGCGCTCGCGGCAGTGCCGGCCGGTCAGGTCCAGCAACTCGGTCGCCTCGGTGGGAACCGGAAGGGCGAGCACCAGGCCGTCGAGCTCGTACCGGGTCGTCGCATGCTCATTGCGAACCGCTGCCCTCAGCCGGAGCAGTCCGGAGGGCGTGAGCTCGATCTCGATGGACAGCGCGAGCGCAGCCGCTGAATCCGCACCGTGGATGGTCAGGCTGCCGCCGGCTGTGCCGGGGGGTCCGAGATCGACGGCCGAGAGCATGAACAAGGGCGACCAGTCGGTGCCGGATCGGTGACCGCGGACCCCGGGCAGCCCGGCCCAGCCGGCTGCGTGCTCGGGCAGCAGGCCCACCCGGGAAAGAACATCGAGGCTGTTGGACGTCGGGGGTGGCGCCGAGGTCAGGGCGACGACTTCGAGCTGGGCTCGATCCAGCTCACCGAGATCGGCCCCCCAGTACAGGACATCTGGCAGGCCGGGACCCCGGCAGTCGAGCACGACGCTGACGTCGGCCGCCCTCAGCTGGACGACGCCATATCCCTTGCCGATCTCCGGGGCAGCTTCCATCGACGGCCTCTAAGCAGCGCAGACGACCGCACCCTGCTACGGCCGCTTATTCGTTTTAGTGATAGAAAGCGTGTTACTGGTCGTGACCGATGTCAAGACCTCGCGTCGCCGTCGTTTCCCTGGCGTTACGCTCGGCCTGTGGCCGAGGTTGCCGTTCCCGAGGCTCCGCGTCCCCGCCGGCCGACCATGGCAGACGTGGGCCGCCTCGCCGGCGTGTCGCCGACGACGGTCTCATTCGTGATCAACAACCGGACCGACTCCGGCATAAGCCCGGCGACCCGCAAGCTGGTGCTGGAGGCAGTCGAACTGCTGGGCTACCGTCCCAACCGCGCGGCGCAGGGCCTGCGAAGGCGACGGACCCAGACCATCGGCCTGATCACCGACCAGGCCGCCGTGTCCCCACACGCGGGTCGGACGATCGCCGGTGCCCACGATGTCGCCTGGAAACACGGCAGCCTGCTTCTCGTGGCGAACACCAACAAGGATCCCAAGGTCGTCCGCGCCACGGTGCACGAACTGCTCGACCGGCAGGTCGACGCCATCGTGTTCGCGGCCGAGGGTACCCGGCGGGTAACGCCACCGGAGGCGGCCCGGCAGGTGCCGACTGTGCTGGTCAACTGTTTCACGGCAGGCAACACGCTGCCGTGCGTTCTACCGGACGAGGCCGGCGGGGGGCGCGCAGCAACGGAGCTCCTGCTCGCCGCGGGTCACCGAAGAATCGCCTACATCACCGGCATGCGAGGCGCGTGGGCGACCCGAGGCCGACTCAGAGGGTACGTCGCCGCCCTCGCCGATGCCGGTATCGCGCGCGACGACGGCCTGGTGCTCGTCGGCAACTTCCGCACGGATTCCGGATACGAGCGCACCCGCGAGCTACTCGCCCGCCGGGTACGACCGACCGCCATCTTCTGTGGCAACGACCGGATGGCGATGGGCGCGTACCAAGCGGTTGCGGAGGCGGGGCTGCGGGTACCCGAGGACATCTCGATCGTGGGGTACGACGACCAGGAGGACCTCGCCGCGGAGCTCCGCCCCCCGCTCTCCACGGTCCGGCTGCCCTATTACGAGATGGGCCGCTGGGCGATCGAACAGATCTTTGCCGGCACGGTCGCGACCTTGCCGTCACGCACATACGAACCGTGCCCCGTCGTGTCCCGCGGATCGGTCGGACCCCGGCTCGACACAGCTGTGTCGATTTAGCACGGCGCAGAGAATCCCGGGTACATCAATCCAGCAGGATGCGCATGCGTTCCATGCCGGCGGCGGCGTTATGTGGGAATGGCCCACGCTCGCCGGTGGTGTCGAAGCCAACTCGCTGGTATAGCCGACGGGCAGGCTCGTTGCCTTCGGTGACCCAGAGGGTCATCGTGGTGGCCCCTCGGTCCCGGGCCCACGCGATGAGTTCTTCGGCCAGCAGGGCTCCGATGCCGCGGCCACGTTGGTCACGCCTCACCCACATGCCGATGAGCTCCGGCTCGTCCGGAGTCTCCTGCCGTGGCAACCCGGCAGCGAGTCCGACGACCCGCCCGTCCCGGCGGGCGACATACCATGTGGCGGCGCGCAGGAACTGGCGCCACTGGGCCTCGGTGTAGACGATCTCGTCGGCATAGGTTGCCCAGAACGCGTACGGCGCCTCCGCCAGGGAGTGCAACCGCAGCTTGCGCAGGATCTGCCAATCGTCCTCGCCCATGCGGGCAATCTCGATCATGGGGCCTCCCTTCCGTGAGTGTGAGGCTCGGGGTTGAGCGGCGCCCGGCCTTGCCTGCTCATGATGGCGACCGCCTCTGGAGTTGTTCTGGCTCCTGACTGGCGTGGCTTCGGGGTGGACCGATTAGCCTGATCGGCACACGCGCGGGTCGGGTGCAACGTGATCGAGGTCGAGTTCCGGCTGCTGGGGCCATTCGAAGTACGGCGGGGAACCGACACGGTGTCCGCCGGCGGGGGGAAGCGGCGGGCGCTGCTTGCAGTGCTGCTTCTGGCGGCGAACCGGCTGGTCACCATCGATCGGTTGATTGAGGCATTGTGGGGAGAGGACCCGCCGAAGACCGCGCTGAATCTGGTTCAGGGTTACGTCTCGGACTGGCGCAGCATGCTTGAGCCGGGGCGAAGGCGACGAGCCAGGGGTGAGCGGCTCGTGTCCTCTGCGGGCGGGTACCGCCTGGTGGTTGCTGGAGGCGAGTGCGACCTGCTTCGGTTCGAGGCACTCAGCCGGGACGGACAACGGCATCGTGTCGCCGGCGATCTCGACCGGGCCGCCCAGCTACTGAGCCGAGCGCTCTCCGAGTGGCACGGGACAGCACTGGCCGACTTCGCGAGCGAACCGTTCCACTCCGCGGCCGCCGCAGCTCTGGAGGAAGCGCGACTCGAGGCGGTCGAGGCCATGGCGGCGCTCGACCTGGAGCTCGGGAGGCCGGTACGAGCCCTGAGCACACTCGGCGAAGCCGTAACCATGCATCCGCTGCGGGAGCGGCTGACCGAACTGCGCATGCTCGCCTTGTACCGGTCGGGACGCCAGGCGGACGCGCTGGCTGCCTACGAGGCTGCCCGCCGCGGTCTAGCCGACGCGCTGGGCGTGGATCCGGGTGTTGCGCTGCAGCGGCTGCACGTGCAGATGCTGCGGCAGGAACCGTCACTGTCCGGCCCACCACCGGCACCCGCGCAGCCGCCCGTCAGTTCGGCGCTTCCGGTGCCATTGTCGAGCTTCGTGGGCCGCGGTCGGGAGCTGGAAGCGGTGCTGGAGTTGGTGCAGGAGCACCGGCTCGTGACCCTGACTGGTCCGGGCGGCAGCGGCAAGACCCGGCTGGCCCTGCGCGCCGCGGCCGACGTGGCCGAACGAGGCGACCGCGAGGTGGCGTTTGTGGATCTGGCGCCGGTCCGAGCGGCGGATCTGGTGTGCCCGGCTATCGCCGACGCGCTGAACCTGCGCCTGTCCGCGGATCTCCCACCCCGACGGTCGCTGGCAGCGCAGCTGGCCGACCGCAGGATGCTGCTCGTGCTGGACAACCAGGAGCATGTCCTCGACGCCGCCGCCGACCTGGCCACAGTGCTGGCAGCGGCGCCGCAGCTCACCGTGCTGGCAACCTCACGCGAGCCGCTCCGCATCGCCGGTGAGGTGCTCTACCCGGTGCCACCGCTGCCGCTGCCATCGCCCGGAAACAACGACCCCACCCGGATTCGGGGGGCCGATGCAGTTCGCCTGTTCCTCGATCGGGCCACGGCCGCTGCGCCAGCATTGACGGTCGGCGACGAAGACGCCGGCGTCCTGGCAGGAATCTGCCGGCGGCTCGATGGTCTGCCGCTGGCCCTTGAACTCGCCGCACCATGGGCCCGAACGCTGAGTCTGCGGGCCCTCCTCGAACAGCTCGACCACGCGCTGGGGCTGCTCACGATCGGAGGTCCGGACCGGCCGGAACGGCAACGTACGCTGCGAGCCGCGATCGACTGGAGCTATCAGGCGCTTCCGGACCCACCGCGGACCCTGTTCGACCGACTCTCCGTTTTCCGTTCGGGCGCCCGGCTCGACGCCGTCGCGGCTGTCGCAGACCTGCACACGGCCTGTCTTCCCGCGCTGGGCAGCCTGGTCGACAAGAACCTCGTCAGCCGCATCGGCAACGACGAGCCGCGGTATCGACTACTGGAAACCCTCCGCGAATACGCCGCCGAGTGTCTCGCCGCCCGACCGGACGATGAACTGGCCGCGCGGGACCGGCACGCGGACCACTTCCGCGGGCTCGCCGAGGAGGCCGCCCGCGCCAGCCGGACCGCCGTGGGCGAGCGGCACATTCGCAGGCTCAGCGAGGAGCAGGACGAGATTCGCGGCGCACTCGAGCACCTGCACAACACCGGCCGCCGCGTCGCCGCCCTCGCTCTGGCCGTCGATGCACTGGACCTCTGGTTCGACCTCGGCCATATCCGCGAGGGCTACGAACGCCTCAGACGAGCACTCGACGTTACGGTCGATGACGGGACCTCCCTCCGTGCTGCGGCTGCTACCGGCGCGGCGTACCTGGCTGAGGCACTCGGCAAGCGTGACGCAGCGCTGGAACTGGCACGGTCGGCCACTCAGTTGGCTCACCAGGCGGGTGACCGGTCCGTTGAATCCGCGGCGCTGTACTGCGTCGGGGACTTGCTCAGCTGGAACCGCCCCGAGGAGGGGCGACGCATTCTCGAGGAGACGATCGCGATCGCCCGATCGAGCGCCCAGCAGATTCCACGCTGGGGCTGGGTCAGATCGCCGACAGTGATCGCCGGTGCTACCTACTCGCTGGCCGAAAGCCTGCGCTTCCGCAACCCCGACCGAGCCAAGGCCCTACTGCGCGAGGGACTGACCACACTCGAGCGAGCCGGCGACCGGCACACCGCCGCCTTCCTGCACCGCAGCCTCGGTTTCCTTGCCATCGATCGTGGCGACTGGTCGGCCGCCGAGTCCTGGCTGGCCGCCTCGCTGGAGGAGGCCAGACACGCCGGCTCGCAGCGCAGCGAAGGACGCAGCCACGAAGCCCTGGCCGACCTCGCCTGGGCACGCGGCGACTTGGACACGGCGGCCGAGCACGCCCGGCGGGCCGTGCGACTAAGCCGGGACGCCGGCCATCTCTACAACTGGGCCCGCAGCGCCGCCCGACTCGGCGAGGTCCTGCTTGAAGCCAACCGTCTCGACGAGGCCGAGGCCGTCCTCGCCGACGCAGCCGAGGCCCTCTCCGCACGCGACCCGAATGCCGCCAACAAGCTCCTCGCCCCGGCGCGGGCACGAGCGGCGAGGCTCCGCGGATCGACCGAACAGGCAACCGCTCATCTCGCAGCCGCTGGGGCGGCGCAACCCAACGACGAACTGCGCCCCGAGCGGGTGACCTACCTGCTGGAATCGGCGCTACTCGCCGCGACAAGAGGCGACGACACAGCGGCCGTCAGGCAGGCAACAGACCTGGACCGCCAGGCCCACCAGATTGGCATCGTGCTGGCCGCCCCCGACCGTCAGCGCCTCGACGACCTGCTAGGCCCACAGTGGTCCAGCGGTCACCCTCACGGGCGCTGAACCCGACTCTGGCGGCCGACCCAAAGGGCGCCGTTCAGTAGAGACCTCGACCAGGTGCGCTCCTCTGCCTCCGGAGGCTCTGACAGCGACAGTTGCGGCCGCAGCTGACAAGGACCTCCGCTGTGTGCTGTCAGCCAGGGTCCAGTCGCGGACCAGATCGATTCCAGAACGGCCCTTCACGGTGGTGCCATACCGCTCCGGATGAGCTGGAGCCGCAAGCTTCGGAGGTTCTGATGACCCGCGCCACACTCCTCGGCCGCTGCTCAGCGGCGGCCGCAGCAGTCACCATGCTCGCCGGTCTGGCAGCCGCACCGGCCATGGCCCGACCCGACCCCGGCGAGCCGGCATCGCAGCAGATTCAGCTCGACGACGGGCCGACCAGGGCTCAGATCGAGCACGACGAACAGCTGTACCTGGACGGTCGTACCAAGGCTCAGATCGAGCACGATGAACAGCTATCGGTGCCATCGAGCGATCACGACGACGTCGCGGCGGCTCCGGACGAATTCCCGTGGGCGGCAGCGTCCTTGGCCGCGGCCGGGATCGCCGCTGCGGCCACCGGGGGCATGGTCGTGCTGCGCCACCGCCGGACCGTGTTGCTTGGCGAATGACCTGTCGTCAGCGACCAAGCCAGGACCGCATCTGCACGTCGACGGCATAGGCCCATGGTCTCCGCGGCCTGGACCTCCACGATCTTCGCGGCGCCGCCACGGCCCAGCGTGGAAGCACCACAACGACTTCAGGAGGGCAGTCATGCACGACTACATCGCCCAGATGCTTTACGAGGAACGCGCGATCAGGCTACGCGCCGAGCCGGCAGCAAACCGGCTGGTCCGGCCCGCGGTTCGCCGGCTGCGGGATCAGCCCTGGCGTCGACCGTGGTGGCACCGCCTGCGACTCGGCGGCCAACCGGCCAACCTGCTTCCCGCTTGAGCACGGACATCACACGCAGGCTTGGCCGCGTCCAAGCGCGAGGCAGGCGAAAGAACGCCTCATCCAGGCCACCGAACTGAGCCTGAGCCGGAGAACCCGTCCACGCATCAGGGGGTACAGACGGCGGCGTCGAAGCCGCCTCCGTTCAGCGGCACGTTGCCACCCATGGTCACGGGGATGACGCCGGCGATCGGGCCTCCCTCGGCTGCCGAGGCGGGCGTCTCGTTGGTCTGGTTCGCGCCAGCATGTGCCGGTGCAGGGGTGCACCGCAGTGGTGTGACGCCGTGCACGTGCGCGGACGCAGGTGCTACCGGTATCAGAACGAGAGCGACTGCGGCAACGACGGTGCCAGCGGCAAGGCGAACGTTCG
>Ga0299914_10000373_pt1 | contig 26657 bp, 20 predicted proteins | sample RVTome_10_FD_201361 | JGI IMG/M metagenome (GOLD analysis project Ga0299914, IMG submission 201361) | Soil microbial communities from uranium-contaminated site in the Upper Colorado River Basin, Wyoming, United States - RVT153D57 (version 2) ... | reverse complement strand
GAGAATGCCTTCCTTAGTGCCATCGGGGCGAGCAGGCTGCTGGTAGTTCTCGTTGTAGAGAGTCAGGTAGTAGAAGATGTCCTCCGGCTCAGGCCCGTACATCCGCTTGATTCCGTCTTCGATGATCGTCCCCACCTCATAGGCGAAGGCGGGGTCATAGGCCTCGCAGACCGGCACGGTCGAGGCCAGGACCAGACTATGCCCGTCCTGATGCTGGAGGCCTTCACCCTGGAGGGTGGTCCGGCCGGCAGTAGCGCCGAGGAGGAAACCGCGGGACCGGGCGTCGGCTGCGGCCCAGATGAGATCGCCGACCCTCTGGAAGCCGAACATCGAATAGAAGATGAAGAAAGGCACCATCGGGATTCCCCTGGTGCTGTAGGAGGTGGCCGCCGCCGTCCAGGACGCCAGCGATCCCGCCTCGGTGATTCCCTCCTCGAGGATCTGACCGTCCTGGCTCTCCGAATACGAGAGGAGCATTGAGGCATCAACGGGCTCATAGAGCTGACCCTTGGATGCGTAGATCTTGAGCTCTCTGAACAGCGAGTCCATGCCGAAGGTCCGCGCCTCGTCGGGGACAATGGGCACCACCCGGTCGCCGAACCCCTCCGCTCGCGACAGGTTGCGCAACAGCCGGGTAAACGCAGATGTGGTCGAGGCTTCCACCTTGCCAGAACCCGCGAAGACTTCTTCGAAGTGGCTGTCCTCCGGCAGAGTGAGCGGTTGGGTGATCTCCGTCTGGCGCTTCGGGAGGAAGCCTCCGAGTCGATCCCTCGTCTTCACCAGATAGTCGTGTTCGGGGGTCCCCGGCTGGGGCCGGAAATATCGGGGAATTGCGTCGCCTTCCAGAGACTCAATCGGGATGTCGTCCTCCAGATGCAGTGTCTCCCTGAGCACCATGAGTTGTTTGTTGGTGAGTTCCTTGATCTGATGGGTTGCGTTCCTGCCTTCGACGTCGGGGCCGAGGGTCCAGCCTTTGATCGTCTTGGCGAGGATCACGGTGGGCTTCCCGTTGTCGAGCTCGGTGCCCACCTTGTACGCCGCATAGATCTTGCGATAGTCGAGACCGCCCCGGCGGAGGGCCCATATGTCCTCGTCGCTCATATCGGAGACCAGCTCTTTTGTCTTCGGATCCTTTCCGAAGAAGTGATCGCGCACATAGGCACCGTCTTCGGCCTTGTAGCGCTGATACTCACCATCGACGGTCGAATTCATCAGGTTGACGAGGGCGCCGTCGCTGTCCTTTGCGAGTAGGTCGTCCCAGCCCGAGCCCCAGATCACTTTGATCACGTTCCACCCGGCCCCGCGGAACACCGCCTGCAGCTCGGTGATGATCTGGCCGTTACCTCGAACCGGTCCGTCGAGGCGCTGCAGGTTGCAATTGATAACCCACGTCAGGTTGTCGAGACCCTCTCGGGCGGCAAGGGAGATGGCACCGAGGCTCTCGGGCTCGTCGGTCTCACCGTCGCCGATGAAACACCACACTCTTGACTTCGAGGTGTCGTCCAGCCCTCGATTGTGCAGGTACTTGTTGAAGCGTGCGTGATAAATCGAGTTGATCGGGCCGATTCCCATCGACACCGTGGGGAACTCCCAGAACTCGGGCATCAGCCGCGGGTGCGGGTATGAGGAGAGCCCATCCTCGCCGATCTCGAACCTGAAGTTGTCGAGGTGTTTCTCCTCGAGTCGACCTTCGAGGAATGCCCGTGCGTAAATCCCGGGAGCTGCGTGACCCTGGAAGTAGACATAGTCGCCGCCACCATCAGCATCCCGTCCCCGGAAGAAGTGGTTGAACCCCACCTCATAGAGCGTTGCCGACGAGGCGAAAGTGCTGAGATGCCCGCCAATTCCCTTTTCACGGTGGTTCGCTTTGATAACCATGACCGCGGCGTTCCACCTTATGAACCTCCGAATCCTGCGCTCGATGTGTTCGTCGCCGGGGAATTCAGGCTCTTCTTCGGGCGGGATAGTGTTGATATAGGGGGTGCGGACGGCTCCGGGCACACCGACCGTCGTCTCATGGGCTCGTTCGAGAAGTTTGGCGATCAGATAGCGAGCTCGAACGGGGCCGTATTCGGTGACTACGGCGTCGAGGGAGTCGAGCCATTCCCTGGTTTCGACAGGATCACTGTCCGGAATCTGATGGATGTACTCGTCGTCGAGTGTCCTGCTCAAGTCGCCTGTCATGGTCTCAGGTTAGTGAGATTGGCGGCTACACATTCAGGGCTTCCAGGTCTGGTTCGAGCCAATCTTCTACGACACCGGCGAACCTCACCGGGGCATCCAGCTGTGGCGTATGCCCGGTGTCCTCCATCTGCACGAGAGTCCAGTCGGCGCGCAGCGATACGAGCCATTCGATAGCCGTCGGAGAGACGATCCGGTCTTCGATACCGTGGACCACCAGGGTACGGGCCTCAATCCGTCGGATGATCCTGACAAAATCCCGGGGGCGTCGATAGAGCATCGCAATCGAGTAAGCCGTTTGGTTCATGGCGGTAACCGTCCACGGGTAGGTGAACCTCTCCTGCGCTAATTCGACGAAGCTCGCCACGATCTCGGGTGGGATTCGTGACGGGTCGTGAGTTATTGCCTCCAACCCGAGATGGACGACCTCCTCGGGGTCGTACTTCCACATGACCAGACGCCCGAACGCCGAGCCAACGCCGGGAATCGCCTCTATGGCCAGACGGGTGACCGTCGGCCAATCCAGCCTCGGATCGGGGAGTCGGGGTGGGGTCGCCGGAGATACCAGTATGAGCCGGTCCACCAGGTCGGGGTGGTCGGCCGCGAGCAGCTCACAGATGAGGCCTCCCATCGAGTTGCCCATGAGGGCCACCGGGTGGTCGAACTCCTCGATGAATTCCGCAAGAGCTGCCACATGGGTGCTGAGGTGGTAGTCCTTCCTCGGTGGCGACAAGCCGAAACCGGGGAGGTCGGGTGCGACCACCCGGTGGTGTCGGGCGAAGCGCGGCCCTACTGCGTCCCAGTTGATCAACGAGCCACCGAGACCGTGGACCAGGACGAGCGTGTCCCCGCTACCCCCATAATCCCGCCAGCTGAGTCCGGCCAACATTTGGTCCTTCATGAGTTCAGGGAGGTTACCGGGGACGGCTCTTTACAATCGGGGTGTGGTTGTCTTGCTGGTTTCGACATATGAGCTGGGACACCAGCCGATTCACGTCGCATCACCTGCTGCTGCGCTCACGGCCGCCGGTGTCGAGACTGTGTGTGTGGACCTGTCGGTCGACGATTTCGATCCATCGCTTCTCGACGCTGTCGACGCGGTTGCGTTCTCGGTGCCGATGCACACGGCAATGCGCCTCGCAGTCGGGGCTGCCACCCGGGTCCGTGAGCTCAAACCCGATCTCCCGATCGCCTTCTACGGTCTGTACGCAGACGTCGGCCAGGAGCGCAACCTGGGGACGATCACCGATGTCATTTTGTGTGGTGAGTATGTGCCGGGTCTCGTCGATTGGGCCACCCGAGCGGGTCCGGTCGAACAGCCTGTGCTTGTCCATCTCGGGCAGTCTGACTTTCTGATCCCCGACCGCTCCGGACTGCCGGGCCTCGATAGCTACGCCAGGCTCGAGCACAACGACCGCGCCCGGCTCGCCGCGGCTGTCGAGGCGTCGCATGGATGCCGTCACCGGTGCCGTCACTGTCCGATTCCAGCCGTGTACGACGGGAGAATGCGTGTAGTTGGACGGGAGATAGTTCTCGGTGATATCGACCAGCTGGTGTCGATGGGCGCTGAGCACATCACCTTCTCCGATCCCGATTTTCTCAATGCTCCGGCGTATTCGATGGGGCTATTGAGAGCTGCACATGCCGCGCATCCGGATCTCAGTTTCGATGTGACGGTGAAGGTCGAGCACATCCTCAACCACCGCGAGCTGTGGCCCGAAATGGCTGATCTGGGTGTGCTTTTCGTGGTGAGCGCATTCGAGAGCGTCGACGACACCACCCTGCAGATTCTGGAGAAAGGACACACCGTCGCGGATATGACAGAGGCGGTTGAGGTGATTCGCCAGGCCGGAATTCACCTCCGACCCACCTGGCTTCCGTTTTTACCGTGGACCACAACCGATGACGTGGCAGGAATCTTCAGGTTTCTCGCATCGGAAGGGCTCGCGGCAGCGGTCGATCCGGTGCAGATGGCGATCAAGGTCCTGATCCCGGAGGGGTCCCTGCTGGTGGATCGGCCCGAAATGACACCCCATCTGACCCACTTCGACCCCGAGGCGCTCACCTGGCGATGGAATTTCGAATCGGCCGAAGCTGAGCGGCTGCAAAAGGAACTCGACCGCATTGCCGCTGATGCGTCTGATTGCCAGCAAGACACACACACGACCTTGCAGACGATGTGGGAGATGGTGACCGCGCTGACGGGCCAGGACCTCGGTGAGCTGGTGCGATCCGAAGTACCGGTGCCACGTCTCAGTGAGAGCTGGTTCTGTTGTGCCGAGCCCACGGTTGGTCAGGCATCTGCCATTGGCCCTATCGTGATGGGCAGGAGGCCAGAATGACCAACCCCGAGAATGCACAGGCGGCAGCGACCGGTTGCCTGAGCCGGGTATTCACACTGGTTGGACTGTTCTGGGCCGGAGCAATTGCCTTCGGCGTGATCAGAAACCTCGATTCGGGCTTCGACACCGATCTCACCGGCGCAATTTTCCCCGCATTGGCATTCCTTTTCGCCGGGAATGTGATGCGGAGACGAGCGCGGGAAGCCCGCACGAGGGCCGACACCTTCTCCGCTCCGACAACACCCACCGGGACGCACCGGGCCACGACCAAGCCCACCATCATCGAGCGAAGTCCAACTCCAACCCCCATTGTCCCTTCGTCGACGGAGTCGACAAAGAAGAAGAAGCAGCCGGATCGCCCTGTTCCCGAGCTTCCGCCGCTGGAGCCGGTGCCAGACCCCGGGAAGCTATCGGCGATCGACAACCTCGAAATGTCCGATTTCGAGCCAGGCAAGGCACTCTCATCCGAAGAGCGGATCCGCCTTGCCCGTGAGAAATACTCGAAGAAGAAGAAGCCTTCGGGTGGTTCTTCGCCGAAGTAGGGCCTGCCGTATTTCTACGAGGGAACCCTATCCGCCCCAGGTGAGATCACTCGCCAGGTTTCGTACCTCCCGGATGCTGGCGGCGAATTCGCTCCGACGCGTTTCCACCCCGTCCGAGTCCTCGAGGAGGCTGCGGTTCTCGGCAAGGCGGAGCGCCGACTTGAAGAGGACCTGACTGGCGCTCTCGCCGCTGATCGTTGCATCCTCGATCCGATACATGCGGGCACGGTCCAAGGAGTCTTTGAGAAACCGTTTCTCGTTGTAACGGCGACCCAGGCTTTCCAACTCGTCGCCGATGATCTGATAGGCGTCGAGGAACGGGAGAAGAGCCCACCCGGCGACCTTTCTTCCCATCTTCTCGAGAACCTCCCCAGGACCCGAAGTCAGCAGCATGTTCTTCCAGCCCGGGACGTCGGTGTCGATGTCGGCTGCCAGCCGCTCGATGAACTCGTCTTTCTCGGGGAAGAAGAACTCGAATTTGAGCAGGTCTCTCAAGTCGAGGGCCCTCTCGTTGAAGCTGGCGACCGAGAGGTCAGCATCGTCGACAAGCCCGGCGAGCGCCACCTCGGCAATCGCCCTGTTCAAGAAGTAGTGGACGATCATGTTGCGGTAGTAGGAGATCCGGATCATCTGTTCGTCGTCACACCAGAACACCGTCCTTCCCAGTGCTTCGTGAGATGAGACGTTGTCGTGCTCGGCGAGACGTTCCAGGATCTGCCGGGTCCGGCCGGACTCGTCGAAAATGAGCGACTCAGTAGTGGGGACCGATCGGGCTTCCAGAAACCGCTGCAGCTCCCGACAGTGGGCGGCGAGATGATCCGGGGTCTGGGCTTTTCCCCGTTCGGCGAGCAACGCGACGCTGATCACCGCGGTGGGGGTCACCGGAGTCACCTGGCTGATTCGGTACATGACCTCGAACGCGAGTTTCTGGACGTCGATCGTCGGCTCGTCTGACTGGGTGTCGCCACGCCACGAACCTGTGGAGAGCGGCTCGCCGAACCGGATATGGATGTCCCCATAACGCATGCGCATCGAGCGGACCGATCGGACTAGCCAACCGATGGACTCTTTCTCCTTCGACTTTCCTTGAGCCTCCCGGGCGTAGTCGGGCACGTCCTGAATCTGGTCGTATGCGATGCTGACCGGGATGAGGGCTATATCGTCGGCTTTGCCCCTCCGCTGCGCGTCGAGGACGTAGTTGAGCAGGCCGAGCCGGGGCGGAAGGAGGCGACCGGAACGTGATCTTCCTCCCTCTAGGTACCACTCCAGACTGAATCGCTTTTCGATCAGGTAATCGAGGTAGTGCTGCAGCACAGCCTTGTAGAGGTGGTTGTCGCGGAACGAGCGGCGGATGAAGAACACTCCGGTACGACGGAGCAGGGGGCCAATCGGGAAAAAGTTGAGATTGATTCCGCCGGCGGTGTGGTTGGGCGGCAGGTCGTTTTCCCACAACATGAACTGGAGGCTCAAGCGGTCGAGATTCGATCGGTGGGAGGGAAGGAAGACGATCGGGTTGCTCTGTCCCAGCTCTGTGATCCGTTTGATCTGGGCCGAGTCGTACCGGATCTCGCCGTAGCCCTGGCGATAGAGCTTGTGGATCGCATTGGCAATGAGGTCGATCACAAGCGGGCTGTGGTTCGCCGCGATCTCGCGCAGGTAAGCGTTCGCCTTTGCCTCAGCGCGGTCTGGGCTCATCCCCGCCTCATGGCCCAGCCTGGTCACGTCATCGCGGAAGTCCCGGCGCGTCGAGATTGCTTCGGCTACGAATCTCGGAGTCTTGTATCTGTTGCCACGCAGCTTGCGCTCTTCGACGTCGAGGGCACGCCACGCACGTCGCGTGACGAAAGCCGTAAGCCCTTCGAGAACATCCGACTCTTCGTGACCTCTTTCGAGCACGGCGAGATACTCACCCTGCCCGGAGATGGTGGCGACCCTCCCTTTGCGGAACGTGCCGATCAGTCGAGTTCGCAACGCCCTGGGGTCGCGTGGGTCTCCCAGCTTCAACATGTCGGTCCATCGCACCGAGCGCGTCCCCTGCCGTTCGGGGGGGAACCACAGCACCCTCAGGGGAATCAGGTAGGCGTCGCGATTGGCATTGAGCAGATCATCCAGCAGGTCAGGGCCAGCCCGGTTCGGTCTCCGCGATGATCTGATCCGCGACGTGAGGAAGGCGCCGTCGACTTCGGCCTGCAGCCAATCGATCAGGATCGACTCCTCGTAGTCATTTGCGGCGTCGAGCAGATAGATCGCCGGTGTGTCAGGGGGGCTATGCAGATGGTTGCCGAGTCGAAGGTAGTTGTTCGCCACGCCCCCACTCTATTGGCTGTAAGAATCCCTCACATGAGAGTTGTACTGCAGCGGGTGACGTCGGCGAGCGTGAGCGTCGAAGGAACCCCTGTCGCCTCGATCGGCCCCGGTCTTCTGCTCCTCGTGGGAATCGCTCCGGAAGACGGCTCAGCGGATGTTGATGCCGCTGTCGACCGAATCGCCCGAATCCGCATCTTCTCGGACCTGGAGGGCCGGATGAATCACTCCGTCGTGGATGTACAAGGGGAGATCCTTGTCGTGAGCCAGTTCACCCTCTACGGCGACCTCTCCCGAGGTTTGCGGCCCTCTTTCACCGGCGCCGGTAATCCCGATCATGCCGAACCGCTGATCGAGAGGATGGTCGATGGCTTCCGCAGCGGGGGTCTGGAGGCTTCGAGCGGCATTTTCGGTGCGAAGATGTCTGTCGATCTGGTCAACGATGGTCCGGTGACTTTTACTCTTGAGTTCGCGGAGGGTGGACCAGTGCGTCGGTGATGTGTTTCGGGGCGATCACGACAGCAAGGCCGATGGCCAGCCATGGCAGCGACGCGCCGTCTGCTCCCCATCCGGTGGGCCATGCCATCGAAGCCCAGAGGAGCCCCAGGATCAGGAGAGTGGCCAGCGCCCCGATCGAAGCCATGCCAGTGGATCGGGTGATGAGAGCGACTGCTGCGATCGCCACGATCACTGGGGGAAGTGCGAGCGGCCACGCAACCAGGAGCACACCGAGCGTGATGCCGAGGCCCTTCCCGCCCTGAAAGCGGTACCAGACGTTGTACACGTTGCCGGCGGCGGCGCCGAGCCCGGCCGCGGCCATTTCAGGGGATCCGCCCAGGATATCCCCGGCGAGCACGGCTGCGGCACCCTTGCCTGCCTCGACAGCGAGAATGGCGATGGACAGTCCCGGCCCTCCGAGACGCCTGGCGTTGTTTGCGCCCGGGTTGCCTGAGCCCTCCGACCTCAGATCGATCCCAAACAGACCCGCTATGGCGTTGGCGGTCGGGATCGACCCGATGATGTACCCCACGAATAGTGCGAGCGCCAGGCTCATCAGGCGTTCACGAATGTCTGGCCGGCCTCGCAGAATTGGAGGAAGTCGCAACTATGACAACGCTGCGATGGCGTGGGTTCGAACTTCTCTTCCAGGATGGACGATCCCAGGTCGAGGAGGTGTGACCTCGCCGCTTCCACCCAATCGTCGTCGGCTTCGTACGATTCTTCGTTCAGCCCTCCGCCCAGATAGGCAAAGGTGACCCGCATCGAAGCGGTCTCACCGACCTCGAAGTCGACATCAGCGCAGGCTACGGCGTAGGCCTCGAGCTGCACGAGACGAGCCGGGTCGGAGGATGGTCTTCCACTCTTGAAGTCGACGACCTCGACGTGCCCGTCGTCGGCGTAGATTGCATCGATCCGGCCCCGGACGTTGAACTTCCCTTCGAGAGCGAGTGTGAACGGCGCTTCCACGCGCGCTGCGGTGGTAGCGCCGAATCTCGAGTCGAGAAATGTCTGGTACGCCCCCGGGCCGCTTTCCGGGTCGGGCACGTCGTAGATCTCCCTGCTGATCTCGTCGAAAGGGATGTTGCCCTTCTGGATCAGCTCGATCCGCCTGTGGACCTCGGTCCCGGCGACCGCTGCCGGATTCCTTCTTCTCGGCAGGCGATCGATCTCCGACCAGTAGAACTGCAGGGGACAGCCGGCGTAGGTGACCAGTCCGGTGACGGAGAAAGTACGTTCGCTGGGCGTCTCCTCGAGGTGAAGCCGTTCCGGCAATTCGAACAGGCGTTGAGACCACATTTCTACCTCCTTGTTGTGGGCGGCCTCGATCCCGAGGTTCCGGGCGGCGGCAACAACCCGGTCGGGAGCGGCGATCTCAGCAGCGAGCGCCTCGATCCAGCCTGCATCGAAGACAGGATCCGGAGACGAGATGTCTACGGCGTGACGGAGAATATCGGGCCGCGGCGGGACTTCGGCGAATCCGGTGTCAGTCGTGCCAGGATGGCTGCGCACCAGCTCGAACAGGGGTGAAGGGTCTTTGGGTTTTTGGTTGAGCTCCGGATGGCCGTACCAATAGGCTCCGGACACCATCAGGTGCGACTTCGCCCGGGTCGCGGCGACGTAGGCAACCCGCCACTCCTGCATCAGGTTCTCATTGCGAAAGTAGTCGGTTCGTTCCGTCGGATCCTCAGGAAGGTCGCGGTACCTCTCGTCGACCCTGAATTCGATGGGGAGGACATCGGCTTTAGTTGCCGGGTCGGGGTACATCTGGCTCTTCCCCGGGAAGTTGCCTTCGGTGACGGCTGGAATAGCAACTATGTCCCACTCGAGCCCTTTGGCTCGATGCACCGTCACCAGCGTCACCGCGTCTTCACCACTGAGACGGGCAGCGTCGAGCTCCTCTGCGGGCTCTTCAGCCATGGCCTCGATGTAGTCGAGAAAGGCGGGAAGCGACGATCTCCCCCGGAGCGGGCTCCAGTCTTCGGTCATGTCGAGCAGTCGGTAGAGATTCAGGCGCGCCGTCAACCGCTGGACGGGCGGAAGTGACTCCACATCGGCCCATGCCCGGGTCCGATCGAGGATCAACCGCGCCGTTTCGACCAGAGACGTCCCCTGGGACTCGACGAGAAGATGCAGGTAGATATCGAGGAAGTGACGGTATCGCTCTGCCGCCTCGGGACGGACACCTTCGATCGCGTCGAGGTTCTCGATTCCCTCGACAAATGTCATCGGCAGGTCCTGGTCCCGGTACTTGTCGAGGCTGCGCGCCATCCAACGCGACACGGGGGCCACATCGGCGAGCCCGAGCCGGTACCTGCTCCCGAAGAGAATCTGGAGCATGGCAGCGGTGCTCTCCGGTCGGGCCAACAAAGTGAGCCAGGCTCGCAGGTCGGCGACCTCGGGAACCGAGAACAAACCACCCAGGTTGGCCACCTCTATCGGGATGTTGTGCCGGCTCAAGGTCTCGACGAGAAGCGGAAAGTCTTTGTTCTTGCGAAAGAGCACCGCCATGTCGGACCAGGATGCCCCATCGTCGTGGAGCTTCTCGAAGCGCCGGGCAATCCACTCGGCCTCTGCCATGGCGTCTTCCGCCCAGTGCGTCTCGACGATGCCGTCAGAGCGGTTCGGGCTGGTCAAGTCGGACGCCGCAGGGTTTGCTAGTTTCCTGATCTCGTTCGCGACATCGAGAATCTTCTGCCCGGAGCGGTAATTCCCGGTGAGCTCGCGGGTGTGCGGGGATGAGGTATCGGGGCGGGAAAAGTGGGTTGTGAAGTTGTCGAAATTCTCAGCGGACGCCCCGCGCCACTCGTAGATCGTCTGGTCGATGTCACCAACCGCGACCACCGGGAAACCGTCGCCGAAAATGGAAGTCAACAGCACACGTTGCGCCGGGTTCGTGTCCTGGTATTCGTCGAGGACGACGACCTTGTAGCGGTCGCGTATTGTCGCGGCGATTTCGCTGCTCCCCCGCACCAGGCGGGTCGACAGGGTGATCAAGTCGGAGTAGTCGACCACACTCAGCTCGCTCTTGGTGCTCTGGTAGGTCTTCAAGATCTCGAGCATTTCCAAACGCTCGGGCCACGGGTCCTCTTCGGAATTGGCAGGATCGGCCAGGTCGGCAGGCTCGAGAAGGTGGTCGCCCAACCTGTCGCCGAGCTGTTTGATTCGGATGATCCTTCCCGCCCAGGTGATGTCGATGTGCTCGAAGTCGGTGTTGAAGAAGGCTTCACCAAGGATCTGTCTGGCGAATGTGGGGGTAATCACCTCGGGGCGGCGGTCCAGCCCGGCGAGTAGACCGAACTCACTGAGGATCTGACCGGCAAAGCCGTGATAGGTGTGGACCTCCACTTCCCGTCCCGGGCCGACATCCGGGCCCAGGTACGACCGCACCCGATCGGCTAGCTCGGATGCGGCCTTGTTGGTGAACGTGATCCCGAGGACGTTTTCGGGGTCCATTCCATGGTGGTTGACGAGGTTGGCGATGAGCATCGCCACGGTGGTGGTCTTCCCCGTCCCGGCGCCCGCCGAAACCCGAATCGTGTCGAGACCGAGGTCGAGTATCTGTTGTTGTTCGAAAGTCGGGCTAACGGCGCTCATGACAGGTAAGCCCCCTGGCCTTCGGGCCATGCGGGACAGGACCTCTTGATGCCACACCTATTGCATCCATTGGAGACACGGGGCTCCCAGTTCTCTGAAGCCACGTCGGCGGTGATCTGCCTTATCGTCTCCTCCACTTCGTCCAGACGCGCCATATCCAGCTTCCGCACTGTCAGGCTCTTTGCGTCGACGGCCGGAAACCACAACTGGGCTGAAACGACTCTCTGGCCGGGCGACATCGCCTCGATGGCCAGAGCGTAAAACCCGAGTTGCACCGAAACGGCGGCTTCCTTGAGGTTGGGAAGGGTCTTGCCGGTCTTGTAGTCGACGATCCGCAGACCTTCGTCTGACTGCTCCAGCCTGTCGACCACTCCGTACCAGGTGACTCCACCCACCACGAGCTCCACTTCCTTCTCCAGTTCGACGGGAGGTGCGCTGTCCTTCGGCCAGCGCTCGTAGAGACTGCGGATTATCCCCTCGGCACGGCCAAGCCAGGCGCGATTCAAGGCCGGGGTACCGAATGGCCCCGAATCCCAACCCTCCCGGAGGAAGGCAATTGCAACCTCCGGGTCGCCGTGCATTTCGCCGGTGCCGACGATCTGGCGCTCTGCGAGTTCCAGGGCGCGGTGAATGAGGCTGCCCGAAGTCATATGGGTCGACTCCGGCTCCGGCAGTTTGAGCCTTCGTTCTATCGCGTAGCGGCGCGGGCATCTGCTGTAGCTGTCGGCCTGGCTGGGTGACATCGAGAAATCTTCGCTGAGGACGGGGCGGTCGGGCCCAGGTGCTGCGATGCCTGGGAAGTATCGGGCATCCCAGGTGGGGCGGGGCGGACTCGCCAGAAGGGCCACAGCCGCAGTCCTCGACGGTGCTGCGCCTTCCGGATCGCCAACGATACGACGGAGTGCAACTTCGGCCTCTGCCACCGATATCGGCTCCAGCTCCTCAGCTCCTGGAGTGCCGATGTCGTCGAGGGATGCCGCTCCCGAGGCGGCGAGGAGGAATCGTGACGGACGGCGCTCACCCTGGTCCACCCCGGCGTCGGTCGCCGTCCACACCACACGCGCCTTCGCCCGTGTCATCGCTGTGTATGCGATCCTCATTTCCTCCTGGACCTGGAAAGCCGACACCGCCGACGCGTCGGTAGTTCGTTCGGGGGAAAGCAACTCGGGGCGGAGCATCCGTCGGCTCCTCCTCAGGTCGGGAAAGACGCCTTCGACTGCGTTGGCGATGAAAACCTGTTCGAATTCGAGGCCTTTCGCCTGGTGCAGGGTGGTAAGCACAACCGATGGGGTGGTCGAGCTGTGAGTGAGGAGGGGGATGGCCTCGAATGACTCGTCGTCGGATAGAGCGAAGAATCGGGCAAGGCTGAGCACAGGATCGCGGTCGGCCTGCCTGTCGAGGACCTGGGAGAAGGACGAATAGGCGCGCCGCCAATCCGAGCGATCCGGGTCGGCGACGACGCCGGCGAATCTGTGGAGTGAGGTCCAGACATGCCAGAACCCGTCCGTAGCCGGCATTTCTGTCGCCCACGTGCTGTGGTTGAGCAACCGACCCAGCTCGTCGAATCCGGGTTGGGCCTCGAACACCGACTTCCAGGTCGCGCCCCTCCGCCTCTCGTTCCAGAGGGCACGCTGCTTGCCCAGGGTCAGGCCAAACAGAGGCCCCAGAATCACCCGGCGCGCGGCAATGTCGGCGGCTTCGACTCTGAGCGGAGCGCCCTCTTCCATGACGGGGTTCTTGTCGTCGGTGGCCAGGGTCACCAGATCGGCCACGAGCTGGATCGCCGGATGGTCGATCAGGCGGCGATCGGGCCGCTCATGGGGGATCCCCCTTCTGGAGAGCGCCCGGCTCAGCTCGTTGAACATCTCCTGTTTCGACCTGACGAGGATTGCCAGGTCGGAGGGCTTGACCTTGTCGACATGGATTGCCCTATCGATCTGTCCTGCGATCCACTCGGCTTCTGCAGTCTCCTGGTCGAAAATGTAGGCCTCGACCCGCCCCTGGTGGGTGGCGGGCTTTACTGGCCCTGCGGAGCCGGGCAGCTGACCGGCGCTGACAACCCGAAGCGCTGCAGTCATGATCGCTTCCGGAACACGGAACGAACCATCGAGGATGATCCGTTTGGCTTCTTCATGAGCCCTCTCGAAGTCGGCGATATTCCTCAGCTCGGCGCCCCGGAACGAGTAGATCGACTGGTAGGGGTCGCCGGTCACTGTGAGGTTGCCGGTGTGCGCTGACAACAACTCCGCGAGTTTCGCCTGGGCGGGAGACGTGTCCTGATACTCGTCGACGAGGACGTACGTGTATTGCCCGGCAACGCCGGGCGGCGCTTCCCCGGAATCGAGGGTGCTGACTGCCTTTACCAGCAGCGTTCCATAGTCGACCCGACCACCGTCGTCGAGGTGGTCGAGGTAACGCCGGTAGAAACCGGGGATACCCCTCCAGTCGGCCCGTTCCGAGGCGCGTTTTTCGAGATCGTCCGGGGTGAGCAGCCGTTCTGAACACCTCATGAGGAAGTCAGCCACCTCTTCGGCGAAGCCACCCGTGGTGAGGACGCCGCGGTAGGTCAGGGGCCACGCACCCGGTTCCTCGGCGGTGAGGAGGTCCTTGACGGTGGCGATTTGCTCCGGCGTCGTCAACGGCGTGGGCCGGACCCCGTTGGTGGCCGACTCGAGGATCCGCAACGCGAGTGAGTGGAAGGTGGTCGCCTCGACCGGCACCGTCGAGCCTCCCAGGGCGCGATTGATCCGGTCTCCAATCGATTTTGCTGCGCGTCTCGAGAAGGTGAGGACGAGAATCTGCTCCCGCGTCGCGCTCCCATCCTCGACCAAGCGCTCCACCCGCCTGACCAGGAATTCGGTCTTGCCAGTCCCGGGACCGGCGACGATGACCTGGTGCCCGTCGCTGTCGTCGAGCGCAAGATCCCATTCGTCAGGACTGATCCGAGACTCGGTGCTCATCCCACGATCGTAGATCAGGCTGCTTCCTGGACCGACTGCGGGCCGCTCATACCGACGAGCTGGGAGTCGATACCGAGGCCTGCCAGATAGCCCACGGGATCTGCGAAAGCGATCTCGGGGTCGAAGCCCTGTTCCTGGGCGCTTTGCCCGGAAGTGCTTCGGGCTGGCTGTATGTAGGTAGTTGAACTCATGATCGTGACGATACGGGCACGGTGTGACAGAAATGTTCGCGGCCGGTAGTTAGATTCATGGCAAGAGATTTCCTACGGAGGCCCCGGAATGGCCATTGCGCACGAATTCGACTCGCCGATGTACCGCGAGGCAGTCGATCAATTCAGCAACGTCGCCGAGTTGATGGGTCTCGACGAGAACATCGCTGATCGTCTCAAGGTTCCCCAGAAGTCGACTGTGGTGACATTTCCGTTCCGCCATGACACATACGCAGAGGTAGAGACACTTTTTGGCTACCGGGTACAACACCTGACAACGATGGGCCCGACCAAAGGAGGGATTCGCTTCGCACCTGATGTCGACCTCGGTGAGGTAGCGGCTCTTGCAATGTGGATGACCTGGAAGTGTGCCATCGTTGGTGTCCCCTTCGGCGGAGCGAAAGGTGGCGTGAGGGTCGACCCGATGGGCCTCTCCCGCGCCGAGCTGCAGCGGGTCACGCGGCGGTTCACCATGGAGATCATCCATGTGATCGGTCCCGAGACCGACATCCCCGCACCCGACCTGGGAACCAATGAGCAGGTCATGGCGTGGTTGATGGACACTTACTCACAGCATGTGGGCCACGCGGTGCCAGCAGTCGTCACCGGCAAGCCCCCTGCGCTGGGGGGCAGTGTCGCTCGCCGCGAGGCGACGGGGAGGGGTCTGATGTTCCTCCTGCCCCAGGCAGCGGCCTTGCGGGATATCGAACCGGACAACCTCACCACGGCCATCCATGGCTTCGGAAACGTTGGACGCTACGCTGCCGTTGCCGGAGACCAGATGGGGGCGAAGATCGTGGCGGTCTCGGACATCTCAGGGGCGATCTATAACCCCGACGGACTCAATGTCACGGCAGCGACGAAATGGGTCGACGAGAACCGGTTTCTCGAGGGTTTTCCGGACGCAGATTTCATCGAGGGCAACAAGGTTCTCGAGCTCCCGGTCGACGTTCTCGTCCCGGCCGCCATCCAGGGTGTGGTGACTGCAGATAATGCAAACGACATCCAGGCGAAGATTATCATCGAGGGAGCGAATAACCCGACCACGCTCGCCGCCGACCGGATGCTCCGTGAGAGGGATGTGCTTCTCGTCCCGGACATCCTCGCCAACGCGGGTGGCGTCACCGTGTCGTACTTCGAATGGGTTCAGGATGTGCAGAAGTACTTCTGGACTGAGAACGAGACCGTCGGCAGGCTGCGTGAGATCATGGTCCGGGCTTTCGACGACGTTCACACGATTGCAACGTCTGAGGGGGTCGACATGCGCACAGCCGCGCTAATCAAGGGAATCAGACGTGTCGCCGACGCCAAGTTGGTCAGGGGAGTATTCCCTTAAAGGTGGGCTATGTCCCGGTATCGGCGAAGGCCGGGCAGATGTTCTGAAATGAGCACCAATCACAGAGTCGCCCTGGCTTCGGGGGATAGCTGTTGGTTGTGATGGCCCGGTTGATTGCGGCCCACAGGGCGCGAAGCTGGCTGTCCATGGCATCGAGTTGGCTGTCCTCGATCGCCAGACGGTAGAGGGTCGGGCCGTTGAGATAGAGAAGCCTTATCTCTTTTGGAGTCTCCCCGGTTCGACGGCGGATCAAGAGGGCGTAGATCTTCAGGGCGAAGAATGCGGGCAGGGCATACCGCTCCGGCGGGGCTTTTCCGGTCTTGTAGTCGGTGATGACGAGGTCGCCGTCACCGTCGCGGTCGATGCGGTCGAGTATTCCCCTGATCACGATCCCGTCGAGATCTTCGGTCATGTCCATCTCACGCTGGTATGGGTCGATGGTGCGGGGATCTTCGATCGCGAAGTAGTTGGCGAGGAGTCGCATCGACTCGACGCCCCAGGCAGTTTCGTCCGCCCCCGATTCGAAGAGGCTCCCGTACTCCTCATCGAGACGACACTCGGTCCATGCCTCGCGGAACAGGTCGAAGAGCCGGTCAGGGTCGCGCTCGCCGCGGGGCAGGTCATACAAGCGCTCCAATGCGACGTGCGCCGTGGTGCCCCGGGCTTGGTAGATAGTGGTTGGCTCAGGCAGACGGTCGATGGCGCGGAATTTGAAGAGCTGGGGGCAAGTCTTGAAGTCGCTCGCCCGGCTCGGTGAGAGGGTCTCGAGCCCTTTGCCGGGTGCATCAGGTGTTGCAACTCTTGCAGTCATGGTCCCGATCATAGGAACCGGGTAGGACAGAACCAGGGCTTGTCCCGGATCCACCGATTGCACCCAACCATTCGCGAAAACAAAACGTTGGTCATCCTTGACGCTCCAAAAATCATCCAATACCTTCCCCGTACCGGTTGGGGGAGACCCCGATTCGGGGAAGGGAAAGCTCAGGCTTTCCCGGATCGAAGAGGCTTCGGTCTCTTCGCTATCCACCCGGCCAGGGGCCCGCTTTCCTGGTGCGAGTGGAAGAGAACCCCGAGAGGGCAAGAGACTTCGGTTCTACGCTCCCTCGGGGTTTCTCACGTTCCGGGACCGTCGTCCTGGCTCGCGAAAATCAATGTGGCAATCGCGAAAATCAATCACGGTTTCGGTTTGTCAAGCTGACGCACCCGGTCTACTTTTCACTCACGCCGAAGGGGCTTGCTCCGGAGGCACCGGTCCAGCGAGGACAGGATCGATGAGAGTCGGTCCCGATAATCGCCGGAACGGTTACCCGGGCTGAAGGGAAACCGGAAGCTTGGGAACCGGTCGGAGATCGAACGGGGATCCTTCGGGATCGTCGAGCGGTCAAAGACCAAATGTGAGTCTTCGGACTCGCAGGAGGATCTTCGGATCTTTCAGACGGACTTTCGGGTCCGTCGACGCTCGATCTTCGGATCGAGACAGTGTGACCCTCGGGTCATGCGAGTGTGATCTTCGGATCATGCGGCTGGCGACCTCGGTCGGCAGCTACCGTCGGAATCAGGTCCCCGGCCTGAGTCCGAACGGCGAGAGTCCCGAGAGGGTTGAGACTTCGGTCAAGGCTCCCTCGGGGCCTTCTCGCGTCAGGGGCCGTTTCCTAATCAGATCGCCCAGATCTCAGATTGGCGACCGTCCACCAAGGTGGCGGCGCCTCCATCGAACCATGCCTCCTCTTCGAGCATGATCGCGACGCTCTCACCCCATTCAGGAACGGGAGCGCGGTTCATGAGCTCGATCGACCATGCCGACGGACCGAATATGCCGATATCGCCACTGCCGGGCACTCCGTCTTGTTGGTCCCAGAGCCCAATGGTCGCCCCTGCGCCGTGCCCGTGGTACCCGATCGGGTGGGTATAGATCGTGGCTTCCAGGCCTGCAGCACGGGTGTCCGCCAGTGCGCCGGCGAGTATTTGGTTCCCGGACAACCCTTCGACGAAATGCTCGAGCAGGATGTCCTGGGCCAGGTTCGCCTTGTGCATTGCTTCGAGCAGCCCCTCAGGCACCCTCGCACCCGGGCGCTCGAGGACATAGCCGTGCTGCTGCTGGTCGGTGCAGAGGTGGTCCCATACCAGGCCGAAGTCGATATGGACCAGGTCTCCGGGCTCGATGACCGTTGGCCGGGTCGCCGAGGCGAACGAGCCCCGCAGGTCGCGCCCATTTCTCTGCACCGAGGCCGACGGATGGAACCAAACACCGGTGCCCAACTTCTGGACCTCCCCCCGCAGCCACCACTCGAGGTCGGCGGTGGTGGTGCTCCCGGGGTTGATAGCTTCGGGGGACAAGGCGCGCTGCAGGATTTCGTGGGCGGCGGCACATGCTTCCTCGAGGACCCGCCGCTCTTCGGGGAGCCGCGTTTGGAGCCAACGCACCGCGAGATCCTCACTGGAGACGACCCGGCCGGCGAGCTCGGGTCCGAGGGCATCGAGAAGACGCTGGTGTTCGGTTGCCGTCAGCCCATCGGCGTGTGCAAAGTCGGTTGATTTGTTGACGGCGATCGACTCGGGTCGGGCGTCGCTGATCTGTCGCGCCAGGGCTGCCCACTGGTCGGGCTCGACGTCGGGATCCCACAATGTCGGGAAGAGCCCGTCGACCTCGTACCGGGTGACCGCCCCTCGGGCGTAGTCGACTCCGTCTCGCAGAAAGACGAGGATCGTGCGCCGCCGTGACGACATCCATTTCGCAGGGAGCATGGTCTGAACCACCGGGTCTTCGGCGTACTCGCGCGAGATCAGTATCCAGCAGTCGATGCCGGCGTCCCCCATCAAGGTCGGAATCAGACGGTCAAGGCGGGCGGCGGTGAGTGCGTCACGCCGAGATGCCGACTCTTCGAGGTTGATCAAGAGAGGACTTCCATCATTTGATCGGCTGAGGCTACATGAGGTAGGTGCACAGGAGAGCGAGCCAGCTCCATCCCACCAGGATCATGATTCGTTGCCCAGGGCCTGCACGCCGGGAGTCCGACAACAACGGATCGAGCCACAGTCCCGATGAATGCGGTCCTCTTGATCGGAGCAGGTCGACACGTTCGTGGGTACGCTTGGGCCCATGGGCTACCCGAAAAGACTGCTGAGCAAAGACGAAGTGATCGTCTCCGAATTCCGACCCCATTGGACCGGGATACTCAAAGAGGGGGCCCTGCTCCTTCTGATCGTCATCCTGGTCGTCCTGGTACAGATCCAGGGGTGGAGCGGGTGGATCAGCGTGGGGTTGGTCGTCGCCGGCCTCCTCGTAACCGCCCGCGGTCTCATCCGCTGGCTGACGACACTTCATGTAATCACCAACGAAAGGGTGATCTACCGCGCCGGGCTCATTTCCAAGACCGGCAAGGAGATTCCCCACGAAGTGATCAACGACGTCGCCTTCAATCAGAGGGCTTTGGAACGTATCTTCGGCACCGGGGACCTCCTCATCGAGTCGGCAGGCACCCACGGCCAGAGCCGCTACCGCGACATCCCCGACCCTGAAGGGGTGCAATCCCTGATCTACAGCGAACGGGAGAAACGGATGACCCAGCAGAATGTCGCGGGAATGCAGGCGGGAGGTCCAGGTGGTGCGTCACAGAGTGTGGCGGAGCAGCTGGAAATCATCTCCCGGCTCCACGATGACGGGAAGTTGTCGGATACTGAATTCGAAGCACAGAAGCGAAAACTGCTCGAGGGTTCCTGATGCCGCACATGCAGGACTTCCCCCTGCTCCTGTCCACGCTGTACAACCGGGGGGTCCGCCTTTATCCCGACCGGGAGATCGTCTCTGTCGAACACGACCGCAGCGTCGCCCGGTCGACGTACGGTGAGACCGACATCCGAATCCGGAAACTGGCCACGGCGTTCGATCGCCTTGGCGTCGACCGTGGTGGTGTCGTGGGAACCTTCGCATGGAACAACAGGCGTCACCACGAGCTCTACTGGGCAACAGCGAACACTGGCCGGATCTGTCACACCCTCAACATCCGGCTCCATGCGGAACAGATCGTCTACATCGTAAACCACGCCGAGGACAGTGTCATTTTCGTCGACCCCGACCTGGTCGGCCTGGTGGCACGCTTGGTTGAACAGATGCCCGCCGTCGCCACCTACGTGGTTATGGGTGCAGAAGCCGATGAACGCCTCCCGGGATCGATCGCATATGAGGACCTCATCTCCGATGCCGACGAGCACGGCGCCTGGCCCTTGCTCGACGAGAGATCACCGATGATGTTCTGTTACACCTCCGGGACCACCGGGAACCCAAAGGGTGTCGCCTATACCCAGCGTTCCACCTACCTACATACGATCTCGAATCTGGCCAACTACCCGATGTTCGCTTCGGACAATGTCCTGCCCGTCGTTCCCATGTTCCATGCAGCGGCGTGGGGCTATCCCTTCATGGCGGTGACCCAGGGGGCGAAGCTCACCTATCCCGGGCCGGACCTCACGCCCGATGGCCTGGTTCCGCTGTTGGAGCGTGAGCAGGTCACTTTCTCGGCAGGAGTGCCCACAGTCTGGCTTGGTATCAAGCAGTATCTCATCGATCACCCCGAGACCGAGCTGACCTCGATGCGCGCCTTTCTCTGCGGAGGCTCGGCTGTGCCCCGGTCTCTGATCGAGTGGTTCTGGACGGAGAAGAATCTGCGCGTCGTCCAAGGTTGGGGGATGACCGAGACCAATCCCATCGCATCTGTGGCCGAGCTCAAACCGGGGATGGAGGACTGGGATTTGCAGCGCCAACTCGACGTTCTCGAGACGGCAGGAATTCATGCTCCCGGCCTCGAGGTGAAAATCGTGGATGAAATCGGCGAGGAGCTGCCCCACGATGGCGTGGCTTTCGGCGAACTGCTGATCCGTGGCCCATGGATCGCAGCGGAGTACTACAAAGATGACCGTTCTTCGGCTTCATTCGAGGACGGATGGCTCCGCACGGGGGATGTCTGCAAGATCACGCCCGAGGGCTACATCAAGATCACCGATCGCGCCAAGGATGTGATCAAGTCGGGCGGGGAGTGGATCTCTTCACTCGACCTGGAGAACACGATTATGGCCCATCCAGCGGTTGCCGAGGCGGCTGTCGTCGGTCTCAAGCACCCGAAATGGCAGGAGCGCCCCGTGGCTTTTGTGGTGACCGCCCCAGGAGCAGAGTTGACCGATGAGGCTCTCACTGCCTTCCTGACCGAGAGGGTGGCGAAGTGGTGGCTTCCCGATCTCTACGTCTTCCTCGACGAGCTTCCCAAGACCGGCACCGGCAAATTCGACAAGAAGGTGCTCCGCAAGGAGAACGCAGACCTCCTGATCTGATGTGAGTTGAGGTCGGCGACATCGACCACCCTTTCGCTGACAACCTCGCGCCGGCAGCGACAACGACGAAGCTCAGCTCAAGGCAAGGTTTCTGGCGATGTCTGCGACGACGCCCGCGATTGAGCCCGTCACGGTGATCACGAAGAGGATCAACGGTGGCATGAAAGAAACTTTGGTCGGGCGGATCGCCCCAATCAGGCAGTAGATCGCGACCGCGACGCCCCCGAGGACCAGCAGGGCTGCGCCGGTGGTCCAGTCGGACTCGCCGGTCTTCCAGTCGACGGCGATGAAGTAGCCGATGAGTACCAGGAAGAACCCGGTGACAATCCCCGATGTAGCCACGGCGAATCTCAAGAGGTAGCCGTACCACGACCTTGCCCACGCCGGCCACTCCCTGCCTCGGGCAAACGGTTCGGTCACCTAGACCGTATCAAACTTCGACGAGTTGACCTGAACGGATGTCGAGTACGAACTCTTTGTCGCTCTTGGAGTCGGCGATGAATTCGGCGAGTGTGGCGCCCTTCTGGCGGACCACCCACCATGCGTATTCGTCTGCCCCGGACTCGACGAATGACGAGCGGGCGGCACGCACCAACTCCACGGCTGGACTTTCATTGGAGAACTCTCCAAGAATGGTTTGGGCCGGTTCGGCCTCGCCCTCGACCTCGATGAACTGCACTGCCTCGTACATGAACAACCTCCTGGGCGCAGTCTAGTTGTCGGGAAGGGCAATGGATGACAAACCCTAAGCTGGCCGCCGTGAGCTCGTTCCACACCGTTTGGGGGTACATCGCCATCGCCGTCAGCGGGACGGTCGGCCTGTGGGGGGTGATCGGGCGCAACCGCGTGCCCGGCCGTGCCTTTGGCTGGGCGGTGGGCCTATCGATTGTTGCCCTCCTGATCCAGGTCGTGTCCGGGGTGGTCATATTCTCCGGTGGAACCCACCCGGGTAACCAGCACGTGTTCTACGGGGTCGTAATCGCAGTGACCCTGTCGTTCGTCTATATCTATCGACCGCAGTTCCGGAAGAGACCGATGCTTTACTACGGGCTGGCCCTTCTCTTCTCGATGGGGCTCGCGATCAGGGGCATCCAGACGTTTGGTGTCAACTTTTAGGAGAACCGATGCTATTGGAAGACAAGAAACTGCTCGTCACCGGAGTCCTCACCGACGACTCGATTGCGTGGCATGTCGCGAGAATCGCTCAGGAAGAGGGAGCGGAGATCGTGGTCACCGGGTTCGGCCGAGGGCTACGCCTGACCGAGCGCTCTGTCCAACGCCTTCCGTCACCCTGCGATGTGATCGAGCTCGACATCAACGACCCGGTACACGTCGAGGCACTCACGGGAGACCTCACCGAACGTTGGGGGAGAGTCGACGGAGCGCTTCACGCGATTGCCTTTGCCCCCGAGGACGCCCTCGGCGGCAACTTCCTGAACACTCCTGCCGAGTCGGCGCAGATTGCATTCACCACATCGGCCTTTTCCTACAAGACCCTTGCCGTTGCCCTGCTCCCGCTCCTCGAGAAGGCGGGAGGTGGGGGATTGGTGACTCTCGACTTCGACAACACCCAGGCATGGCCGGCCTACGACTGGATGGGCGTCGCCAAATCGGCTTTGCAGTCGGTCACCCGCTATCTGGCCCGTGACCTCGGCGCCCACAACATCAGGGTGAACGCAGTATCGGCCGGTCCGCTCTCGACCGTGGCGGCGAAGTCGATTCCGGGATTCGCCAGGTTCGACGAGGTTTGGGGGGAGCGATCCCCGCTGCCCTGGGACAGCGCAAACCCCGATCCAGTTGCCAGGATGGTCTGTGTCTTGCTCAGTGACTGGGCTCCAATGACAACAGGAGAGATAATCCACGTCGATGGAGGATTCCATGCCGTCGCCGCAGGCTCGGGCCCCGGCGAGGACTAGTCCGCCCTAAACACCGACATCCACCCGCGCCTTGGGGAGCTGCACTACGAAGGTGGCGCCCCCTCCCTCGGTGTCCTCGACCTTGACGGAGCCGTGCATCACCTCGGCCAGCGAGCGGACGATGCTCAAGCCGAGGCCGGTGCCCCCCTTGGACCTCGTATCCGACTGGTCGATCTGGGTGAAGCGCTCGAAGACGCGCTCCTTTTCGTGTTCGGGGATACCGGGGCCGTGGTCGACAATGGCAATCACGCCCTTCTGGCCCTTGTCGTAGCCGTAGATCTCCACCGGGCTTCCGGCTGCGTACTTCCCGGCGTTCTCCACCAGGTTGATCATGATCCTGGACAGGTGGTCCTTGTCCGCCTCTACGGCGAGATCGGCCGGTTCGACCGTCACCTTGGGGTCGATCGACACTGTGTGAGCGATCTCCCTGAGGAGATCTTCGAGACGTATCGTTTCGAGGTGGATCGGGATCGCTCCGCGGTCGATTCTGGACACAACGAGCAAGTCGTCGATCAAGCGCTGCAGCCGCCCGGCCTGGCGTCTCGCCGTGTTGAGGAGTTCCTGGGCGGTTGTCGACTCCGGCTGGAGCTCGGGCCGGTTGACCGTGTCGAGCGAGCCGATGATGGAGGTCAAGGGAGTGCGCAATTCGTGGCTGACGGTCGAGACGAAGTCGGTTTTCATCTGGGCCACTTCCTCGAGCCTTCTCGCCATATCCGCCTGGGCCTCATACCGCCCGATCTGGGACAGGACGAGACCGGCCGGAGCGGCGAGCGACCCGAGTTGGCTCAGCTGATCGTCGGTGAAATCGGCGTCGTACGGGTCACCGATGATCACCAGGCCCACCCGCATCGACTCGACCTTGAGGGGGGCGATCATCGCCTGTTCGATTCCCAACTCGCGGAGCAGGCTGTGGCTGCTCGAGTCGCCGTCGACATTGCGGATCAGGATCGGGCGTGCCGCCCGGAATGCTTGCGCGGCGACACCGGGGCCTGAGACATCGGTGACCATCACTTCGGTCTCCAGCGGATACCCGTTGACCCAAATCGGGCTCATCACTTCCAGGCGATGCTGGTTGGAGTTGTAGAGGAGGACCACTCCCACTTGCGCGTCGAGGTACTTGCAGATGGTGCCGACAAGGTGCGGAACGATTTCGGACAGTGACTCCGCCCGGGCCAGTGTGGCGCTGACTTCGTAGAGTCTCTCGAAGTCGCCGCGTTGTTGGGCGATCTCGGATTCACGTGAGGCGGATCGAACACTTTCTCGCTCGAATTCGAAGCCCACCAGTGCGGTGGCGGCGGCAACGGCGATCACCGTGAGCAGCGGGCCAATGAGGTCGAGTCCCAGTTCAATGGAGACGTAGCTGATCACCCCGGCGATCGCCACGGTCATGAACGCGTGCGCCCACCATGTGAGGAGCAACCCGGAAACGGCGGCCAGGCCGAACAATATCGGGGCAGCTGTCGGATTCATCGATGGGATCAGGGCTATGGCTCCAATACCCGACATGAATATCGCCAGCCAGATGAGTGAAATCCACGGTGCGGCGCCCGTCGACATCAGTCTCTCCCACCGGACGGCGGTGGAGACCATGAGGGCTACGGCCAGGACAACCAGCGGAATGAAGAATTCCGGAAGCGAGAAGACCGGACCCTCAGGCTCCGGGAGCCGCACCGCCTGAGCACCGAGGATGATCAGTACGAACCAGCCCACGGCTGAGGCACGGCGCAACAACGATCCCCGGAAGGGACCCATTGCCCGGTGGGTGCTGATCGTCTGTGCTGTCATGGAGTGAGGATTCTCTGCCTTTCAAAGTATTCTCGGCAACTGTCCGTCGACTATCGAGGATTGAATTTTGGCTTTGCGGTCTCTGGTGAATGGATCCTTGTTTGCCGAAGCTGTCGGTGTGGGCCAGCCGCGGGTCCTCGCCCTGCATGGATGGGGTCGACGCGGCAGTGACTTTTCACACAGTTTGGCGGCAATCGGTGCCCTTGCGATGGATCTTCCTGGTTTCGGTGCGACGCCGCCTCCCGAATCGGTGATCGGGGCGCGCGACTACGCCCGCCTGCTGCTCCCGGTATTGGACGAGTTCGAACAACCACCCTTGCTCGTCGGGCACTCCTTCGGCGGGAGGGTCGCCGTCTGCATTGCCGCCGAACACCCTGATCGGATCATTGGCACCCTGGTCACGGGCGCACCGCTGCTCAGGCTCGCACCGGGCAAGAACCCGCCGGCAACCTACAGGCTCGCTCGCCTCCTGAACCGGTACGGGGTTGTGCCCAACACCACGTTTGAGGCGATGAAGAGGAAACGCGGGTCCGCCGATTACCGCGCCGCTACGGGGGTGATGCGGGACATTCTGGTGACCGTCGTGAACGAGGAGTACCGCGACGAGCTGTCCCGAATCGCCGGTCCCATTCACTTTCTGTGGGGTGCCGCCGACACCGAGGTGCCGGTGGCGGTAGCCGAGGAGGCCGTGGCGCTGGTCAACGATTCGGGTGGTGACGCAACCATCGAAGTGATCGAGGAGGTGGGTCACTTGCTCCCTGTACAGGACCCCGATTCCTTGCGGACTGCTGTCACCAGAATGCTCCCATGATCTGGCTACTGGCCGGCGCCTCCGCACTGGCCGCGATGTCGGCCGGTCTCCGATGGCTCCGAATTGCCCAGCGCGAGCACTACCTGGCGCCCGCAGCCACCCGCTTTGCGCTGAGATGGTGGAGTTCAGGCCCGTACAACCCGCTTCTGTTCGTGATGGCAGTTGCCGGCGTTGCTGGCGCTCTGATCGACGTCCGTCTCGGTCTACTCACCGCTCTGGCCCAGGTCGGCCCGATCGGCCTCTCGATCCGGGGTCGGACCTCGCCGCTGGCATGGACGTCGCGATTGCGCCGGCTTGCCGCCCTCGTCGTCATCTGGATACTGACGTTCCTCGTAACAGGCGCCGCTCTGGAATTGCCTTTGGTAATTGCCCTGGCGGTACTCCTCCTACCGCTCCTCGTTGACCTGTCGCTTCTGGTGCTCGCACCGCTGGAGCGCAAGCTGGGCGACCGCTGGGTGGAGAAGGCTGCTCGACGGCTCAGCGAATCCGGGGCGCGGGTGGTGGCCATCACCGGTTCCTACGGGAAGACGACCACAAAACAGTACGTCCACCACCTTCTCCCCAAATCGGTGCGCACGGTTGCCAGTCCCGCATCGTTCAACAATCGCATGGGTCTGGCCCGTGCCATCAACGACCACCTCGTCCCCGGTACCGAGGTCTTCATCGCCGAGATGGGCACCTACGGCCCGGGTGAGATCGCCGACCTCTGCCGCTGGATCGAGCCCTCCGTTGCAGCCATCGTTTCGATCGGGCCGGTGCACCTCGAGCGCTTCAAGTCGGAGGAGAGGATCGTCGCCGCCAAGTCGGAGATCTTCGAACGCGCCGGACAGGGCGTCGTCTCGGTCGATCAC
>Ga0299914_10000372_pt1 | contig 26670 bp, 12 predicted proteins | sample RVTome_10_FD_201361 | JGI IMG/M metagenome (GOLD analysis project Ga0299914, IMG submission 201361) | Soil microbial communities from uranium-contaminated site in the Upper Colorado River Basin, Wyoming, United States - RVT153D57 (version 2) ... | reverse complement strand
GCGATCTATTCCAGCTTCGCGATCGTGCTCACGTTCATGATCTGGCTTTACCTGAACTGGCTGATCCTGCTGGTCGGCGCGCAGGTGGCGTTCTACCTGCAGAATCCGAACTTCATCGAGAGAACGGCCGAACGGCTCACCTTGAGCAACGAAATGCGTGAACGGCTGGCGATGGACATCATGTATCTCGTCGGCAAGTCGTTCCGGCTGCGCGAACCGGTCTGGAACGTGAAACGGCTCGCGGACCATTTCAGGATTCCCGCGGATGCCTTGAGCACGGTGACTCAGCGGCTGGAACGCTGCGGGCTGTTGATGATGACGGACGAAAAGGAAGGGCGCTTCGTGCCCGGCACGGATCTTGAACTGATAGGGATGGAAGCCGTTCGAGCCGCGGTGCGCGGCGCCGACCCGGAACTGGATCACGATCCGCGCCGTATCCCCATCACTCCATTGGTCAGGCAACTAGCGGACGAAGCGGACAAGGCAGCGCGCGTACATCTGGAAGGCAACAACCTGCGTGATCTGTTGTCGCGAAAAGAATAGGTCCCGTCCCTGGGAGTGGCTCGTCCCCCGCTCGTGCCCCTGCCATGATCAGAGGGTCTTTCAGAGCACGACGTATTCGTATTCGTACCAGGCGTCCGGGCGCCCGTCCCGAAGCGCGGCCAGCATTTGCCGGCGATGCGTCAGCAGGCTGGCGTAAACCCGTTGCATAGCCTTCCCGTGACTGTCCGAATCCAGCGACGCCACTCTCTCCTCGAAGTAGCGGATATCGGCGAGAATATTGCGCTCGGTAACACCGCTTGCGATGGCGTTGCCGCTGGGTTCCTGACGCGTCTGTCCCTGGATCATGTTGCCGGGTTCTCCTGTTGGATGGTGCCAAACTAATCCACTCGCGGACGACCGGAAAGAGAATGTGGCGGATATCGCTGTCAGCCGTCGCTTACACGTCAATTGAAAGGTTTTCTTGTGCAAAAACAGTTACTTGAAGAACAGAAAATGACAGACAGCCGCGCGCCATTCGCGCTTCCCGAGGACGGCTGGGCCTATTTCGACAATGCAGGCGGCAGCTTCACGCTGCGAGACGTCATCGCGCGGACGGCCGAGTACATGCGCTCGACACCCATCCAGATCGGCGGTGCTTATCCGCTCTCGTTGCAGGCGGCATCACGGCAAGGAAAAGCGCTCGAACTGCTGGCGGGCTTCGTCAACGCCGCCGGCGCGAGCGAAATGATACTTGGCAGCTCCAGCACCGCGCTGACCTGGCAGGTGGCCCGCGCCATGCGCCCGCTCCTGAAACCGGGCGATGAAATCATCATCACGTTGATGGATCACGAAGCGAATCGCAGTCCGTGGCTCTGGCTACAGGAATGCGGCGTGACGATTCGTACCTGGGAGCTCGACCGGCAGGACTTCGCTCTTTCGCTTGCGCACCTGGAACTGCTGCTCAACGAACGGACCCGGCTGGTCTGCTTCAGCCACTGCTCGAACATTCTCGGCCGCATCGAGCCGGTTGCCGAAATCACGCGCCGGGTACATGCGAAAGGCGCGCGTGTTTTCGTGGACGGCGTCGCGTACGCGCCGCATCGACGGATCGACGTGCGGCGCTGGGATGTGGATTTCTACGTCTGCAGCCTCTACAAGCTGTTCGGTCCGCACATCGGAATGCTGTACGGAAAACGTGACGCCTTGCTGGACCTCGGCAACATCAACCACGAGTACCTGCCGGCGGACGCGCTTCCTTACAAACTGCAGCCGGGCGGCGTCAGCTACGAACTTGCCTGGGGCGCTACCGCATTAGTCGATTACTTTGATGATTGGCAACGGCGCGCGAACACGGACCCGTTCAATCAGATCGCCGAATATGAGTCCGCCCTTGTCCGGCCGCTGCTGGAGTTTCTCGCCCGGCATGAGGACGTCACGTTGTTCGGGCCCGACAGCGCCGACGTCGCGGTTCGCCTGCCCATTGTCGCGTTCCGCCATGCGCGGATCGCATCGGCAGCGATAGCAAGCGCATTGAATGCACACAAGCTCGCCGTGCGGCACGGCCACTTTCATTCACGGCGATTGCTGGAATTGCTTGGCGTGCCGGTCGATGACGGCGTAACGAGAATTTCGCTCGCTCACTACAACACGCACCAGGAAATCGAACGCCTCGTGATCGCATTGCGGGAAATCTTTTCGCAGGAATGAAAAGGCCGCCGGATCGGCGGCCTCGATAGCCTTTGGAAAGCGTTCAGTCGCCGTAGATCGCCGTGCTGACCTTGCCATCCACCGAAATGGAACCGCGATACATGCCGGTCGTGTTGAACGGCATCGCGATGTTGCCCTTGCCGTCGATGGCGATCACGCCGCCACCGCCACCCATGTTCTTGAGCAGGTCCATGACGACGGCATCGGTTGCCTGCTTTACGGATTCGCCCTTGAATGCCATGCGCGCGGCGATGCTGTGCGCGGCTACGGTACGGATGAAATATTCACCGTGCCCGGTAGCGCTGATTGCCGCGGTCGCGTTATCCGCATATGTTCCCGCGCCGATGACGGGAACGTCGCCGACGCGTCCGTAACGCTTGTTCGTCATGCCACCGGTTGACGTCGCTGCCGCGAGGTTGCCATGCGCGTCAAGGGCAACGGCGCCTACCGTTCCAAAGCTCAGGGGATCGAATCCGCCGAGTGCCGCCATCGCGTCGCCGCAGCCTTTCACGTTTTCGCGCTTCTGCAACGACTGCAGCTGCTCGAAGCGTTCGTCGGTATGAAAGTACTCCGGATCAACGAACTCGATTCCATGCTGCTTGCCGAAGCTTTCCGCACCATCGCCGACGAGCAGAACATGCGGTGAGCGTTCGAGGACCAGACGCGCGAGCAGTATCGGGTTGCGCGTGGTACGTACGCTCGCGATCGCACCGGCATCCAGCGTTGCGCCGTTCATGATGGCCGCGTCGAGTTCATTGCGACCGGCACAATTGAACACCGCGCCCTTGCCGGCATTGAACAGCGGCGAGTCTTCCAGCGTTCTCACGGCGGCGGTAACCGCATCGAGACTGGTACCGCCGTCCTTCAATACCGCATGACCGGCCTGCAATGCCGATCGCAGCGTGTCATGAACAGCTTTCTCGCGTTCTTCATCAAGGTCTTCACGATCGATCGTGCCGGCACCGCCATGAATCGCGATAGCGATCGGTGCCTCGGCCGCTTGCGTGGCCGGCGCCGCAAGAATTGCACCGACCAGCAGTATTCGAATCAGCTTGATCATTCCAGTCTCCCGTTTCTCTTCACCAGAAGCGATTCCGCAGCTCATTCGCCGGCAATCGTCATTTCTTCAAGCAACAGCGAACCAATGCGGATATTGCCGCGCGTGTCCGTGTCGTTGCCGGTCGCGACGATGCGCGCATACATGTCCTGCAGGTTTCCGGCGACAGTGATTTCTTCTACCGGATAGGCAAGTTCGCCGTTCTCCACCCAGTATCCCGATGCGCCGCGCGAATAGTCGCCCGTCACGCCATTGACACCCTGTCCCATCAATTCGGTGACCAGCAGGCCGCGGTCCATCCGGCGGCACAAGGCCGCGAAATCTTCGGTACCCGGCGAGACCGTTACATTGCGCAGCCCGCCGGCGTTCCCGGTCGTCTGCAAGCCCAGGCGACGCGCCGAATAGCTGCTCAACACGTAACCCTGCAGCACGCCGGCGTCCACCAGTGTGCGTTCGCGGGTGGCGACACCTTCGTCATCAAAAGGTGCGCTGCCTATTGCCTTCCTGATGAGCGGCTGCTCGATGATGTTCATGAATTCCGGAAATATGGTCTGCCCGGCCGCATCCAGCAGGAACGTCGTCTGGCGATACTGCGCCGTGCCGCGAATGGCGCCGAGGAAATGGCCGACAAGACTTTTCGCCATTTCCGGTACAAACAGAACCGGCGCCTTGCGCGTGGTCAGCCGGCGCGCGCCAAGACGGCGCAAGGTTCTCTCGGCGGCGCGTTTGCCGACGGCAACCGCGCTCTCGAGACCGGCGGGATCGCGCGACGCCGTATACCAGTAGTCCCGTTGCATGCCGCCATCTTCGCTGGCGAGTACCGTGCAGGAAAGGCTGTGACTGGTACCGCGATAGGCGCCGAGGAAGCCATGCGAATTGCCGTAGACGCGCATGCCGGCATGGCTGCTCACTGTGCCACCGTCCGAATTGTTGATGCGTTTATCGAGATCACGCGCCGCAGCTTCACAGGTCTGCGCCAGCTCGATCGCTTCCTCGACCGTAAAACTCCATGGGTGCCACAGATCCAGGTCCGGCACGGACTGCGCCATCAGTTCCGCATCCGCGAGGCCCGCATGAGGGTCTTCGGCCGTGTAGCGCGCGATCTCGCATGCGGCACGAACGGTCTCGATGATCGCAGAGCGGCTGAGGTCGGCAGTACTGGCGCTGCCCTTGCGTTTGCCGAAATACACGGTAATGCCCAGCCCCCGATCACGGCTGCGCTCCAGCGTTTCGACTTCGCCCAGGCGCACAGTCACTTCGAGCCCGCTGTCGAGCGACGCACCGGCTTCGGCCTGGTCGGCTCCGGAGCGCAGCGCCTCGCGAATCGCGAAATCGGCGCATTCCTTCAATTCATCTTCCGTAAGGAGAAACTCGGCAATCTGGTTACGACTCATTACGCACACACATCCTGAAAGCGGGATTGAAGAGAGTTAGACTGCGCATTCTACGCACATACGTTTTCAGTGCCACGGGCAGGGCGAATGAACGACAAATCCGGCGATTCGCCATCCAGATCACAACTCAAGCGTGAAGCAGAGGGCCTGCAGGCGACGGGAGAGAAACTGCTCACGCTGCCGGAGAGCAGGCTGGCGCAATTGCCGCTCCCCGCTGCCTTGCGGCAGGCCGTGGAAACCGCTCGCAAGCTGACGCAGCGTGGCGCGCTGCGCCGGCAACGACAATACATCGGGCGCCTGATGCGCGAGCTGGATACCGCAGAGCTCGAGGATGCGCTACAGGCGCTGGAACGCGAAGATGCCGGCGAACAGGCCGTCTTCCACGCCGCCGAACGCTGGCGTGACCGTCTCATTGCAGAGGGAATGCCTGGCCTGGAGGCTTTTTTCGATGCTTATCCGGCCGCTGACCGGCAGCGTCTGCGGCAGCTTGTGAACGCAGTCCGAACCGCCGCCACCGCTGGTAAACCACCGCGACAACGACGCGAGTTGTTCAGGGAGATACGCCAGGTGCTGGATACGGGCTTTGAGCAGGAACAAGACGCAGGTAAAATGCGCGAATGAAAGCACTTGTCGGCGTCATCATGGGTTCGAAGTCGGACTGGGAAACCCTCCAGCACGCCGTTGAAACCCTCGAATCCCTCGGAATTTCCTGTGAAACCCGCGTGGTATCGGCCCATCGAACACCGGATCTGCTGTTCGAGTACGCAGAGAATGCGCGTACGCGAGGGCTGGAAGTCGTGATTGCCGGAGCCGGTGGCGCGGCGCACCTGCCGGGCATGGTGGCCGCGAAGACCTCTCTCCCGGTACTCGGCGTTCCCGTCCAGTCCCGCGCGCTCAATGGCATGGATTCGCTGCTCTCCATCGCACAGATGCCGGCCGGCATTCCCGTCGGTACGCTTGCGATAGGTAAAGCCGGAGCAATCAATGCTGCCCTGCTTGCCGCAGCCATCCTGGCGAACAAGTACGACGAGGTGCGCGTCGCGCTGGACAAATTCCGGCAGCAGCAGACCGACAAGGTGCTTGCGAATTCCAACCCCCGCGACTGACCTGCTTCGAGGAGCAGCGCCCGGTCGCCGGGAGAGTTTCCCTTTTTCGAACAGTCGGAACAGATGAATCCAGATTCTGCAAAACGAGTGGGTATTGTCGGCGCCGGTCAGCTGGGACGCATGCTTGCGCTGTCCGGCTACCCGCTGGGATTGCGTTTCGTCTTCCTCGACAAGAGCGCGGATGCGCCTGGCGGACAGGTCGGCGAAATCATTCTCGGCGAGTTCGGCGATCCGGAAAAACTGCGTGAATTGTCGGAACGCGTTGACGTCGTGACATTCGATGTCGAAAACATTCCCGTCGACGCGGTAGCCGCAGGTGTGACGCGTCCATTCCGCCCGACGGTCAAACTGCTTGAAAAAGCCCAGGACCGGTTGCTGGAAAAGAAACTGTTCCGTTCGCTGAAGATTCCCACGCCGGCATTTGCGCCCGTGAATACTCTCGACGATCTGCGCGCGGCCGTAACGCAGATCGGCCTGCCCGCTGTGCTCAAGACACGGCGGCTGGGTTATGACGGAAAGGGGCAGCGCGTATTGCGCGAAGAAAGCGACATCGAACCGGCATTCGAAACGCTCGGCAACGTTCCCCTGATACTCGAAGGTTTCGTCGATTTCGACCGCGAAGTGTCCATCATCGGCGTGCGCAGCGTCAGCGGCGAGGTGCGCTTTTATCCGCTTTCAGAGAACACGCACAGTGACGGAATCCTGCGCCACTCGGTCGCGCCGTACGAAGAGCGCACTGTGCAAGGCATGGCCGAGCGTCATCTCGAACGGCTGATGAACCACTTCGATTATTCCGGTGTTCTCACGATCGAGTTTTTCGAATCGGCTGGCGAACTGATTGCGAACGAAATCGCGCCGCGCGTGCATAACTCGGGACACTGGACCATTGAAGGCGCGGTGACGAGTCAGTTCGAAAACCACATTCGCGCGATTCTCGACCTGCCGCTGGGTGACACGGCGGCGAACGGCTACGCGGCAATGGTCAATTTCATCGGCGAAATTCCACCGTTGGAATCCGTGCTCGAAATCCCCGGCGCGCACTATCACAGCTATGGAAAGGAACCGCGGCCCGGCCGCAAGCTCGGCCATGCGACGCTGACCAGCCAGAGCCGGGCCGAACTGCTGACCCGGCTCGATCACCTGCTGCGTCTCAACGTGCCTGCGGCGGGTTAGACATCAGCGCGGCGCGATAGCGGCGTTTCGAGCGACAGTCGATACCGGCACCGCACAACGTGTTGTGCCATGTGCATTGACTTCACAACCTTCCTCCGGCATCTCCTCGCTTTGATCGAGCGGCAGCCGTATTCCGGTTCCGGCTGTTTCGAACAGCGAGATATCCTCGAACAGCGATGCGTCGATGAACCCTTCATCCGTCAGACCGCTGCCCTGTTCACGATTCGCTGACGATTCCGTCGAACTGGCGATGGTGACGTTGTCGTTCGATCGCCATGTCAATGCCGTCGTCAGCAGTCGCGCGAACTCCGCGTCCAGGCCCTTGCGCTCGTCGAGCGAATTGCCGTGGTCAACGAAAATGCCTGCGGCGGTCGTTGCCACTTCGAGTGTTGCGTTCTCTCCTTGACCACGGGCCTTGATACCATGGCCGTCCTCACCGATGCCACCGCCGGCCACGAGCGTGATGCGGTTGCCTTCGAGCAGGCTGTTCTCGCTTTCTCTGCTGATACGACCGTCGTCGGCGGCCGCCACGAACGTCAATGCGTCGCCCGCCAGCCGCCCGTCATGCAACCGGATGTCCTGTTGCGAGAGCAGCACAAGATAACCCGAGCCGACATCCATATCTCCGTTCACCGCGATGGTGCCTGCGACGGCGTCGACGACATGGTCCGTTAAGGTCCCTCCGATCACCAGCCCCGCATCGTAACCATCGAGTGCCGCAGCGTCGAGATTCATGTCGCCGCCGTTGCCGCCAAGGTCAATCACAATACCGCCGGTTGCCGGCAATAGCGTCAACTCGCCGCCACCACTGACACTCTGCGCCCCGCCGTTGAAGGCGATGGTATTCGACGTGATGAGCGCGCCGGACGGGAACCGGACGCTGCCGTTGAATGTCACGCCCGCGGCCGAAAGATCGCCCGCGACCGTCGTGGCTCCGTCGTAATGCTGCGTACCCGACGTTGCAACCCCACGGACCGAAATCTGCGCCGCTCCGATGGTCAAGGCCTGCAGCGCAGCATCCCCGTGTAACGTCGCGGCACGTGCAGCATCAATGACCAACCTGCCACGCGCCGCTTCCTCGACCGTTCCCGTGATTTTTACGTCCCTGCCAGCAGTCAGCGTTACGCTATCTGTCACCATCATGTCGCCGGTTACAACGATGTCGCCGCCGGACTGAAGCCGGTTGCCGCGCAGAACAAGATTTCCCAGGTACTGCTGATTGCCTTGCGTCGTCACGTCGTTGTCGATGGCAATACTTGAACCTTCGACACGCAACGTCTGCAGCGCAGATGAACCGCCAACTTCCGTATTACCGAAGTTCACGGTTCCATTGTGCGCGTCGATGGAAAGCGATCCGCCGTTTGCCGATGCAACAATCGCGTTGAATGAAGAAAGATCGACGCCGCCGGTCGAAACATCCAGACCTGCGGCGTTGGAAACGGTCAGCGTTCCGCTCATGTCTGACAGCGTGAGTGTGTCCGACTCCAGTACGCCCGCGAGGTCGAGACCGGCACCACGCAATGTCATGTTGCCGATGTTGTTTGAGCCGGCCAGTGCCAACCGGCCGGTTCCTGCCGAGAGCGCAAGGTCTTCGCCGGTACCGGCAATGTTTCCAGTCACCGTAATGTTGCCTGCAGCAGCACCTGTGGAAATTCGCCGATCGCCGTTTTCAAGTACGACGTCGGCATCAAGCAGAATGTTTTGCCCGCTGGTCGAAATATCGACGGGCAGGAAGATCGAGTTTGCCGCTGCAACGGAAACCGTTCCATTGGCCACGTTCAGCCCGACAATACGAACCGAATTTGCTTCGCTGATATCGACGGCACCGCCACCAGTAACGGTGACGTTAACAGCAGTAACATCGGTATCAAGATTCACGCCGGCACTGGCATTGGCTATCAGCAGATCGGCGGTAATGTTCGTGGCAGCTCCATTGCCATCGGTAATCGCATCGGTGCCGGCATTCAGGATCACGTCGCCTGTCGCGCCGGCGTTGATCACGTCCACGGCAATACCGTTGGCGCTGATGTCCACATTGCCGTCGTCCACGTTGACGTTCGTCAACGTAATGGCGTCGGTTTCATCGATGTCGATGTTGCCGGTACCGGTGACGTTGAGATTCGCGCTTGCGACCGTGGTATCGAGATCAATGCCCGTTGCCGCCGTCGCGGTGAGCACGTTGGCGGTGATGTTGTTCGCTCCGCCATTGACATCGGCAATAGTACCGGCGCCGGCATTCAGGATCACATCACCTGTCGTGCCGGCATTGATCACGCTCACGGCAATGCCGTTGGCGCTGATGTCCACATTGCCGTTGTTCACGTTGACGTTCGTCAGGGTGATGGCGTCGGTTTCATCGATGTCAATGTCGCCGGTACCGGTGACATTGAGATTCGTGCTTGCGACCGTGGTATCGAGGTCAATGCCGGTTCCCGCCGTCGCAGTGAACGTGACGGCAGTGACGTTGTTCGCTCCGCCGTTGACATCACTAATAGCACCGGTGCCTGCATTCAGGATCACGTCCCCTGTCGTGCCGGCGTTGATCACGCCCACGGCAATGCCGTTGGCGCTGATGTCCACATTGCCGTTGTTCACGCTGACGTTCGTCAGGGTGATGGCGTCGGTTGCATCGATGTCGATGTTGCCGGTACCTGTGACATCGAGATTCGCGCTTGCGACCGTGGTATCGAGATCGATGCCGGTGGCCGCCGTCGCGACGATCACGTCGGCGATGATGTTGTTCGCTCCGCCGTTGACATCGGCAATAGCACCGGTGCCGGCATTCAGCGTGACGTCGCCCTGACCGTTCGCCGTAATCGTACCTACGGAAATGCCGGCACCCGTCAGGTTGATGTCGTCGAGGTTCGTGACACCGGCGTTCGACACACTCATCGCCGTGACCAATCCGCCGGCAACGATATCGATCACGCCACCGGTGCTGTGAATGTCGGTCAGCGCGATGGCGTCGGTTTCGTTGATGTAAATATTTCCGACAGCATCGCCTGTATCTTCGGGGCCGACGATCAGTGAATTCACGCTGGTCTGGATCGCTGCGCCAGCGGCGCCGACGTTACCGCCGTTGGTCGTTATCGTCAGCACGTCAGTAACAATACGGCCGTTACCGTCGACGTCGGTCAAACCGGCTACCTCCAGGTCGACGAAACCGGATCCCGCCGTGCTTATCACACCGTCAAGCTCCAGGGCGCTGTTGTTACGGATGAAAATTCCGTTCACAGCCGTACTGTCACCAATCCGCGCAAAATCACCGCTTAGCCTGACGGAGCCTCCGGACGAGAACACCAGATCGTCCGAGAAAGCGTGGAAGGTATTGTCGTCGCTGCCAATATTCCCGCCCGCAACCAGTGACAATGAAACGCCAGGATTCGAGACATCTGTAACGGCGATCGTGGCTCCTTCGCGAAGTATGTCGCCGAAAGTCACGAGACTGAGTGTCTGGTTTGCCGCCAATGTGACGTTACCGGCACGGATCGTTCCGGAACTTGAGCTTCCGATCGTCAACGTGCCGCCACCCGCCGCCAGCAACGCATCGATCGTCGCGTCATCGAGATGCCAGGTTCCGGTGCTCGCCGACCCGAGTCGTATCGTCGTACCGGCTGTTCCCGGCGCGACAGTCAATCCGCCACCGGCGTTAATCGTTGAACCGCCCAGGTTTAACGTGTCGCCGATCAGGCTGAGCGCGACGTTGCCCGTTCCCACGCTCAATCCACCGGTGTTCAACGCGGCGCCGCCGGCGTTCAGTACCAACGTGTCGTCGCCCAGCGTCGCATGCGTGAGCGCGGTGTTCAGTGCCAGACCGCCGTTGGACACAAAGCGCAGCGTCTGCGCGCCTGTCACGCCGGTGACCGTCCCGAGCGTCAACGCCCCCGCTGCCGCGTTCTCGAGGTAGGCGTCGCCACTCGCGCTGACCGACAGGGCATCACCGACGTTGACGCGCACAGGCGTCAGATCGCTGCCGATGTTGCCGCCGGTTGTCGTCAGTTGCATAGCGGTACTCGACCGGATCACCTGATCGGCGGTGAGATCGCCACCGGCGCTGATGTTGACCTGCGCGCCGCTGACGCCAACGATGCCGTCAACAGTAGTGACGTGCAGCGCATCGACATCTGTCACGGCGACGTTGCCAGTGGCGTTGACCGCAAGATCGCTGACCGCGGTGTCAAATGTTGTTACAGCGCCGCCGGCGGAAAGCGCCAGTGACGCCGCAGTGACTTCCGTCTGCCCTGCAACACCGGTGCCAATGATCGCTCCGCCCGCGGTCAGCGACACGATCTCGCCCGCCGCGTTGATTCCGTTGGCGGCGACCGAAATACTGCTGCCTGCACCGGTGACATCGATATCGACGGTGTTGTCCGCCGTAATCGCATTGGCGCCGATGACGATGCTGGAGGCGGAATCGATGTCGATGACCCCACCGTTCGCCGCAACGCCTTGCAGGGTTACCGTGCCTGCTCCGGTGTGGGCATAGGTGAGGTTGCCATTGGACGTCAATGTCGTCGATGTCGCACCCGCCGAATCGTGCGTCATGTTGATCAGACCGGCGGCGGTTGCAGTAAGCGCGGACGCACTGGAAACGACGACATCGTCCGATACCGCGCCGATGGCGCCGCCCTGGGCAACAAGAGTGACGGTGCCGGATGTGGTGATGTTGGCCGTGGCACCCGCCTCGCGGTCCGTGATCGCGCCCGCTGCCGTGAGCGATACGATACCTGCTCCGATGTTGGCGATGGCGGCGTCATCCAGGCGGATGTCGCCGTTGCTCGCGGTAATAAAGACATCCAGCGCATTGCCGTTGTTGGCGATATTGTCTATGCGGAGATTGCCGCCATCGTTTGCAATGACAATCGTTGTGCTGTCGAAGTTCGACAATGTGTAGCTGTCGCCGCCACTGGGGGAAAGGTCGAGGACAAGATTTGACAGCGCGCTTGTGTTGTTATTGTCGATCGCTACGGTGCCGCCGGCAGTTATGGACAGCGAGATGATGCCCGCCGCATCGATATCATTGGTTGCGCCGATTCCGTTTGCCGCGGTCATCGCAAGCGATGCGGTTGCAATATTGTTGGCACCGCCGCCGGACGTATCTTCGATGCTGCCAGCGGTGGCATTGAGCGTTACCGTAGCGGCCGTAAGGTTGACAGTGCTGGCCCCGCTTCGGAGCGAGATTCCGGTGCCGCCTTGCGCGGTGATCGCGATATCGCCGATGCCCGCGTTGATGCCGGAACGGATATCCACATCGCCGGAGTGATCGATCAGGACATCGCCACCACCGGTGGTGATGTCGCCAGGCGCACTGGTTGCGAAATCGACACCAGTGCTGTTGAACGCCGCACCGTTGGTGTCGATTGCGGCATTGATGGTCACGTTCCCACCTGCGGAAAGCGTGACGCCGAGGCCGGCTCCGGTATCCGAAATGCCCTGATTGATGAAGATCGAGCCGTCGGCAAGCAACGTAAGCGTCGCGGCCGCAGTTGTGTTCGTAGTGATCGCCGCCGCGACGGTGATGTCGCCGTTCTGGACAACACCGGAGGGATCGTTCGTGGTGATGACGACGCTGGTGCCGTTGTTCAACGCCGCCACCAGATCAGCAACATTGACAATCGCATTATCGGCATTCGGCGTGAACGTATCGGGATCGCCGCCGCCGAAACCGCCGCCACCTGTCGTCATGCTATCAATGGTGACGTTGCGCGGATCGAGCAGCCATTCGCGTGCGATCACGCTGCCGTTCACATCCAGGCTTTCTTTGCCGGATGTTTCCACGAGGCCACCGACGCCACCGCTCGCATTGATACTGCCGCGGAAACGCGTCTGCCCGTCCGACCAGAGTACGGCGGTGCCGCCGCGTCCATGGTCGTTAGCTGACACGTCGATGCTCGCGTTTTCGCCCATGACCGTCATCTGCGAACGTTGCAGCGAACCCTGGCCCTGATAATCGCCACCGATCAGCACGGTACCGCCGCGCTGTGCGCCGGATGCGTCAATGCTGGCGTCGCCGAACAGGCCGACACGCTCGCCGGTGATCTCGACGCGCCCGCCCCTCGCGCCGTCGCTGGAAACATCGATAACGCCGGTATTGATCGTGTCGCCGCCGGATGCCGTCAGGTAGACGCGCCCGCCGTTGCTGCTCATGCCGCGCGCTTCGATAATGCCTTCGTTGTTGACCACCTGCGAGAAGACGTCCCGCGCGGTATGTCCCGTCAGCGCAATGACGCCGCGGTTCGCCTGCAAAGTGCCCGTGTTGTGGACAGCGCTGTCGGCGCCCGTCACGTTTTCCAGCAGTTCCTCGGAGATGGAAAAATGCAGCAGGCCGTCACCATCGAAATCGACAGTCGCCGCGCGTCCCGCGGCAAGCTCGATGCTGCCGAGATTCGCGATGATCACGCCGCTGTTTTCGACGGCGCCGCCGAACAATCCGACGGAACCGCCGTTCGCGGCGTGAATCAGGCCGCGGTTGATGACGGCACCGGGATTTTCCGCGTGGAAGCGCAGCATGCCGGACATGAATTCGTTCGCGTTGACGAGGTGACCGGATGCGATCAGCGAGCCAACATTCACGGCCGCACTTTCACCAAAATACATGCCGTTCGCATTCACCAGCAGCACGCGGCCATTGGCGTTGATCTGCCCGAATATCTGGCTGGGGCTCTGATCGAAGATGCGATTGAGAACGGAAGACGAACTGCCCGGCTGATGAAAATTCACCTGCTCGTTGGCAGCAACGTTGAAGCTCTGCCAGTCGATCACCATGCGATGCGACTGCTGATTGATATTTGTGGTGGTTGCGTTCGGGCGAACGATGTTGCCATCGCCGCGCCGGATGACACCGCCTTCAGGCCCGGCCCAGGCAGCATTGAGAGTGAGCAGTGCGAGCAGGAAGCTGCTGCCGAGAGCGAGGAACGGCTGGCGACGATCGGTGCGAGCGGAACCGTTGCGAATTGCGTCCTGCATGATGACTTCCTCTGTCAGTAGCCGTTCTTCCTGAACGGAGTCTTCCGTGAATCTGCCGGCGATGTTGCCGTTGGTTCGTAAGTCCGGTCACGCAGCGGGCTTTGCATCGGCTGGCGTGTCAAGCGATTGCGTATCGTCTGCGGAAATTCCGCCGGCAGGCAAACCAATCTCGGGGTTAACCCGAGACCATCGTGGATCAGCCGGTGCCGCCGACCGTCAAGCCTGCCATGCCACGCTCACCGGCCAGAGCCGTCCGAACTGATGACCCGCCCGGAACACCTGCATCTCACCGACGAGCAAGCGTACGTCGCATGCAGGGCAGATGCGGTAAATCGAAATCCAGGGTTCAAAAAACAAAGAAAGAACACGGTTCTTCCACTCGACCAAAAGGGGCGCTTTCGCGCCCCTGAAAACGAGTTCACTCGTGAAACTTCCTAGTTTTCCTTTGTCAGGAAGACACGATCGCCTGACCGGAGATCGAGTAACAAGACCGCACTATGCGGATAACTGGTGTAGAACATCGTATCCGGTGATAGGCCACGCGCAATGCTCGGCGTTTTCCTGTTGGCAGGATTGTTGGCAACCGTTAGCGGCATTCCGAACAACGGACCACGGCCAACACTGTTGGACGACAACGTATCACTGGCACCGGGCGTATCCAGGTCGACGCGCATCACGCGGTCCGTATTGTCCTCCACGATGAGTAGCGTGCGGTCATCCAGCATTGTCATGGCATATGGCACGGTACCGGTGGGGAAATCGTGTACCGAGTTCGGCACGATCGGGAACGACCGGTTTAAATCGAGGTGAAGAATCGCGCCTGAGCCGGCCAGGAATCGAGCCGCAACGTAAAGTGACTGTCCGTCTGCAGAAATCGCCAAGGCACTTGGTTCAGAGTAGGTACCACTAAATGAGGCGACAAGCTGCCGCGCGCCGGTACTCAGATTGATACGGTAGACAGCTGGCGAATCCAACCCAAGCCAGTAGGCATAGGTTCCGGTAGCGTCGACAACCAGGTCGAAGGGCGCAGGCAAGGCTGGGTTGAGGGACGGTCCAGCAACAACGGATATCGGGACCGGCACATCCAGCGAGGTATCAAGCGGAAAAGAAAACAGGCGCCATCGACCTTCTGCAAAACCAGTCAGCAACATGCGTCCGCCTGCTGCATCCAGAGCCATCAGGCGGGAAGTTCCTGGCGAAAACACCGTTTCACCTGCGTCAACAGTCAAAGATCGTCGATAACCACTTTCTGCGGTCACCGCAATCGGCATTCCGTCTATTGAGCTCTTAACCCAGAGACGTCCGTTCACGTCATCCCATGCTACGCGATATGGTCGGCCAGAAAATGCGTTATTCGTACCTTGACCAAGCTCCGGATCGGTGTCGCCAACGAAGTACGAACGCATACCGTTCGAAAGCTCTACTCGAACGATGCGTTCCGGAACAGCTAAGCCGCCTAATTCTCCGCTGGTCAAGTCAACATAAGCGGCGCCTTCTTCTTCGTCGACAACGATCGAAGCGGGAAAAGCGCCAAATGTGCTTCCATACGTTGAACCAATATCTGAAAGAATATTGCGTACCCCATTGTTTTTTCCCACAGAGAAAAGCACTTCCCCGCCTCCGATCTGAGCACCCACAAGAATCGAGCTATCCTGAAGTGCCATTCCAGTCACCCCTATCCACATTTCTCCAGAACCAAAATCCCCGTCGAATTGTCCGTCACCGGTGCCGTCGCCATCGTGGCCCGACAAGATGACGCGATCGCTCGTATCCGCCAGGGACATTTGAATGATTCTTCCACTGAAGGAATCGTCGAGCAGGTAGACAACATCATCTTCATTGCCGGGACCTGCATGATCCATTGCGAGCCCACGCGGGTTCGCCATGAGGTCTTCAACTCCTATACTCGGTGGATTCGCGAGGTTGATGTTCTGCGAATCGCTCGCAAGCACCGTGCGATTACCGAACGTCAATTCGATCGCCACCAGCCGGGCGCTCGGCTCGTTCTGCGCCAGCAGCAGTCGCTTTCCGTCAGGGCCATTCCAGATGGCGAGTGCAGTATTCGATGAACCGGAAACCGGCACCGCACCAACACCTCGATTGAAAGGCGATGTTCCAGTACCACTGATCACCCTGCGATTCCCATCAAGGAGGTTAATCGCGATGATGGCGTTTTGTGAGGCGGCATGCAGATATGCCGCATTTGCCTCCTGGTCCACGATCATTTGCGCGCCGGATGTCCAGGCAATACCGGACCCGAGCCCCGGGCTGGATATCACTTTGCGTTCCATGGTTGCACGATCAATTGCAATCAACGCCGCACGCTGGTTGCTAAAATTATCAAGGGCGAGCAGATAGTCTTTCCCATCCGGATCAGTCCATCGTGAAAGACCTTCTGGGCCGCCGATCGGAACATGCTGATGAGCCACAACGGTCGCCGCCTGCTCCGATATGTTGCCATCGTCATCCGTGACAGCGACGGTGAATCGATTCTCGCCGTGCTCCAGGTCAAGCGCGATCTGCCACTCACCCGTTGCAGAATCCACATTCGCCGAATTACCACCGACCATTACGTTCGCCACTGTGAATCCGGCCGCTCCTCGCGCAATACCTCGAGCCGTTATCGATGTCGCCGGCGTGTGCGAGTTTTCGCCATAGGGAAAGTGCACTTCCGCTGTCGGGCGATCCGGCCTCGTCGTAACCACGAAAGAGGCGCTGGTATCTCCTGCGTTTATCGTCACCGTACGCTCAGCAAGAAAACCCGCACTGGCCGTCGTGCGGATACGAATATAGCCATTCACAGGAACACTAACGGTTTGAGCATACTGGCCGAAGGACGTGCCGTTGCTGCTCGAAGCGATGTCTCCGCCTTGCGCTGAAACCTCGATGGCGGTTTCGTGTCCTTGTAGTTGCACAGGAACGGACTCCACGACCGCACCCAGCTCGACGTCATTCAATGGCGGAATGGTGAAAGGATCGGGCGTCGTGATCGCGTCGCGTACCCTGGCTGTCACAATGTTCTCCGAGGCACCGATTCTGACGACAATCTCGCTCTCTTCGCCAAACGAACTTCCGCCGGGCGCAGTGACGCGCAAGCTGAAGAGCGCACCTGGTGCAATCGAGCTCATGAAGCTACTACACCCCGGCCCCATTATGTGAACCGTCGCATCCCCATCGGTAGTCTCTGCGGAGATGGGCGCGACAGTGTCGTAGCCCGAGGGTTCTACTGCGGCAAGACAACGTGATTCGCCAGGTGAAAGATCCAGCACGTCAGGAATATCGAAAGTAGCGACGTCCGGGTCCTGGTTTCCCGACGCTTTTACAGCAACAGACCAGATAGTTTCGTAGCCGCCGGCGGTTATCGTGAAAAGGTGGGTGGAGCCGAAGCCTGCATTCGACAATGACGTTTCCACCCGAACTCTCTGATTGGGAGCAACCGTCACGGTACTTCCAAACGTGCCAGTACTGAGGTTTCGTACGCGCCGGATGCCGACATCGCTGCTATCGGTGGACACGCCGACCTGTGTCGCGGTATCGAAACCTACAAGCGTTATCTCAGCGGAAAAGACGTTACCAAACGGTTCTGCCTCGACAACGTCGGGAAACGTGAAAGGATCGGGTGTCGTGACAGGGCCGGTATTGTTTACATGCACCTTCACCTCATCGAGGTCAGTCAGAGAACCATCTCCCTCCCCGTCCCTGACTGTCAGATGCAGGATAACGTCTTGGGAGCTGGTTACTGCCGGGGCAATGAAACTGGGGTTTGGTGAAGTCGCATCATCGAATGTGATGTTCGGTCCTGAGACTTTCACCCAACTGTAAGTCAAAGTCTGGCCATCCGAATCTTCCGAGCCCGTTCCATTCAGCTGGACGGGATCTTTTTCGTCAACTACCTGGTCCGGCCCGGCGTTCGCTACGGGAACCTTGTTCACGAACCGAACCGTCACCTCGACCTGATCGGTGTCCTCTGCCCCGTCGTCGTCACGCACCAGGAGCTCAAAGGTGAATGTCATTTGATCGACAGCGGGGCCAAGATTCGGCGCGGTGAATCGTGGTGAAGGAATATCCGTGGAGGTACCGAAGTCGACCGTGACCTCCTCGCCCGTGATGACCTGTCGCCACTCGTAGGCAACAACGCTTCCATCTTCATCGGTTGAATCCAGACCTCTCAACGTGACCACGGTCTGCTGACCGCCCGGCGTAGTCTCGTTCACCGACTGCGGATCACCCGCATTGGCGGTTGGCGCTACATTTGGCACCGGAATAATGCGCACGGATACGTCGGTTACCGCTTCCTGTCCGAGGCTGTCGATTACTTTCAGCTCGAAATCAAGATCGGTTACGTCAGCGACGTCAGGCGCAACGAAGGTAACGACTGGCTGGTCGAGCGCACTCAATGACACCATGGGATCAACCGGGTTTTCTTCCAGTTCGATTATCTGCCGCCAGGCAAAAGAGGCGACCTCGCCATCTTCTTCGTCGCTTGACGGGGTTCCGTTCAGCGATACGGACTGACCGGCGTTGACTTCGGCAGGCGTTGCAACTGCGTCTGCGATCGGATTCGTATCGTCGAGAATGAGTACTTCGATATTTGCATCGGCTTCGCCGCCGTTCCCGTCAGTGACGTGAAGCGTTACCTGCAGCGACGTATCGCCATTGACACCGGTGGGCGCAACGAAACGAGCAATGCCGGGTGCATCCGGGTCCTGGGTGACGTCGATATCCTCGATAAACCACTCGAATGCGAGCGCATCACCATCCTCGTCCGTTGCGGTTACTGTCAACGTGACTTCCGAACCCTCCATGGCTGATTGCGGCCCGTTGATTTCTACCACTGGATCATCATTGAGGGGAGTAACAGTAATCAGCACCTGATCCGATCCAACAACCCCGTGGGAGTCACGCACGGTCAATTCGAACCGGAAATCCTGTTTATCCAGGACAGCGGGCGCCTTGAACGTGGCAACGGCTTTGTCGTCATCCACCAGTTCCACGGTACCCGGTCCAAGGTACGTCCATCGGAAACTCCCTATGCTGTCGCCCTCGTCGGAGTCGAAGGATTCCAGACCGTCAAGGGGAATATCAGTCTTCTCGGGATGACTGGCATCGCTCCCCGCGTCTGCGGTCGGCGGCGTATTGCCGGGAACGCGTGGTCGCACCTCGATCAAGACGATGTCGGTATCGGTCTGCCCAAGGTCGTCGGTAACCGTGAGTTCAACCTCGAAGAAAGTGACGTCATCGATCTCCTCCGGCGCTGTGGCTTCAGGTTCAGCGATGCTGGCGTTATCGAAGGTCAGCTGATGCGTTGCGGGAGCGATCTGACGCCATGCAAAACCAAGATCGGTATACGAGGTTTCCTCGTCAGAAGAGGCACTGCCATCGAGTTTTACAGAGGCACCGGCGTTTATTGCGCGATCCGATCCCGCCCTTGCTACCGGCAGGCTGTCGCCAATCGGCCGGATTTCGACGGTGACGTCCGCGAATGCGCTTTCTTCCCGGTCATCGACAATGATGAGCCGAAAACGCAGGTCTGTTTTGGTGTCCACGTCAGGTGCGGTAAAGGTGGCGGCTGCGGTGTCAAAGCCCAGGAGCTCGAGGTCTTCATCGTCAAGCGAGGTCCAGGCGTAGCTCACGATGCTGCCATCGCTGTCACTGGACTCACTGCCGTCGAGAGTAACCGGGTTACCCGAGAGGACGGGAGCGACGAACTGGATGACAACGATGGGCGCTTCGTTGCCCGGAACGTCAGCAAGGACGGTCACCTTCACGGTGTCGCTGGCGCTCTTGTCCTTGTTGTCGGTAACGGTGAGTTCGAATTCGTAGGTTTGATTTTTTTCGACGTCGGGCGCCGTGAAGGTCGCTACGGATTTGTCGGCGGCTGCAAGGGTGACAGCGTCGCCATTGGTTTGCTTCCATGCGAAGGTCTTGATGCTGCCGTCCGGATCAGACGAGGCCTTGCCATCAAGGGTTACGCTCTCGCCTTCCTTGACGGTAATGTCTTCGCCTGCTTTGGCATCGGGAGACTTGTTCGCCGTTTCACCGCCGCCGCCATTACCACCACCTCCGCCGCAGGCAGCCAGCATGGTGAGCATGAGAATGCCGGCGACGAGATTGCGAAGAGTCGCGCTTGCGCGCCACATCCATGTGTTCATGACGTTGATCTCCCTGGTGAACCGCCCGCGCAACCTTGTCTCACGGGAACAGGCAGGAAGTTAGCGACTCTTCCGCTGGTCGAATATCAGGGATTGGAGGGCAAGAGGAACTGCGACGCGCAATTCTGTCGTTTGCAGCGTAAGACATGCAGCGATTGCGTTCGGGCCACGCGGACTGGAGAAAAACAAAAGGCTAAAGTGCCGAATGAAGTGACAGGTTTTTTTCCTGGGCGACTTTCGGAAAAAGCAGGTCGAAGACAAAAAAAAGCGTGCCAAGTGCACGCTTTTTTGTTTAGCCCTTAGCTTTTCCCTAATCAGCCGGTGCCGCCGACCGTCAAGCCGTCCACGCGCAACGTCGGCTGGCCGACGCCGACGGGAACGGATTGTCCGTCCTTGCCGCAGGTACCGACGCCTTCATCGAGCTTGAGATCGTTGCCGACCATGGACACGCGCGTCAGCACGTCGGGACCGTTGCCGACCAGGGTCGCGCCCTTCACCGGGCGCGTGATCCTGCCGTTCTCGATGAGGTACGCCTCGCTCGCGGAGAACACGAACTTGCCGGAGGTGATATCCACCTGGCCGCCACCGAAATTCACGGCGTACAGGCCCTTGTCGACGGAACGGATGATGTCTTCAGGATCGTGCGGGCCGGCGAGCATATAAGTGTTCGTCATGCGCGGCATCGGGATGTGCGCAAAGGATTCACGGCGGCCGTTGCCCGTTGGCGCCACACCCATCAGCTTCGCGTTGTGCTTGTCCTGGATGTAACCCTTGAGAATGCCGTTCTCGATCAATGTCGTGCATTGCGTGGGCACGCCTTCGTCGTCGACATTCAGTGAACCGCGACGATTCGCGAGCGTGCCGTCGTCGACAACGGTGCATAACGGGCTGGCGACACGCTCGCCGATCCGGCCGGAAAACGCGGACGTGCCCTTGCGATTGAAATCGCCTTCGAGGCCATGACCGATCGCTTCATGCAACAGCACGCCGGGCCAGCCCGGACCAAGTACCACCGTCATGGTTCCAGCCGGCGCTTCGCCGGCTTCGAGATTCAGCAAGCCGGTGCGCACCGCTTCGCGCACGAAATCCATCGCCTTGTCGCTGTTCACGAATTCTTCGTAACCGTAGCGTCCGCCGCCGCCGGAAGATCCGGTTTCGCGGCGACCGTTTTCTTCCACGACCACCGACACGTTCAGCCGCACCAGCGGCCGCACGTCCGCGGCGAATGTGCCATCGCTGGCGGCAATCAGCACGGTGTCATGCACGCCGGACAGGCTCACCATCACCTGTTTCACGCGCGTATCCATGGCGCGTGCGGCGGCGTCGAGGCGCTGCAACAGCGCAACCTTCTGCGCGGATTCCATTGCTGCGATGGGATCGTCGGGGATGTAGAGCGAATGGCCTTGCGTCGGCCGCCAGGCCTGCACCTTCTGGTCGCCGCCCGAGCGCGCGATGGCGCGCGCCGCACCGGCGGCTTCCAGCAATGCCGGCATCTGTATTTCATCGGAGTAGGCAAAGCCGGTTTTCTCGCCGGAAATGGCGCGCACGCCGACGCCCTGCTCGATGTTGAAACTGGCATCGCGCACGATGCCGTCTTCCAGGCCCCAGGTTTCATGGCGCGTGATCTGGAAATAAAGATCGGCGGCATCCACGCGCGCCGTCATCAGGCGCGACAGCGTGTCGTTCAGGGCGTTGTCATCGATGTCGGCGGCGGCAAGCAGATCCTTGCGCGCCGCCTGGATTGCATCAGTCATTTCGTTTCCAGCCTGCAATGTTCAAGTACGGGGAACGTGCGGCGCAACCGGCGCTGCCGTTCGAGATCGATGCGCGCGGTAACGACACCGCTGCCGCCTTCCGTGCGACGCGCGAGAATACTGCCCCATGGGTCGACGATCATCGAATCGCCGAACGTTTCGCGGCCGTTCACATGGAACCCGCCCTGCGCTGCGGCGATGACGTACGCCAGGTTTTCGATCGCGCGGGCGCGCAGCAGGATTTCCCAGTGCGCGCGGCCGGTGGCGGCGGTGAACGCGGATGGCAGCACGAAGATATCGACACCACGCACTGTCATGCGGCGAAACAGTTCCGGGAAGCGAAGATCATAACAGACAGCGAAACCGAGCCGGCCAAAGGGCGTTTCGGCAACGACAAGGTCTGTACCCGGTTCCGTCCAGCCGGACTCCTCGTAATGTTCGTCCCGCTCCGGAATATGCACGTCGAACAGATGCATCTTGTCAAAACGTGCCGCGAGTTCGCCCTTGTCGTCAAACAGCAGGCTGGCGCCGCGCACGCGCTCGCCGTCCGTTTTCATGGGCAGGCTGCCACCGACGATCCACATGCCGGTTTCCCGGCTCATCTTCGCCAGGAAATCCTGGACCGGACCGCTGCCCGGCGTTTCGGCTGCCGCCGTGCGCTCGCGCTCCGGCAAACCGAACTGCGCAAAATATTCGGGCAGGACGGCGAGTTTCGCGCCACTCTCTGCGGCGTTGCGCAACAAACGTCCGGCCTCGCCAAGGTTCGCGGCTAACCGTGGACCGGAGGCCATCTGGATGGCGGCAATAGTGTTTGTCATTTTCCGAATTCCCGGGGAATGGCTTCGCGGACCACGTTACCGGTCACTGACGATGGGGTTTCCCGAGCCGGACAATACACGCAGTTCAAGCCGGCCGGCACGCTGACCGCCGGGCGCCAGTTCGATGGCCGCCGGCGAAACGCCGAGCGCAATCAACCAGTCGCGCAGTTCGGCCGCCCACAGGCCGCCTTCTTCGCCGCTCGCGTGCACGAGCTGCAGGCGGACTTCCCGGTCGCCTTGCGTCACTGCCGCCTGCCATGCGCGCACAGCGCTTGCGACAGGCGGCATGGCGATGACCGCCGCCGCGCTGCGCGGCCGCGACCATTCGGATGCGCTCAGAGTCGCGCTCCACGTGTCCTGTGAAAACGCGGTCGCCGGCAGGGCCAGGATTGCAATAGCGCCGGCAATAACGCCGGCCATCACTGAAAGTCGTTCATTTCGCTGCATCGTTTTCCTGCTGTACGCGTTCAATGACGGGATTGTCCCAGCTTCCGGTAATGCGGTATTTCACCTGCGTGATGTCCGCAAGCGGCGCCTTCAGGAGCTGCGACAACAATAACAGTGCGGCGCCGACGGTGGGACCGGCGGCGAGATAACCGGCCACCGGAATAGATGCGGAAACGTCCGGGTCGATGATCGCCAGCTGATCGTAATCGCGGCTGACCAGTCCAGTGCGTCCGACCAGCAGCGCCGACGCGGACGGCCCTTCGAGGACGACATTCGTCGTGTAGGCACTGCCGCCGGTAATGAGGAAATCGCCGCGCAAGGTGTCGAAGTGCAATCCCTTGCCGAAGAAGTCGCTGAAATTCAACGTCAGCCGCCGTGGCAGCGCGGCAATGCTCAGCAGGCCGAGCAGGCGGCCGGCACCCGGACTGACTTCGCTCAGGGAACCGTCGTGAAATTCGAAACTCGCATTGCCCTCCAGCAGGCCGCGATCCGCGCTCGCGGGCGCCGCGTGCCACGCCAGATTCACCTCGACGTGGCCGTCATCCGCGTCGATGCCGACACGATATCCGAGCTGCTGCAAGGTATCGCCGATGTCACGGCTGTCCATGATCGCGGAGATCGACGTGTAGTGTTCGTTACCTATCAACTCCCAGCGCCCATCGAGAGCCAGGCTGTAACTGCCGGTATTCGCCGTCAGGCCCTGCGTGGTGTAACCGATCGCCGTGCGCTGCAGCACGCCGCGCACATGACCGAGTTCGACCAGCCCGACGCGAAGATCGCGAATATCCACATCCAGTGCCGGCAGTTCGCGCGGATCCGGGGCGCCGGCCTGCGCGTCGATATCCGTCTTTTCCGCCTCGTTCTCCGGCAAATGCAACTGCTCCAGCCTGACCTGCCAAGGCTGCTGGGTTTCGATCAGGGAGGGCACCTGGATGACGCCGCTGGCCGGACCGGAAAGACGGACTTCCCAGCCTGCGCCCGCGCGGCTGGCGCGCACGGCCTGCGACGGAAGCGACAGCTGGCCAAGCTCCAGGACATCGGCCTGGACATCCAGGCCGCGCAGAAACGTACTCCTGCCTTCACCTTCGCCCGTTTCGCCATCCAGCGCCAACCATCCGGCAGCGTCCAGCGTTCCGACCTGGCCTTCTATCCGGAGGCCTGACTCGCCGCCCAGCGTCACGTCCGGCGACGCGCCCAGGAGCAGTCGTCCGCGATCGAAACTCCAGCCCGCCGGCGTATCGACAAAACGCAACCTCCCGGCACCCTGTTCCGGGGCCAGTATGTACAGGTCGATGCGTGACGGGCCGGGCGCTATTTCAGCCTGCATCGCGGGCAGTGCCGCCAGGGGTTCCGGAAGCCCGCTTTCCACGCCGGCAAGCGTGCTGGAAACACGCATCGTGATACCGCTGCCGTCGGCGGGAATGTGCAGATCGCCGGTCCAGTCGAATTCTCCCGCCAGTCGTTCCAGCCAGCTTGCCGGCAGGAATTCGTCGAATGCTCCCGTTGGCGAGCGGCCCTCCATGCGAATACGCGCGGGTGCGAATGCGTCGGCATCAGCAGCCGGTTCGGCGTCTATCGATGCGCTGAACGGCGCACCCGTGAAGCGGCCTTTCAGTGCGGTGGCCGAAACATCCCGTTCGGTGATCCTGAGCGCGCCGCTCAGCGATTCCACTGTCCAGGGGAGTGCTACCGGGTGCACTTGTATGCCCTGGAGATCCGCGTTCACCGTGACAGCGGCGTCATTGATCGCCTTGAGCGGGATGGCCAGCAGGACATCGGCCCGCATGGGCCCCGAAACCTCGACGGATTCCAGCAAGCCCGACAGCGGCTCGGCGAGCGGGCTGGCCGCGACAAACTGCCACGCCACCGCCGTGTCGCTTGAGATATCGGCGTCGATCTCCAGTACCGGATCGTGAAAATCCGCGAAATGGGCCTGTGCGGTCTCGACCTTGATGCCGGGCAGAACATCGGCGTGATCCACGCGGATGTCGAGCGACGGACCGTGGAAATGCACGTCGGCACTCAGGTTCTCCACGCGCGGCCAGTCCGGGGAGAATTGAACGGCCGTGTCTTCGGCGCGAAAGCGGACGTCGAAAACGCCGCTGCCGTCGCGGAACGGGTAATTCTGCATCGGGCCGCGCAATACCAGGTTCGCCTCGGGCGCATGGCCGGCGAGGATGGCGGTATCCAGCCACTCGATCAGCGAATCCGGCATGACGCCAACCGGCAGCCATGCGGAGCGGGCGGTGAAATCGACGTTGCGCGCGGTCGCCGTGAGATCGATCAGCGGCGATCCTGCTGCGGGGATATCCAGTGTCAGATGCGCTTCAACGGAGGCTTCCGGATTCTCGGCGCGGATGCCGCTGCCGCGCACCTGCCAGCCGTCGTCCTGCTTTTCCCAGCTGAAATCGCCTTCCAGGTGATGGACGGGCAACGGATTGCGGAACAGGTCACCCGTGTCGATCAGCAGATCGTCGCTGTTCACACGCAACTGTCCGCCGTTCTCGTCGCCGCGCAGGCTCCCGGATACGCCGCTGAAACCCGGAATCTTTTCCGTGCCCGCGATGCCCAGCCGGTCGAAGCGCGTTTCGATGCGGTAACGGACGGGTTTCGCGCCGGGATCCAGGCCGAGTATGAGTTCGCGCAAATCGCCCTGCGGTGTGAGTCGTGCCGCGTGATAGCGGATGGCCGCGAGCGGGTTGTCCTCCCGGTCCGCGGCGTCGCCGGCGGGCAGGAACTGTGTGAGCCCCGCCAGCACGTCCAACGGCAGGCGCGCCGCTGCCAGTTCCAGCGGGTATGGCGCGCCGCCAGTGCGCAGCGCAAAGGAGCCGTCGTCGAGTTGCTGATCCTGCGCATCTATCGCGAGCTCGCGAACGTCCAGCGCGAATTTCCCTTTGCCGTAATCGAACTCCCAGTCCAGAGCGATGCGATCAAAATGACGTCCTGCACCCGCGGACATGGCCGGAATACGGCTGTTGAAACCGACATCGGCCAGCGCCAGATTGCCGCCGCCCGCCATGCCGGCGACGCCCTTGCCGCTGACCAGGAACGCCATGTCGAGCGAGCCCTGCAGGCTGCCCGGTCCCGCCCATTCGAATTGCTGGTACCACCAGTCCAGTCTCACTGCGCGGGCGCTCATATCCAGCGTCCACATCCATTCTTCCGGCGTGGACGGCTCGCCTGCCGCAGAGAAACCGAACACGACCTCCTCGCCGAGCGCGCCGGGCGGCAGGAAGCTTCCCGTGAACTCGTGTTCGTCACCGTCGGACGCAACGGAAATTTCCGGCAGGCGCAACACCCAGTCGTCGATGTCGAGGGACAGGTCGCGGTAATGCAGTTCGCCGTCATGAATGGTGAGGCGGCCGTGCCGCAGACCGAAATCCAGCAGCTCGCGCCAGTCGAGACGTGTTTCCGTGGACACCGGCAGCGCAAAACCGGAAAGGAACATTTCGCCGTTGGCGTCACGCTCCAGCGCCAGCTTCGGTTCATGCAGACGAATCAGACTGGGGCGTGCGATTCCTTCCTGGAAGAAATCCAGCGGCCCGAAAACGATGTCCAGCCGCGTGGCAGTCACCAGCGGCTGATGGGTACCTGGCGCGAGCAGTTGAACATC
>Ga0299914_10000371_pt1 | contig 26672 bp, 21 predicted proteins | sample RVTome_10_FD_201361 | JGI IMG/M metagenome (GOLD analysis project Ga0299914, IMG submission 201361) | Soil microbial communities from uranium-contaminated site in the Upper Colorado River Basin, Wyoming, United States - RVT153D57 (version 2) ... | reverse complement strand
CTCACCTATGAGAACCAGGCAGACGGGACCTTCGACGATCCGGTCAACCAGGGCGGGGAGATCACGACCACCCGCCTCGACGCCGGCGGCCAGCAGCCCGCCTCCGAGCAGCCGTTTCTGCGGCGGGTCGAGTGCTCGGCGAGCGGGTGTCAGTGGCCGCCGGGTAGTTGAGCGCAACAGATTGCGCCCGACCGTTGGCGCGCCTGGAAGAATTAGCTCTGGTGAGATCCGGACGGGCAAGGACAGTGATCGCCTGCGCACTCGCGGTGCTCTGCCTGCCGCTTGCCGCCTGCGGCTCCGAGGACGAGGAGGAAGGCGGACAGCAGACAACAGCCGCCCAGCAGGGGGAGCAGAGCCCGGGCGATAGCACGAACGCCGGCCGCGGCGGTAAGGAAGAGTCCGGGCCCAACGGCTCCAACCCCGAGGGCGCCGGAGGAGGGGAGACCGAGCTGCCCGCCCCCGGCCCCGAGAGCACCGGCGACCCCGCCGTGGACGAGTTCGGCTCCGAAGCCGAGGGCTCGGAGCGCGAGGCGATCGTGCAAGCCGCCCGCTCCTACCTGCGCGCCCGCGCCCGGGGAGACTGGGCCCGGGCCTGCCGGGGCCTCACCACGGCCGCCAAGCAGAGCATCGCCGGCCTGCTGCGCGCCTCGGGCCGATCCAATGCCGGCTGCCCCGCCGCCTACGAGGCCCTCCAGTCCTCCGTTCCTCTGCCGCTTCGCCGGGAGGCCGCCGACTCCCCGGTGCTCGAGGTCCGCGTCCGCGGCGACAGCGCTTTCTACGTCTTTCGCACCCGAGCCAATCGCGTCGACACCGTCCTCGCGATGGCCCGCGAGGACGGAGAGTGGAAGGCGGTCACCGTCGCCGGGGCGGTGCTGCCGCGCCCGCCGGGCAGCTGAGGAGCATGAGACCAGGCGCACCGGTGTTCGTGGCCGCCCTCGCCCTGCTGCTCGCCGGCTGCGGCGGCGGCGGCGGGGAGGAGGGGCCCCCCACCAACGAGCTGGGAGTGCCGCTCACCCCCGGCGGCGACAACACGATCCAGCGCTACGGCCGGGAGGCACCGGAAGCACAGCGTGAACAGGTCGACGCCACTCTGCGCGAGTACGCGGCGGCGCGCGACACGGGCGATTGGGCGACCGCCTGCGAGCTGATCTCATCCGATCTGCGCGCCGAGCTTCGCTCCCTCGCCGGCGAGTCCAGCGTCCTGCGCGGCGGGTCGTGCGCCGTCGTCGCCGAGCTGGTCAACGCGAACCTGCCCCGCCGCTCCTCCACGCCGCCTCCCGAGGGCGCGACCCCGGAGCTGGTCAGCCTGCGGGTGCGGGGCGCCGACGCGATCGCGATCTACACCGCCGAAGGGGACTTCTACTTCATGCCCTTCGACCGCGACGAGGGTGAGTGGCGGGTCAGCGAGTTAAACGGCGAGGCGCTGGTGGAGGAGGGGGCTTGACCGCCGTAGATGAGAGGCTTTGGCCGTGAGCGTCGCACGACCCTGGCTCTTGCGCGGGCTGATCGTCGTCCTGCTGGCGGCGGTCGTCGCCCTGGTGCTGGTCCTCTCCGGAGACGACGATGACGGCACCGCCGCCGACGCGGTGCCGCCGCGCATCGTCTCCGTCGAGGAGCTTCGGGAAGAGGCGTCCGACTCCCCGTTTCCGATCTACTGGGCGGGGCCGATCGACGAGGCCCGGCTGGAGCTGACCCAGGGCAGCGACGGCAGCGCCCTGCTGCGCTACCTGCCGCCCGGCACGCCGCTCGGCGGCGCCGGCGAGACGGCCGTCTCGGTCGGCACCTACCCGCTCGCCGACGCCGCCGCGGCCACCGCCGGCCTCGCCGCACAGCAGGGCGCCACGGTGCGAAGCGGACCGGGCGGGCGCACGGTCATCGCCCCGGCCGAGGCGCCGCGCAGCGCCTACTTCGCCGCGCCGGGAAACGTCCAGGTCGAGGTCTACGCGCCCACCGCCCAGCGGGCGCTGCGCCTCGCCGCCTCGGCGCAAGTCCGCCCGGTGGAGTAACGAGTTGCTCGTCGCCTGGGTGCTCTACCCGCTGGTCCTGCTGGGGCTCTGCGCGGGGCTCGGGCTGCTGGTCGACTCGCTCACCGGGCGGCGGCTGCCGGGGGCGCTGGTCGTCCCGGTGGGGCTGGCGGCGATCGTCGTCGTCGGCTCCTTCACCACGCTCAGCGACTTCACCGCGGGGCTGACCACCCCGCTGCTCGTCTTCGGTGCCCTGGCGGGCGCCTGGGCGGCGCTGCCCTGGCGCTTCGGGCGCTTCGCCAGGGCGGCGCGCTGGCCCGCCGCTGCGGCCCTGGCGGTTTTCCTCGCCTACGGCGCGCCGGTGATCGCAAGCGGCGAGCTCACCTTCGCCGGCTACGTGAAGCTTGACGACACCGCCACCTGGCTGGCGATCACCGACCGGGTGATGGAGCACGGCACCGGCGTCGAAGGGCTCGCCCCCTCGACCTATGAGGCGACGCTCGACTTCAACCTGGGCGACGGCTACCCGGCCGGCGCCTTCGTCCCCTTCGGCGCCGCCGCGGAGGTGCTCGGTGCGGAGATCGCCTGGGTCTTCCAGCCCTACCTCGCCTTCCTCGGGGCGATGCTGTCCCTGGCGCTGTGGGCGATCCTGGCGGGGCCGATTCCCCGGCCGGTTCCCCGCGCCGGCGCCGCGGCGCTCGCGGCGATGCCGGCGCTGCTCTACGGCTACTCGCTGTGGGGAGGGGTGAAGGAGATGGCTGCCGCTGCCTTGATCGCCCTGGCGGCGGCGCTCGCCCCACGGGCGATCGGCCTTGGAGGGCGCGGTGAGGAGAACGCTGTCGAGTTTTCCCCGGCTATAGGCAAGGAAAAGTCGACAGTGGAGGCTGAGGATCCCGCCAACGACGACGTGGGGGAGAACCTCGATGCCTCACTGTCGCCCGACGAGCGCGCTCAGCAGGTCGCGCCGCTGGCGATCGTCGTCGGCGCTGTGGCCGGCGTGCTCAGCCCCGGCGGGCTCGCCTGGCTCGGCCCGATGCTGCTCGCCGCGCTGTGGGTCGCCTGGCGGCGCTTCGGCCGCGAGGGCGCACTCTCGCGCGCGGTCCCGCTCGCCCTTCTCGCCGCCGTCCTCGTCGTTCCCCTCGTCTTCGCAATCGGCCTGCTGCCGCCGACCTCGACGCCGCTCACCAACCAAAACGACGCCGCCAACCTCGGCGACCCGCTCAGCCCCTTCCAGCTGGCCGGGGTTTGGCCGGTCCGCGACTTCCGCGTCTCCCCGGACTCCGCCGCGCTGACCGCCGCCCTGGTCGCGGTCGCGCTCGGCGCCGCCGCCTTCGGCCTCTGGTCCGCCTGGCGGCGCCGGACCACCGCCGTGCTGCTCTACGCCACCGCACTGATCGCCTGCGCCGGCCTCGCCGCCTTCGCCTCCCCCTGGGTGGACGGCAAGCTCTTGGCGATCGGCTCGCCCGTCGTCCTCACCCTGGCGCTGGCCGGCGCCGCCGCGCTGCACCGCCTCGACCGCCCAACCGGCATCGCCGTCGCCGTCGTGCTCGCCGGCGGAGTGCTCGCCTCCAACGCGCTCGCCTACACCGACCCCTACCTCGCCCCCTACGAGCGCCTCTCCGAGCTGGAGCGGATCGGCGAGGACTTCTCCGGCCAGGGGCCCGCGCTGATCACCGAGTACAACCCCTACGGCGCCCGCCACTTCCTGCGCACCCTCGACGCCGAGGGCGCCTCGGAGCTGCGCCGCCGCGAAGTGCCGCTGGTCGGCGGCGGCACCGCCCCCAAGGGGGAGACGCCCGACACCGATGCGATCGCCTCCGATGCGCTGATCGCCTACCGCACCCTGGTCGTGCCGCGCAAGCCGGCGACCAGCCGCCCGCCCTCGCCGTATGAGCGCGTCTGGCGGGGCGAGCACTACGAGGTCTGGCAGCGGCCCACCGACCCGGCGGAGGTCGCTCCCGTCCTGCACCACATGGGGATCGGAACGGAGGACGACCGCGGCGGCCTCCCGGATTGCTCGCAGGTCGTCGGCCTCGGCCTGCTGGTGCTCTCCAACCAGCTCGGCTTCGTCGCGCAGGACATCATCCTGCTCGCCGCCCCCGCCGGCTCCCGCACCGCCCCCCTGGTCGCCTATCCGGTCGACCGCGCCCGGCAGCTGTGTGGGCGGCGCTGGGACTGGATCGAGGCGGTCGGCCCCGCACCCACTTCAGCGCAATAGCCGCGCTGCCTGCGCGTGTCGGTCCATCTCATCAATTGATGACCGACACGCTCGCCAGCGCCGCACGTAGATACGCAGCACCAACCGCCGCAGCGCCTACCATGCGCCTATGAGTCCCAAGCCCAAAGTCGAGGTGGCTCGCAAGCATCTCGCCAAGGCGCAGGAGGAGGCTGACGGCGGCGACCTGCGCGACGCGGTGCAGTGGGCCTTCGCCGCTCTGGAGGCGGCGATCGACGCCCTCGCCGAGCCGCGCGGCATCGAAATCGACGAGAAGCACTGGAAGCGCACCGAGGCTGCGACCCGCTTGCACGAGGACGGCGTGCTCCCCGAGGACCTTGCTGGCCTGCACCGTGAGCTGAACCAGCTGCGCAAGGCGGTCTTCTACGAAGGCGATGAGCTGACGGCCGATGACATCTCGATCGAAGACGCGATCGCCCAGGTCGAAACTGCCGTCGACATCGCCGAGAGCGACAGAGATAAAGACCGCGAGGAGGGAGAGGAGGACGCCCAATGACTACGGTCCTCACACGGTCTTGGCGCGAGCCCGCTCCTACGCGGGAGGGACTGGCGCAGCTTGCGCCCCTTGACGCCGAGCTTTGGTCGAGTCGCCTGATCGCCGACCTCGAGCGAGCAAGGCAGCACTCTTCAGACGAGCTGGCGAGCGTCACCGCGACCGTCGAGGCACGCAGCCGCGAGCTGGGCGCCGACGCGCTCGTTCTGACCGGTTCCACCGCTCGCGGTCGACGCACCGCGGTCAGTGACCTCGACTACCACGTGATCGGCGCCCAACCCCGGGCCGACGACCTGCCCGCCGAGATCGACCTCTACTGCGACGAGCCGGCCGAGCTCATCGCCAAGCTCGAACGAGGCAATGACTTCGCCCACTGGACGATCCGCCACGGCTGCGTCCTCTTCGACTCCGGTGCCCTGCGTGAGGCGGCCGGCCACGCGGCTGCCAACGACCTTTGGCCCGACCCGGCGCGCAAGCTGCGCCAGGCCCGCCACGCCCTCGACTTCGCCGAGCAGATCCTCGCCAGCGGCGACTACCCGGCCGCCCTGGAGCAGGCCCGCGGCGCCCTCTCCCTAACCACCCGCTGGTTGCTGCTCGCGCACGATGTCTTCCCCCTCGCCCGCGACGAGCTGAGCGCCCAGCTCGTCGAGATCGACCAGCCCGCCCTCGCTCGAGCACTCGCCGACTCGATCCACAACCGCCCCGACCTCACGTCCCTGAACGCCTCCGTCGCGACCGCTCGCGCGCTTACGGGCTGACCTCACTCGCTGTCGACTCCTCACCCAACGCCGCCCAGGGCACCGCAATCCCGACCTTGCCGTCCTTTGGTCGAAACTCCGCCCGTCCGCCCAGAATCGGATCGAATAGCGGTACCCGCCCACCACCGATCCCATTCGCCCAGCGCTCGACATCATTCGGATCCCCACCCTCTTCCTGCACTACGCTTCGTCGCACCACCTTGAACTTGGGCGGCACGTTGTTCGGTCGCTCGTCAGGCAGGGATTTCACCAGGTTAGTGATGTGATCGTCGAGATTTGGGTCCATGCCAACCCCAGTCCTGGTCAACTTGTATACCAACTTCGTGTGTGATCGTAGTCGTAGCCTGACACAAAACACCCCCGCACACAGATCTGATAGCTGGACACGATAACTTTCCGAGCGTGGTTGATGGGTCCACCAACTCCAGGAAGCGCTGAATGACCGCCACCGCACACCAGTTGCTGGAACAGGACCTGAAAAACCAGCTCGAGAGGACCGCTCGCTTCATCCCCGCCGCATTCCATGTCCACTCGATCGACAGCTACGACTGGGGTGAAGAAGGCGATCTAAACGTCAACGAGCGTTCACAGTTTGAGGATGAGGCTGGCCAAGAGGCTTTCCTCGACCGCCTCGCCGATGCGGGCCTCGAGCTTGTCGTCATCACCGACCACATGAAGTGCGCATATGCATGCGAACTCGCAGAGCGAGCCAATCAGCGCGACGACATCACGGTCTTTCCGGGGATGGAGGTCAGCTGCCAAACCGATCCGGGTCACGGCGGCCGCATCCACTTCCTCGTGGCCTTCGAGCCCGGCACGACGCCGGACGTGATCAACCGCATCTTTCATGCTCAGCAGGAGTTGGCGGGTGAACAGGAGCGCAATGGTCGTGAGGAGATCACGGTCCGCAACATGCGCGACTTCGCCGCTGGGGTCGAGTCCGCCGGCGGCATGCTGGTCTTCGCCCACGTTGACGAGCAGTCGCGCGGCCACCGCTCCTACGTGCGACGCATGATCGGTGACACCGTCGAGATGCTCGCAATCGACGCCGACGGCGCCGAGACCGAGCGCGAGATCTCGGACATGTACAAGGACTATCTCGCCGACGCGGATCCGGCTGCAGTAGAGGTTCGCAGCAGCGAGGACAGTGATCACTATCTCCGTTTTGAGACCGGCGATGGCCATACCCACACCATTGCGTGTGTCGCCCAGTCCGACTTCCACACCGTCGAGTCTTTCTCCAGTCCGGAGGCCTTCACCCATCTCAAGGTCTCTCGGATCGACTTCGATTGCGTCAAGGCCGCGCTCAAGTTCCGCGACACCAGGATTCGCTTCCCCAATGAGCTGCCCGCCTCTCCAACTCCGCGACTCGTCGGTCTGCGTTTGCGCTCTCCAGACCAAGAGGGACTCTTCGAGGAGCTGACCGTCTCCTTCAACGAGAACCTCAACGCTGGAAGGCGCCGATTGCCACGTTTCAGTCGAAGCGGTTGCGAGCGATCACCCGGCGCGGATCTTCAGCTGGGGCGAGCTCGAGACCCTTGGTCGCGAACCCCGTCTGCAGCGTGTCGTCGTCGATCGGCTCTCCGAGAAGTTGCCGGAGCTGACCGAAAAACTCACGGGGGTCGAGGGCGAGTTGGAGGCCAATCGTGAGGAGGCCAAGACGAAGATCGCCGAGCTGCACCGTATGTGCGACGAGGAAGACGGCCTCCTCTACCGCTATCTGGAGCTGCGGACCCAGTTCGAACGCATGAACACCGAGGAAGTGGCGAGGCTTTTCGAGAGCCTCGACCAGGCACGCACCCAGGTGGAAACGTTGGAGGCGCTCGACCGTAGGCTCGCCGATCTGCTCGTCGCCCTCGAACGCGTCGATCCTTCCACTCTGCTCGCCGAGGTCGATGAGATCCCCGAGCAGCTAGCAGCCTGGTGGGAGGAGGATCTTGCTGGTGAGCTCGATCTGCAGGGCCTCCGCGCCAAGTTCGACGATGGGATCGGCGAGCTCACCCGTGAGGTCGAGGAACGTCGTTCCAAGCTTGCGACCAAGCTCGGCGAGCAGCGGCAGCATCGCGACGAGATCGAGGAAAGCCTGCGCAAAGAGACCCAGGCGGACGCCGACGCCTCGATCCGTGGTCAGCAGCGCGAGGAGGCGAGGCGGCGTTTCGAGGCGGTTCGGGCGCAGCGTGAGCGCTACATCGAAACGTACATCGAGCTCGACGGCTGCCTCAAAGAGCGGGGCAGCTTGCTTGAGGCTATGGCCGAGGTTCGCAGGGATATCGTGGCTGCCAGGCAGGAGGTTGCCGAGGATCTCACCGAGCAGCTCGGCGAGATCAGCTCAGACGGTCCCAGCGTAGAAATCGTCGTCGAGGAGGCAGGAGACCGGGCTATCCTCGAAGCGTTCTTCTCCTCTTCCGGCTTCCTCAGTCAAGAGCGAGCCGGCCAGTGGAGGGCGCAGAAGATCCCCGAGCGACTCGCCAAGCAGAGCCCCACCGAGATCGTCTGGGCAATATTCGCGGAATCGCCGCAGGATTTGGTCGCCGATGATGGCGTCAGCCTGGAGATGGCGGAGCGCTTTGTCGGGGCTCTGGCTCTGAGGCGCTCAAGCTGCGCATCGCCGAGCTGTTTCGTCGAGTGCGAGCACAACCCCTACACGGGCTCATCCCTCGGCACCGACAACGGCACCGCCTACACCTCCCGCTCCGTAGCCGGGGGGTCTACTGGTCGGGGGGCTTCCCCGCCCGGCGGCGGGCGATCGCCGCGGCGCTCTCCGCGGTGGCGACGAAGAGCGCGACGCAGTCGTCGATCAGCTGCTCGCGGCCCATCTCGATCTCGCCCTCCAGCCAGGTGATCATCAGCTCCGCCAGCCCGCCGGCCAGCAGCCGGGCGGTCAGGTCCACGAGCGGGTCCTCGCCGGCCGGCGAGCCGTAGGACTCACGGGCCTGGGCGGCAATCAACTCGGCGAAGGCCCTCATCGTCGCCAGACGGCGCTCGAGCAGCGCCTCGCTGGCCAGCCCCTCGACGAACGCGACCCGGGCTCGCCTCGGGTCATCGGTGAGCGTCCGCACGAAGGTCTCGATCGCGGCGCGGGCCTGGCGGGGCGGGTCCGCCTGCGCCGCCTCGACCGCTGCGATCACGCGCTCGGTGACGTCTTCGGCGACCTCGTCGAAGACCGCCACCGCGAGCCCCTCCAGGTCCTCGAAGCTCTCGTAGAAGAAGCGCGAGGTGAGCCTGGCGCGCTCGCAGACGCCGCGCACCGTCGTCGCATTCCATCCCTCGGTGCCCAGCAGGTCGAGGCCGGCGGCGAGAAGCTGCGCGCGCCGCTCGGCACGCCGCTCCTCGGCCGATTGCCCTCCGTAGACGCCCGTCGCGACTCTGCTCACCGTCCCAGTTTGGCACCGAGGCGACGCACAGGGTTGCGTCCCCGCTCTCCGTATACAATCCGGATACACCGATGTCCTCTTTGCCGCAGACCGCCGAGCCTCCGCAGATGTCCGACCGATTGGCGCGCCGCATCGTCGCGGTCAAGCGCCGCCGCGATCCCGACCTCGTCGACCGGATCGCCCGTGGCGCCTTCGAGGGCGACCCGGTGGCCGACCGGCTGATCGCCTCCTTCAAGGAGCTGCCGAGCGGCGAGGGCTGGCGGATGCTCGACGAGGCGCTCGAGCGCGGCCCCGACGCGGTCGAGGGCGCCCCGCCCGAGCTGGCCGAGCTGCTGGCGCCCGCGCTGCAGCCGCCCGATTGGATCGACCTCGACCTGGTCGACGCGGGGGCGCTCGCCTACTGGCGCAGCGGCGGGCTCAACCTCGGCCTGGCGCTGATCTGCGGCTCGCTCGCCTACGGCTACAAGAGCTCCCGCCTCACCCGGCCGCTGGCCGCCACCGGCCGCCTCGAGCAGATGGCGCCGCGGCGCATCCAAGAGACCTCGCGCTGGGTCGCCGTGGCGACCAAGCCCGGGGCGCTGCGGCCCGGCGCCGAGGGCCTGCACGCGACCGTGCGGCTGCGGCTCGTGCACGCGCTGGTCCGCGCCCACCTGCTGCGCATGCCCGAGTGGGATCACGAGGACTGGGGAGTGCCGATCAGCGCCAGCGACTCGCTGGTCACCGCGGTCGGCGGCTTCATGACCGTTCCGGTGCGGGCGCTGAAGGACCTCGGCGTCTGGTTCTCGCCGGCCGAGCTGGAGGCGATGACTCACCAGTGGTCGTGGATCGCCTCGCTGATGGGCGCCCCCGACTACCTGATCCCGCGCTCCTACGCCGAGGCGCGGACGACGATGGACACCGCGCTGGAGCTCGACGACGGTCCCAACGAGGACTCGCCGAAGCTGATGAGGGCGCTGCTCTACTACGGCGCCGAGTTCCCGCTGGAGGAGAAGCTGCCGCGCCTGGCGCAGCGCCCCGCCCGGGCGGTGAAGGCCCGCTTCCTGGGCGGCTTCGCCCGCCGCTGGATGGACGAGGAGATGGCCGACGTGCTCGGCGTCCCCGACACCCCGCTCACCCACCTGGCGGTGGCGATGCGGCCGATGACGATCGCCCGCGAGATCGCCCGCGCCAGCCACCTGCTCGGCTCCGACGAGCGGATCGCGCGGATGGAGCTCGCCTTCGTGGAGCGCGTCTCCGCCTCCCGCTGGCGCAAGGTGGAGACGATCGCGCCCGAGGAGGCCGAACGCGAGCCGGTGCTCAGCTCGGCCGCCTGACCAGACGACCAGCCCGCGCTCAGGTCTTGGGGCGGCCGGCCAGAAACCGCGCGCGCCAGTCCTCGCGGTCGAATTCGGCCGGCTCGGTCTCGGCCAGGAAACGTTCGAGCACCTCGACGAAACGTGACGGCGCTTCGAGCTGTGGCAGGTGGCCGGCCCCTTCGAAGACCTCCAGACGGCTGCCCGGGATGCTGCGGTGGACGTGATCGCCGTGATGGGCGGGGACGAGCGGGTCGCGAGAGCCCCAGACGATCAGGACCGGTATCGCCTCCGCCAGGTAGAGGCGATCGACCGCGCTGACGCGCTGGCCGCTGAGGCCGATCACCGAGCGCACGGTCGCGAGGAACGCCGCCCGTCGCCTGGCATCGGTGAGGAGCCCGTAGCCGCGCACGACCTCGAGGATGTCGGTGCTCGGCGAGCGTCCGGCCGACTCCAGGCGTCGGAAAACCGGTTCGACCCACTTCGCGATCCCGGCGGTCGCTGCGATGAAGGGCCCGGCGCCCGGGAGCGCGGCGGCGCGCAGGATCGGGCTGACCTCCGGACCGAGGCCACCGCTCGAGACCAGCGCCATGCGCTCGACGATCTCAGGGAACTGGTAGGCGAACTGCATCGCGACCCCGCCGCCGAGCGAGTGCCCGACGAGCGTGGCGCGCTCGTGGCCGAGGACGAGGAGGAGGTCGCGTAGGCCGGCGGCGAGCCCACCGACCGAGTAGTCGCCGCTGCCGATCCCCGAGCCCCCGTGTCCGGGGAGGTCGGGGGCGATCACGGTGTGGTCTCGCGCCAGAGGCTCGATCACCGCGCGCCAGTTGTCCCAGCTTCCTCCCAGGCCGTGGATCAGCAGCAGGACCGGGCCCTCACCGGCCGTCGCGTAGTTGACCGAGCGGCCGTGGAGAGTTTCCACCTGGACCTTCACCGAGCTTCCCCCCGGGGACGGGACGCGGCCTCACCGCGCGCGACCGTCTTGCGACGCCGGCGCAGGTAGCTCGGGCCCACGTTTCGAAGCGAGCGCGGCAGCAGCGGAGTCGCCGCCCGCGAGGCCGCGGCGAGCAGCGCCAGCTCCCGCTCCTGGCGCCGGGTCCAGCCCACCCCGAGCCGCTCGCGCAGCGCGGGTGAGAGCAGTCCCGCGGTGACCAGGGAGATCTGGCGCGTCGCGGGGACGCGGGCGATTCGCCAGGCGCCCTCGGGGAGGAAGCGCAGCGGCGGCCGGGCCGGGTCCTCCAGCGCCTCCAGCACCTCCTCCACGGCCGGCGTGCGCTCCAGCCGCTCGGCGACCATGCGGTCGAAGTACTCGCCAAAGGCGTCCCAGCCCTCCGGCAGGTCGCGCTCGCGCACGCCGATCAGCCGCCCGGCGCGCCGCCAGTCCGCGTAGAAGCCCTCGATCTCGCCGGCCGGGACGGCGTTGCCGAGCAGCTCGTGGCCGCGCACGATCGAGTGGGCGAGGGTCGCGTGAACCCAGGCGTAGGCCTCCGGCTCCAGCGCGTGGTAGGGCTCGCCGTCGGGTTTCACTCCCTTGATGTGCGTGTGCATGGCGCGGATCTGCCTGCCCATCTCGCCGGCCAGCTCCGGTCCTCCGTAGGTCATCGCGTAGGAGTAGTCGAGCGTGCGAAGCAGCCGGCCCCAGGGGTCGGCGCGGAAGTCGGAGTGCTCGCTCACCCCGGCTCCGACGGTCGGGTGGGCGACCTGGAGCAGGATCGCGTAGGCGCCGGTCGACAGCAGGCGCACGTCGCCCGCGTAGCGCCAGACGGCGGACCCCTGGCCGGGAACCAGCGCCGGTACCTCTTCGGGCTTAGGCAGGACCTGTGGCATGCGGCTCCTTCCGTCGGGGTCGGTGGCCCCGGTTTCCGCCGGCCGCGCCTGCTCCTATGCCGGCCGCCAGGGCCATGATCGAGACCTGCGGGTTGACGCCGGGGCAGCTTGGCAGGACCGAGCCGTCGGCGACCCAGACCCCCTTCACTCCCCGCAGTTCGCCGCCGGGGGAGACCGGATGGCGAGCCGGGTCGGCGCCCGCCGCCGCCGTGCCGGTCGGGTGGAAGGCGGCCAGGTGCAGCCGCCGGACGTCGACCTTCTCCAGCGCGGCCGGGATCTCCGCCTCGCCGCGCACGGGCGGGGCATCCCCGCCGAGCTCGACCTGCTCGGCGCCGGCGGCCAGCATCACCTTCGCCATCGCGCCCAGGGCAGCGACGAGCCGGGCGCCGTCCTTTTCCGTCAGCCGGTAGGCGATCAGCGACCGGCCGGAGCCGATCACCCTGCCGGCGGGAGCGTCGGCGATCATCGCGCCCAGCGAGGCGGTGTCCGCAGCGCCCTCGAGGCTCCGCAGCAGCGACTCTCCGTAGCCCTGAACCGCCATGGAGGTCATTCCCGGCGGCGCCGACGTCGCTTCGATCAGGATTCCCTCGCGCGCGTGCAGCTCTTCCACCCCGGCGCTTTGCAGGACGCCGCGCCAGGGGAAGACCTGATCCGCGAAGGGGGCCGTGACCCCGACCGCGGGATGGATCGAGAGGTTGCGGCCGAGGCGCGGATGCTTGCCGATGCCGCTGCGGCGCAGCAGCGGCGGGGTGTGAATCGAGCCCGCCGCCACGACGACGACCGGCGCCGAGATCCGCACTGCCGAGCCGTCGGCCCGCGTCGCCTCGATGCCGGTCGCCCGCCCCCGCTCGACCGCCACGCGGTCCACTCGCAGGCCGGAGACGATCCGAGCGCCGGCTTCGCAGGCCTGGGGCAGGGCGTTCATATGCACGCCGGCCTTGGCGTTGTTGGGGCAGCCGAGGGCGCACTGGCAGGCGCCGCGACAGCCCGGCGCGTTGCGCCTCAGCGGCCCCGACTCCCAGCCCAGCGCCTCGGCCCCGGCCAGGGCGAGCCGCCCGTTGCGTCCCATCACCTCGAGCGGCACCGGTCCGACGCGCAGGGTCTCCTCGACGTCGTCCAGGTGTGGGCCGAGGGCGTCGGGGGCGGCAAGCGCCAGGCCGTGGCGCTCGCGCCAGGAGCGGGCGACTCCCGCCGGCGGCCGGTAACAGGTGCCGGAGTTGACGACCGTCGTGCCGCCGACCGCGCGGCCGAGCGGCAGCGCTATCGGCGGGATGCCGAGAGCCGCGGTCGCTCCGCCGTCCCGGTACAGCGACGCGAACCGATCGATCGGATGGGAAGAGCGGATTCGCTGCACGTCCCACCGCTCGCCCTCCTCGACCACCACGGTCTCCAGCCCGGCGCGCGCCAGGGCACGGGCCGCGAACGCGCCGCCGGCGCCGGAGCCGACGACGACGGCGTCGCAGGCGGTGGTCTCCGGCCACTCGGTGGAGGGAATCAGGTCGAGTTCTCCATCGGGGTTGGACGGCACGTGCGCGTTGGCCGTTTCCTCGATTTCGCCGGCGAAGGTGTCGGCGCCGTGGGCGAGAAGGAGGACTGCCTTGAGGCCGTCCACGGCGGCCGTCCCGGCGATTGTCCCGTCGGAGAGGCGGCGCAGGAGGCGCTCCCGCCGCTCCGGAGGAAGCCTGCCCAGGGTTCGCCCGGTGCCGAGCACGGAGACCGCCTCCACGCCGGCCAGCACGGCGCCAAGCCCCAGCTGCGAGGAGCGCGGCATCCGCTCGATCAATCTTCGCGCCGCGGCAGCCGTGCGCTGCGGCGAGGGTCCCCCCGCCTCCGGTGGAAGCATCGCCGCGGCAACGTCTGCAAGCACGGACATCGGTCGGAATACTAAAGTGGATGCATGAGTTTCCTGATTGACCCGCCCTTGCTGATGGCCTCCGGGGCCGCAATCGAGGCCGCCGCCGGCGACGAGCGGTCCGCGCGTCGCGGGCAGGCGGCGGTCGCGGCGGTCTTCATCGGCGTTTCGGTCGCGCTCTACGCGAACGCGCCGGGCCTGGGGCGCATCTGGGGGCCGTTCGGGTCGCGCTCCGGGCGCGAGTTCATGCTCACCTCGGGCTTGGCGCGGGTCGACGAGCGGCGCATCTCCGCCCGGCAGCACGCCGCCGCGCTCTCGCTGTTCGCCCTCTACCCCCTCTGGTCGCGGTTGGGGGGTGAGCTGGCGCGGTCGGACGTGCTTCGCCGGTCGACGTCGAATTGGCGCGGAGGATGAGGGCGGCCCGGTAGCCGCCGCTCATCCCATGCCCTTCCTCTGCTGAAACGGGCATGCTCGACAGATAACCTTCGGGGGCTTCGTGCGGCTGCCCGGATAGCTCAGTTGGTAGAGCACTTCCATGGTAAGGAAGGGGTCACCGGTTCGAGTCCGGTTCCGGGCTTTCTCTCGCTTGCCGGCCTCGGCGCATCGCCGTACCGGCCTTGCGCATCGTCGCGGAGGCCGACTCCGGCATCCGGGTCGCCGCTCGCAACGCTGGAAAACGCCGCCCTGTTTCCAGAGAACTGACAAATCCGCGATCTCTGCTTAGGCTGTATTCGAAGCGAGGAGATAGAGAGTGTCGCAAGCACGGATTGCGGCACGCGCAGCCAGTGGCGCGGGAGAGGCGTCTCAGACATTTCAAGAGCTGAATCACCGCCGCGGAATCGAGGCGAAGTGGTCGCTGCTCTTCGGTACTATCCCCCGTATTCAGGAATTTTCCTCACTTGTCCGAACCCTTAGTTTTCCGCTATGTACTGCGCTATCCTGGCGCTATGCGAGCCCTGCCCGGACAGGAATCTCGAACACCGCCGGGGACCCCTCCGGTCACTCGCGACAGGGCGGCCGAGGACCAGCGCCGGCGCATCCTGAGCGCCGCCGCGGAGCTGGTCGCCAAGCGCGGCTACCAGGCCACGACGGTCGAGCTGATCGTCCGCCGAGCCAAGGTCGGGTACGCGACCTTCTACAAGAGCTTCGAGGACAAGGAGGACTGCTTCGCCGGGCTGCTCGACTCCGCCGTCGAGCTCGCGAGCGAGCGGGTCGCCGAGGTACTGCCCGACGACCCGGCCTGGGAGGAGAAGAGGGAGAGCTGGGCCGCGACTGTCGCCGCCGTGATCCACGCGGCGTTCAAGCTGGCCGGCGAGCAGCCGGCCGGCGCCCGCACCTTCCTGGTCGAGTCGCTGACCGCCGGCGAGGAGGCGCAGAAGCGCCACGAGGCTGCGCTGAAGCTGCTCCGCGACCTGCTCGCCGGGGGCAGGCGCTTCAACCCGCAGTCCGGCGAGCTGCCCGACACCCTCGAGGACACGCTGGCGAGCGCCGTCTCCTGGATGGCCTACCAGCGGCTCGTCGTCGGCGAGGCGGAGAAGCTCGAAGGGCTTGCCCCCGAGGCGGTCGAGCTGGTGCTGACGCCCTACCTGGGCGAGCAGGAAGCCGCCGACGTCGCGGCGCAGGCCGTAGCGCAGCCCGCCTAGGGCGCCTCTGCACACAGCCCGGGGGCGCGTGCCGATGACCCCCCGCACGGCGCTCGACCTCGAGCAGGCGGTCCAGCCGCTGGGCGAGGAGATCCGCGCGCAGGTGGAGGCGGTGACGGCGACTCGGAGCGAGTGGCGCGACCGCCTCCGCGCCGCCGTCTACACGGTGCTGCGCTTCCTTCAGGAGAACCCGAGTGCCGCCCGCCTCATCTTCGTCGACCTGCTCGCCGCCGGCGAGCGCGGCGTGCTGCGCCGCGACCGGGGCATGGAGGCGGCGATCGACCTGATCGACGAGGGCCGCGCGCACGTCGAGCCGCCGAGCCGCGTCACGCGGGCCACCGCCGAGGCGCTCGCCGGCGGCGCCTACAGCTGCGTCGCCGACCTGGTCGAGCGCGGCGACTTCGATGCGCTGGAGGAGGCCGTCCCGAAGCTGCTGTACGTGACGGTGCTCCCCTACCTCGGCACCGAGGCGGCGATGGAGGAGCTGCAGATGTCACGCGGATATCCTTCCCCCAGTGGAAGCGGCGAAGGGAAGAGATGATGCGCAGGCTCCGGTTGAGCTTGGCCCCCTGCCCGCCGGCCGCCACGGGTACTCGCGCGAGCAGATCGCCCACAGCCAGCGCGAGCGGCTGATCGCCGCCTTCGCCGGAGCCGTCGCCGAGCACGGCTACGCCGACACGACCCTCACCCACATCACCACCGCGGCGCACGTCTCCCGCCGCGCCTTCTACGAGAACTTCGCCGACAAGGAGGCCTGCTTCCTCGCCGCCTTCGACATCATCGTCGACCACCTGCGCAAGGTGATGGAGGAGGCGGGGGAGGGGGCGCCCGACTGGGCGCACCGGGTCGTCGCCGCAATTCGCGCCGCGCTTCGCTTCCTGGCCTCCGAGCCGCAGCTCGCCCGCCTCTGCCTGGTGGAGTCGGTAACCACCACCCCGGCGATCGCCGCCCGCTACCGCGAGGCGATCCTCAGCTTCGTGCCCTCGCTGCGCCAGGGCCGCCGCGAGCGTGTCGAGAGCCGCGAGCTGCCCGAGTCCACCGAAGACTCGCTGATCGGCGCCTCTGCCTCGATGATCTCCCGCCAGATCGCCGCCGGGGGGGCCGACCGCCTCGAGGACCTCGCCGGCGACATCACCGCCTTCGTCCTCTCGCCTTATCTGGGCAGCGAAGAGGCCCGGCGCCTCGCCGCCGAAGCCCCCGCCTGAGCGCCACTCGGTTTTCCCGGCCTTCGCCGCGGGCGCCTGAGCCGTCGCGGATCCCCGCTCCGCAGCTCGCATCCCGAGCGTACACCCGGGTCGTTCTAGAGATTTTCCTAACCCAATAGGAACTTTCACTTGACGTAGGGGTTGGAAGTTGCGTATGGTCCCGCTCGCTCCAAACGGGAACTGGCGCTACCCACAACGGACAGCGCCACCCGGGAGGAGCGGGGAGAAACAGGGGCGCGGGCCGGAGAGGGCCCGCCGACCGGGAGAGATATGAACGCAAGCGGCACAAGCAGCACCCAACTTTCAAAGACGGCTGACCCGCCCACTTTCCCTGGCGGAGTCTCCGGAAGTACCGCAAGGGCGCAAAGCGGGCCCGCTCTCTCTCGTGACTCTCTCGGGCCCGCTTCGCCCCGCGCCGCCACGCCAGGCGCCCCCTCCCGCCGCGTAGCCGGCGCCCTCACCACGACTTCGTCACACCGTTCCCCAGTCAGCAGCCCCGCACAAAGCGGTTCCGCGGGACCTGCGACCCGGCACTCACCTTCGGTGAACGCCGGGGTCAGCCGGGAGGCCCCGGCAGTTCGAACCAATCCGTGGACGGCGTGGGAGCCGTCCGCCTAAGGAGGAGAGAGAAGAACGATGTTCACCAAGATGAGAAAGCGCTACGGAGCCATCGGCCCCGTAGCCATCCTGGCGCTGATCGTCGCGGTCGCCTTTGCCGGCGTCCCCGCCGTCGCCCAGCCCGTGGCCAACACCTCAGCCAACGCCTTCGGCCTCGCCAAGCGTGCGCTTGGCCTCGGTCAACAGGCCAGCAAGCGCTCGGTTTTCGCCAACAAGCGCTCGATCAACGCGATCAAGATCGCCCGTGCGGCCCACAACCAGGCCGGCCAGCCCGGCGCAGAGGGCCCGAAGGGAGATAAGGGCGACAAGGGTGAGAAGGGCGACACCGGATCCCAGGGCAATGGCGGCGCCACCGGACCGCAGGGTCCGACCGGCCCGACGGGCGTCACAGGTCCGACCGGTACCACCGGCGCCACCGGTACCACCGGTGACCAGGGCGTGACCGGCCCGACCGGCCCGACCGGCGAGACCGGCTTCACCGCGACGCTGCCTCCGACCGGGACGCTCCAAGGTGTGTTCACCGCGATCGACGTGTCGCCTACGTTGGCCGCGGGTTCGCTCCGAGCCACAGTTTCCTACGGGATCCCGCTGGACGACGCACCGACGCCGCACCTGATGGACGAGGACGGCAATGACATCGTCAGCGGCGATCCGGTGACGGAGTGCCCTGGTGACATTGACAGTCCCGCAGCCGATCCCGGGCACCTGTGTGTGTTCGGAGATGGTCTGAATACCGGGGACGCGGCAGAGCTCACTCCCGGCACCCAAAGCGGTGACGCGGCGGACAGCGGCTTCACCGTCGCCGGGCACTCATCGGCCTTGGTCGGCCCGGCGGGTTTCGGCGCCGGTGACGTGCTCCAGGGCTCCTGGGCGGTGACCGGCTAGGAGAGCAGGCAGCAACGAACCGAGCCACAAGCCCGGACGGCACCCGCGGGTGCCGTCCGGGCGGGCTCGTCCGACAGAGCCATCGAAGACTCCACCACCGCAACTTCCGACCGCACCACCCACCGAACCGCACCACACACGACGGGAGACAGGCAGATGAGAAAGCACACCAAGCCGGCAACGACCGCCCGCCGCGCCTCCCGCGCCGGCCTGCTCGCCGCCTGCCTCGCCCTCTTTGCCCTCGCCCTCACCGCCACCGGCGCCCAGGCGGCCAAGATCCTCACCGACACCTTCGTCCCGCCGCCTCCCAAGGTCTTCGTCAGTCCCTCCCCAGCCGAGGCCTCTGGATTGACGGCGAGGCCGAGGGGAGTCGCCGTCAACGACTCCTCCACCGCCGACGCCCACGACGGCGAGATCTACGTCACCGACCGCCACCGCGTCCTCGTCTACGACTCCGACCTGAGCTTCCTGCGCTCCTTCGGCTGGGACGTCGCTCGCTCCGGCTCGCCGGGTAACGTCGCCAACGACGAGCGTCAGGCGCTTGAGGTCGACGCCACCGGCGGCACCTTCGAGCTGCGCTTCGGCGGCGGCTTCTTCGCCGGGACCACCTCCTCGCTCGACTTCGACGCGGACCCCTCCGAAGTCGAGGACGCCCTCAACGCCCTGCCGGTCGCCTCCGCCGAGCGCCAGGCGCTGCGCGTGCAGGCCACCGGCGGCACCTTCACCCTCAGCTTCGACCCCGACGGCCCCGGCGGGTCCCCGCCCCAGACCACCGACCCGATTGACTTCGACGCCAGCGACAACCAGGGTGACAACCCGCAGAACGAGGTCCTGGAGGCTCTCGAGTCGCTCTCCGCCGTCGACGACGTCGTCGTCGACGGCGGCCCCGGCGACGAGCTGGGTACCAGCCCCTACGAGATCACCTTCCTCGGCCCCCTCGCCGGCGCCGATGTTGCCGAGCTGACCGTCGACGACTCCAACCTCACCGGCGGCGCCGCCACCGCCACGATCACCACCACCGCGCCGGGCGGAAGCCCCGCCATCTCGGTAACCGGCGCCCCCGGCGACTACGAGATCGCCTTCGACGGCCCGCCCCTCGCCGACGCCAACGTCCCCCAGGTCATCCCGCTCACCTCCGGGCTGACCGGCAGCGCCGACGTCACCACCGTCGACGAGGGCGCCGCCTACGAGGTCTGCGAGGCGCCGCTTGCCGACTGCAAGCTTGGCTACCCGCTCGACTTCGGGGGCGCCTTCAGCATTGGAACCAACCTCTCTCCCGCTGCCCTCGCCGTCGACCAGTCCGACGGCTCCCTCTACGTGACCGACGTCGGCAACGACCGGATCCAGAAGTTCGCCGCCGACGGCACCTTCATCTGGGCCGCCGGCAAGGGCGTCAACGCCGACGGCGCCCCCGACCCCGACCTCTGCCTGGCGGGTGATGCCTGCCAGGCGGGGGAGGACGACGGCACCGAGGCAAGCTTCGCCGACGTCGGCGGCATCGCCGTCGACCAGGCCGATGGGCGCCTCTACGTCCTGGACTCCGACAACGACCGCGCCCAGGTCTTCGAGCCCGGCGGCTCCTTCGCCTTCATGTGGGGGATCGACGTCGCCGGCGGCGGCGTGCCGGAGACCTGCGCCTCCGGCTGCCAGCCCGGAGACAGCCAAAGCGGCGTGCTCGGCGGCTTCGGCAACCCGATCGACATCACCGTCGGCGACGGGGGCGACGTCTATGTGACCCAGGGAAGTGGGAGCAGCCAGGTCCTGCAGGTCTTCGACGACCCCGAGTCCGACCCCACTGACGCCTTCTTCTTCGCCACCGACCATTTCATCCCCCCGCACACCGACCCCGACACCGGGCAGTCGATCAGGGGGGACAGCCCGCAGCTGCTGGCGATCGACACCGGCGCCACAGCCGGCACCGGCGACGACACCCTCTACGTCGTCAACATCCCAAGCGGTGTCGCCGGCGGGGGTACGTTGGGTGTCCCGCGCCAAGTGCTCGAGTTCGACGTCGCCAGCGAGGCGCACCTCGACACCCACGGCGCCGGCGAGGACTTCCTCGACGACGGCTTCGACATCGCCCACGACCCCGACCACGGCCTCGCCGGCGACCGGCTGCTCTGGGCCGGTTCCTTCGATTCAAACGGCGACCTATTCGAACCCCCCAACCGAGACAACGTCGCCGTCCTCGAGGACGCTGCCCCGCCCGACCCGCCCGAGCCGCTGATCGATCCCGTCACAGTCTTCGACGACACCACCGCCACCCTCGAGGGAACGGTCGACCCCAACAACAACCCCACCTCCTACCGCTTCCAGTACATCGACGACGCCTCCTACCAGGCCAACGGCGCCACCTTCGAGGGCGCGCTCACCGCGCCGCCGGTCACCGACGCCGCCGCCGGCAGCGGCGACGCCGAGGTACCGGCCTTGGAGGAGATCACGGACCTCAACCCGGGCACCCTCTACCACGCCCGGCTGATCGCTCGGGTCACCGGCGGGCCCAACAACGGCACCGAGGTGGCGAGCGCCGAGGTCGAGTTCACCACCGACGCCGCGCCCCCGGACGCCGCAACCTCGCCGGTCTCGGCCAAGACGTCATCGGCGCTGCTGTCGGGCATCGTCGACCCGCACGGCGCGGAGACCACCTACGCCTTCGAGTACGGCACCCAGGGCCCCTGCTCGAACCCGGCCAACGCCTGCGATTCGACCCCACTCACCAGCGCCGGCGCCGCCGGCGGGGGGCAGGTGGTGAGCGCCAACGTCACCGGCCTCGCCCCGAACGCCACCTACCACTACCGCCTGATCGCCGAGAGCGTCCTGGGCGAGGCCTCCACCCCCGACCGCACCGTGGTCACGATCCCGCAGAGCACCCTGCCCGAGGACCGCGTCTATGAGAAGGCAACTCCCGACGACAAGGGCGACGCCGAGCTCGGCACCAACTACCGCCAGGCGTCGGCTTCGGGCGACGGCCTCGCCCACAACCCGCCGCTCGGCAACGCCTTCCCCGGCGGGGAGTCCAGCCAGGGCCTGACCAACCCCTACCTCTCCACCCGCGGCCCCGACGGCGGCTGGTCGACCGAGGCGCTCGCCCCCGCCTTCACCCCGCACGGCTTGGACTTCAAGTACCAGCTCCGCGGCTACTCGGATGACCTCTCCCGCCAGCTGGTCTGGCTCAGCAACGCGACCGGCGTGGCGGGCGACGGGGAGGGCGGCTACCTGCGCGACAACACCGCCGGCGCCTTCACCGACCTGCCGGGGATGAGCTCCGGCTTGGCCTCAGCCGGTGGACCGACCGTCGCCTGGCTCTGGGACCCCCAGATGGAGCACGTCGCCTTCGTCAGTGAGGATGACCCCGTCACCCCCGAGACCCCACTCGACGGCAGCAACTACCTCCACCTCTGGAGCGAGGCGAACGGCGCGGAGCTGATCTCCCGCCTGCCGGGCGGGGAGATCGTGCCGGTTTCGATAACGGGCTACCGCGACCACCGGGTCTCGGCCGGCGGCGAGCGGGTCTTCTGGGAGTCGAACACCCCGCTCGACGAGGGCCGCCCGCTCTACGCCTACGACGCGGGCGCGACGGTCGAGGTCTCCGCCTCCGAGCGCACCCCGGCGGACCCCGCCGGAGCCGGCTCGGCTGCCTTCGCCGAGGCGAGCCTGGACGGCGAAGTGGTCCTGTTCACCTCGGCCGAGAAGCTGACCGACGATGCCACCGCGACCAGCGGCGGCGAGGGGGGAGAGCTCTACCGCTACGACTTCTCCCGGCCAGCCGGCGAGCGGCTCACCGACCTCACCCCCGCCCCTGCCGCCCCCGGCGGCGCCGAGGTCCTCTCCGTGGTCGACACCAGCGAGGACGGCGACCGCGTCTACTTCGTCGCCTTCGCCCGCCTCGCCCCCGGCGGGGTCGCGGGCAAGCCCAACCTCTACCTCTCCGACTCGGGCGGCGGGGCGCCGGTAACCACGCACGTGGCGACGCTTCGCCCCGACTACGGGGCGCTCAGTTCCGTGAGCGACTTCCCCGCCGAGGCAGACGCGGAGACGATCCTCGCCCGGGGCAACCGGTTCGATTTCCGCGCGCCGCTGGCCAGCGCCGACGGCAGGCGGCTGTTGTTTCGCTCCGCGGCGAAGCCGACCGGCAGCCCGGTCGGCGCCCAGCCGCAGGTCTACCTCTACGACGCCTCCGACGATCGCCTCGAGTGCGTCTCCTGCCCGCCGAGCGGTGAATCGGCCGAGCGCGAGGCCTGGCTTGCCAGCGACACCGACCCTCCCGTGGCGGGCCAGGGCCTCCGGCGCCACCAGCTGCGAAACCTCTCCGCCGACGGCTCGCGCGCCTTCTTTCAGACCGCCGCGGCGCTCCTGCCCCGCGACTCCAACGGCAAGGTCGACGTCTACGAGTGGCGCGAGGGCCAGCTGCACCTGATCTCCTCCGGCCGCCACCCCGGCGACTCCACCTTCGTCGACGCCTCCGAGGACGGCGACTCGGTCTTCTTTGCCACCCGCGAGCGGCTGGCGCCCACCGACACCGACTCCTTCATGGACGCCTACGTCGCCCGCGTCGACGGCGTCTTCCCCGCCGCGCCGCCCGCACCCCCGCTCTGCGAGGGCGACTCCTGCTTCCCGCTCCCCGAGGAGCCCGAGGACCCGACCCCCTCCACCTCCAACCGGCTGCCCTCGGGCAACGTCGCCGAGGGAGGCGCCAACCTGCGCCGCTGCCTGCGCCCGGCGCGCACCGCGAAGCGCCACTCGGCCCGCGCCAAGCGCGCCCGCCGCGGCCTGCGCCGCGCCGCCCGCGCCTCCAACGGCCGCCGGGTGGTGCGCCTGCGCCGGGTCGCCCGCCGCCACGCCCGCGCCGCGAAGCAGAACGCAAACCGCGCCAAGCGCTGCCGACGAGCGGTCCGGGCCAGAGCCAACGCCGACCGGAGGGCCGACCGATGACCCGCCTTGCCACAGCACTGTTCGCTTCCCTGGCGTTGGCCCTCGCCGCCGCACCCGCGGCCTCGGCGGACTTCGGCATTCTCGACGGCTCCTTCGACGGCTCCTCCTATACCGACGCTTCCCAGACCGAGGTCTTCACCCAGGCCGCCGGCCACCCCTACAGCTCCGGGGCGGAGTTCGAGCTGAACTCCGAGGTCGTGGAGGTTTCGCAGGGTGAGGCCGGCACCGCCGACATCGTCCTCCCCGAGGAGGCCGACCTGCGCAGGGTCGTCGTCGACGTGCCGCCGGGGCTGATCGGCAGCGCGATCGCCGTTCCCACCTGCCCGCGTGAGGTCTTCCTCACCACCGGCGGGGTCTGCCCGGTATCGACCCAGGTCGGCTATGCCAACGTCGTCTTGGCCACCGGCTTCGAGGAGGGAGCCGAGTCCCAGGGCAGCGTCATCCCCGCTCCGATCTACAGCCTCGACCCGCCGGTCGGCGCCCCCGCCCAGTTCGGCCTCTCGCCGCTCAACCAGGTTCCGACGCTGGTCACCCCGCGGCTTCGCTCCGAGAGCGATTATGGGATCACCCTCACCGTCCCGGAGGTGACCCAGGTGGCGGGCATCCTCGGCGCCGAGGTGCACCTCTGGGGCACCCCCGCCGATCCGGTCCACGACGACGAGCGCGGCTTCTTCGGCGACGAGGGCTGGTCCTCACCGGTCCTGCACTACCGCTGCTCGCAGGACGGGGGGATCGTCGAGGCCCCGTTCGACAACGTCGTCTCCGGCCCGCCCTGCCCTTCGGGCGCCACCCCGCAGGCGTTCATCACCAATGCCGCCGACTGTACCGCCGGCCCGCTCGAGTTCGGCCTCGAGGTGACCTCCTGGGAGGGCCACACCGACAGCGAGAGCTTCCTCACAAACGACGAGGGCACTCCGGTCGGGATGACCGACTGCGAGCTGGTCCCCTTCGACCCGGAGATCACCGTCGCGCCGACCACCGACGCGGCGAAGACCCCGACCGGCCTGAACGTCGACCTGACCATGCCGACCGGCGGCACCCTCAACCCCGACGGCCTCGGCCAGTCGCCGCTGAAGAAGGCCGTCGTCACCCTGCCCGAGGGGATGAGCGTCAACCCCTCCGCCGGAGAGGGCCTCGGAGTCTGCGACCCCGGCGACTTCGCCCGCGAGGACGAGTTCACCCGCCACGGCGAGGGCTGCCCGGCGGAGTCGATGATCGGCACGGTCGAGATCCAATCCCCCCTGGTCGACCAGGCGGTCGCCGGCCACCTCTACATCGCCAAGCCCCACGACAACCCCTTCGACTCGCTGCTTGCGATGTACATCGTGCTGCGAAACACCGAGCTGGGGGTGATGATCAAGCTCGCCGGCGAGATCTCCTCCGATCCTGAGACCGGGCAGCTGACCACCACCTTCGACCAGAACCCGCAGCTGCCGTTCTCGAGCTTCAAGCTGAAGTTCCGCGAGAGCGCGCGCAGCCCGCTGGTCAGCCCGCCGACCTGCGGCACCCACACCGTGCGGGTCGACTTCCACCCCTGGAGCGCATCGGACCACGACAACCCCGCCCCCGGCGAGGTGGTCACCCGGCACAGCTCCTTCCAGGTCACCGAGGGCCCCAACGGCACCCCCTGCCCGGGCTCCAACGCCGACCGCCCCTTCAACCCCCAGATCCAGGCCGGCACCCTGCAAAACCAGGCCGGCGCCTTCAGCCCCTTCTTCCTGCGCATGTTCCGAACCGACGGCGAGCAGGAGATCACCTCCTTTAGCGCCGAGCTGCCGCCGGGGCTGACCGGCAAGCTGGCCGGCGTCGAGCGCTGCTCGGACGCCGCCCTCGCCGCCGCCGCCGGCAAGTCGGGCGCGGCTGAGACCGCCAGCCCCTCCTGCCCAGAGTCAAGCTACGTCGGGCGCTCCCTGGTCGGAGGCGGCGTCGGCCCGGTCCTCACCTACGTCCCCGGCCGCGTCTACCTCGCCGGCCCCTACAACGGCGCGCCGCTCTCGGTGGCGGCGATCACCTCGGCCAACGTCGGCCCCTTCGACCTCGGCACCGTGGTGGTGCGCTCGGCCTTCAAGATCGACCCGGTCACCGCCCGGGTCTCGGTCGACGCCGAGGGCTCCGACCCCCTGCCCCACATCATCGACGGCATCCCCACCCACCTGCGCGACATCCGCGTCTACATGGACCGCGAGGACTTCACCCTCAACCCGACCAACTGCGACCCGCTGTCATTGAGCGCCACGCTGACCGGGACCGGGGGAGACTTCGCCGACCCCTCCGATGACTCCAGCGCCGACCTGCAAGAGCACTTCCAGGTCGCCAACTGCGCGAGGCTGGGCTTCAACCCCCGCCTGCACCTGCGCCTCTTCGGCCGGGGCTTCGCCAGAAGCTCCAACCCGCGCCTGCGGGCGGTGCTGATCGCCAAGCCCGGCCAGGCCAACATCGCCCGCACCGCGGTGAAGATGCCCGGCTCGCTGTTCCTCGACCAGGACCACATCCGCACGATCTGCACCCGCGCCCAGTTCGCCACCGACACCTGCCCCGCCAGGGCGATCTACGGCCACGCCGCCGCGACCACGCCGCTGCTCGACAACCCCCTGCGCGGCCCGGTCTATCTGCGCTCCTCCAACAACCCCCTGCCCGACCTGGTCGCCGACCTCAGGGGCCTGGTCCGGGTCGAGGTCGCGGGCAGGACCGACTCGGTCAGAGGAGCGCTTCGCAACACCTTCGACGTCGTCCCCGACGCCCCGGTCGGCAAGTTCGTCCTGCTCCTGCAGGGCGGCAACAAGAGCCTCCTGGTCGCCTCCCAGAACCTCTGCCGCGGCGCCCAGCGAGCCCGGGTCAACATGCTCGGCCAGAACGGCAAGCGCCGCCTCACCCACCCCAAGCTCCGCATCCCCTGCCGCAAGCGCAAGGGCAACAGGCGCGGGGCGAGGCGGGCGAGCGTCAGCAGGGCGCGGGCGGTGCGGTGAGGTGCGTGGCGCTTGCCTTTCGATCCCGGCGTAGGCGCGCAGCTCCGGCACTCGCCGCCGGCGCCCTGAGCGCCCTGGCGGCCGTAGCCCTGTCGGCGACGGCCGCCCCCCGCACCGCCACCGCCGAGATCCGCTGCACCACGACCAGCATCTGCACCACCTTCGACGGCCGCCTCACGCCAAAGGCTCTGCCCCGCCACAACCCCGCCCCGGCCCGGCTCACCCTGCGCGGCGGGGTCAAGGTCGCAAGCGCCTCCCGCGCAGCCCTGCCCCAGCTCAACCGGATCACGATGGCGATCAACCGCCACGGGGCCCTACGCCTCGCCGGCCTGCCCGCCTGTCGCGGCTCGCAGATCCGCGACGCTCCCTCCTCCAAGGCGCTGGCCTCCTGCAAGGACGCCCTGGTCGGCACCGGTAGCTTCGGGGCGCGCCTGGATCTCCCCGACCAGCCGACCCTGCTCTTCGACGGCAAGGCGCTGCTCTTCAACGCCAGGGTGAGGGGCAAGCCGGGCCTGCTCGCCCACGTCTTCGCCCGCGAGCCGACCAACCTGGCGATCGTCGTGCCCTTCGTCATCCACCGCCCGAAGCGAGCGCGCGGCACCTACGGCACCTTCCTGCGCTCCCCCT
>Ga0299914_10000370_pt1 | contig 26675 bp, 22 predicted proteins | sample RVTome_10_FD_201361 | JGI IMG/M metagenome (GOLD analysis project Ga0299914, IMG submission 201361) | Soil microbial communities from uranium-contaminated site in the Upper Colorado River Basin, Wyoming, United States - RVT153D57 (version 2) ... | reverse complement strand
CTCGCGCGGCTCAGTCCTGCGTTGCGGCTTCGAGCTCCCGGCGCTCGCGCCCGTCGAGCAGGTGGACGAGCCGGGGCGGCCCGGCATCGTCGACGACGGCGACGGTGCCGGGCCAGTAGGGGCTGCCGTCGCCGCGCGGCCCGGCGAGGGTGGGGGAGAAGACCCAGCTTCCGGTGTTCCACAGCCGGGTGCCGCTCGCCGTCCATCCGGAGTCGCCGGCGAGCGGGCCGCGCCGGTGGGTGTGTCCGAAGACGACGTGTTCGGCCTCGATCCCGAGCCGGGCGACGACCGCGCCGATCGCCTCGAGCCCGGCGGCCGCGATTGCCGCCGGCGAGAGATCCGAGCGCACGGGGCCGAGCCCGAGCCGGTTCGCCACCCCGACCGCGCCCGGCAGCGCGACCGAGCCGAGCAGCCAGCCGCGTAGCTTCGCCGCCCGGCTTTCGCCGCCGCTGAGGAGCTGCCAGAGGCGGAGCGACGGGCCGACGCCGCCGCGGCGTTCGGCGGGGGTCGCCTGGGCGAGCGCGAACAGGAACTCGTAGACCGGCGTCTGCACCTGCTCGTAACCGGTCGCGCCGGCGGCCGCCGGGGCTTCGACCGCGCTCCCGGGCGAGTCGCCGAGGAGGCGCTCGACGACGGCCACCCCGAGGCGCTCGAGCGTCGGGATCGTCAGGTGGCGATCGAGGTAGTGCCCGTGCGTGGCGTAGACATCGGGTCGGATCCAGACGCCCGGATAGGCGACGGTCACGGCGGCCGGGCTCGCGGCGGCGACGAGGTCGGCGAGCGGCGGCTCGAGCTCGTCGACGGTCTGCTCGGGGCCGAGTCCGTCGGCGCCGCGAAACGAGCGTCGCTCGAGCCACGGGGCGACGAGGTGGTGATCGTGGTTCCCGGCGACGCAGACGAGCTCGCCGTCCCCGACCACCTCCCCGAGCCAGGCGAAGACCGGGCGCGCGAGCTCGATCACCGACGCCAGGGGCCGGTCGCGGAGCTCGACTACGTCGCCGAGCAGGACGACCCGGTCGGCCGCCTCGAGCTCGGGCGCGAGCGCGGCGCGGATCCCCTCGTCTCGCAGCAGGTCGACGGAGCCCGCGGCGCCGAGGTGGAGGTCGGAGACGATCGCCGTGCGCACGAGGCCATCCTTCCACGCGAGCGGGCGTGGCCATCGACGGCCGGTCGGGTCGGGTGGGACCGGTGCGCCCGCCGGGCGGGACCGGGGGCGACGCCGGGCGACGTCGCGTAGGCTGCGGACCGAGCGATGGAGCGGTTGGACGTCGACTTCGACTCCGGCGGCGAGCGTTGCGCCGCCTGGCTGTACCGGCCCGAGGGCGAGGGCCCGCACCCGTGCGTCGTCCTCGGCCACGGGTTCGGCGCCACGCGGCAGGGGCGCCTGTGGGCCTACGCCGAGCGCTTCGCCGCCGCCGGGATCGCGGCGCTCGCGTTCGACTATCGCCACTTCGGTGACTCCGCCGGCAAGCCGCGTCAGCTGCTCGACATCCGCCGCCAGCTCGACGACTGGCGCGCGGCGCTCGCCTACGCGCGCTCGCTCGAGAACGTCGACCCCGAACGCGTCGGGCTCTGGGGGACCTCGTTCGCCGGCGGGCACGTCGTTCGGGTCGCCGCCGGCGATCCGGACGTGGCCGCGGTGGTCTCCCAGATCCCGTTCACGACCGGGCTCTCGGCGCTCCGCGTCCAGAGCCCGCGCCAGCTCGCCCGAATGACCGCGGTCGCGGTTCGCGACGCGCTCGCCGGCCTGCGCGGCGCCGCCCCGGTGACGGCGCCGATCGTCGGCCGGCCCGGCGAGCTCGCGGCGATGACGACGCCCGACGCCGTCCCGGGCTACGAGCGCATGTACGGCGGCGATCCGGCGCCGAACGAGGTCGCCGCGCGCATCGGCCTGCGAATCGGCGCCTACAACCCCGCCCGGTCCGCTCCGAGCGTCCGATGCCCGCTGCTGGTCTGCATCTGCGACTCGGACGCGGTCACCCCGCCCGGGCCGGCGGAGCGGATGGCCGCCCGGGCGCCGCGCGGCGAGCTCGTCCGCTACCCGATCGGGCACTTCGACATCTACGTCGGCGAGTGGTTCGAGCGCGCCGTCGCCGACCAGATCGAGTTCCTCGCCCGGCACCTGCTCGGCGTCGAGGCGGCGGTCGCGGGCGCGGGCGCCGGGTAGCCTGCCGGTATGCGCTACATGGTCAAGGGCGAGCCGCCCCCGCCCCGACCGGAGGGCGCGATCGAGCCCGATGCCTCGCTGCCGCGCGCCTGCGTGATCGGCGCCGGGTCGTCGGGGATCGCCGCGGCGAAGGCGCTTGACGAGGCGCGGGTGCCGTTCGACTGCTTCGAGCTCGGTCCGGTGGTCGGCGGCAACTGGGTGTTCGAGAACCCGAACGGCCAGTCGGCCTGCTACTCGACGCTCGAGATGAACACCTCGGGGCCGCGGATGGCCTACTCCGACTTCCCGTTCGGCGACGACGACTACCCGTCGCACGAGCAGGTCCGCGAGTACTTCGACCGCTACGTCGACCACTTCGGGCTGCGCTCGCAGATCACGTTCAACACCCGGGTCGAGCGCGTCAGCCGGCGTGACGACGGCGTCTACGAGGTCGAGATCGCCGGCGATGGGGCCGATGGGGGTCGCGAGACCCGCGAGTACGACGCGGTCCTGGTCGCCAACGGCCACCACTGGGACCGCCGCTGGCCCGAGCCCCCGTTCCCCGGTCGCTTCGACGGCGAGGAGATCCACGCCCACGACTACCGGCGTCCCGACGTCTTCGCCGGCAAGCGGGTGGTCGTGCTCGGCGTCGGCAACAGCGGCATGGACATCGCCCGCGATGCGAGCCACGCCGCCGAGGCGACGTTCCTGTCCGCCCGCCGGGGCGTCCACGTGCTGCGCAAGCGGCTCGGACGCAGGCAAAAGCCGCTCGACCAGCTCAACCTCCCGACCTGGGTCCCGTGGTGGTTGAAGCAGAAGGCGATCGAGGTCGTGCGCCGGCGCTCGGGGGACGTCTCCGACTACGGGCTTCCCGATCCCGACCACAAGGTCGGCCACGCCCATCCGACCGTCTCCGATCAGATCCACGAGCGGCTCGCGTCCGGCGCCGTGGTCGCGAGGCCGAACATCCGCGAGCTGCGCGGCGACCGAGTGCTGTTCGACGACGGGTCCGAGGAGCGCGTCGACGTGATCGTCTACTGCACCGGCTACAAGGTCAGCTTCCCGTTCTTCGACGACGGCTTCCTCGCCGCCCCCGGCAACGACCTGCCGCTCTACCGGCGTACGTTCCACCCCGACCTCGGCGGCCTCTACTTCATCGGCCTCTGCCAGCCGTTCGGCGCGATCATGCCGATCGCCGAGGAGCAGGGCCGCTGGATCGCCGAGCTGCTGAGCGGCCGCTGCGAGCTCCCGCCGGCGGGCGAGATGCGCGCCGAAATGCGTCGTGAGCGCGCCGCCCACGCGAAGCGCTTCTACCCGTCGCCCCGGCACACGATGGAGGTCGACTTCGACGAGTGGATGCGCGACGCCCGTCGCGAACGCCGCCGCGGGGCCAAGCGCGCGGCGCGAGACGGTCGCGCCCCCGCGGTCGTGGCTCGCGCCCACGCCGGCGGGCGCGCGGTCGAGCCGGCCTGACTCCGGCGACCGCTTGCCCGCGAGCGGCCCGCGGTCTAGGCTTGTGACGGCGAATCCTTCGGGGGTGGAAGGAAGGTTCAGATGCGCAAGCTCATCGCCGGCCTGACGGTCGCGGTCGTGCTCGTGTTCGCGTCCGCGGCGTTCGGCCATCCGTCGGAGAACCGCGCCGAGCAGGCGTTCTTCGGCGGTCCGCACTGTCACGTCAACCAGCACTCGGGCAAGTTCGCGTTCCCGTCGCACCGGGCGCACATCGCGACCGGGCTTCCGAACACGGTGTTCGCGGCCGCCGAGTGCCCATAGCGTGAGCCGCCCCCGCCGCTGGCGGGGTTCGTCGGGTCTTCAGGGCTCGGCGACGGCTCGCTGACGGCACGCGAGCCGGCGGTCGGAACGGTTGGCCCGGGCGCGACAAGGTGCGCGCCCGGGCCGACCACAGTCTTCGCCCAGGGGGCTCCGTCGACCACCGTCGACTTCACGCCGTGGGCGCGACCGTCAGGCGGAGCGGCGGAGCTCGGCGAGCGGCGGCCAGGCGGATGGCGGGCCGCTCGGGCGCGTCACCTTCTCCGGGCGGCCCCGGGGCAGGCGGGCGAGGAGCTCGCGGTTGCCGGGCTCGCGCAGCTGTTCGGCGACGGTGCGACGCGCGATTTCGATCACCCGGTTGCGGTTGCGGGTGCTCATCAGGTTGACGCCCATCGTTTGCAGGTCGTCGCCGACCGGCTGAACGAGGACGACGTCGACGCCGCGAGAGCGCAGCTTCTTCGCCTCGCCGCCGAGGCGGCGGCCGGACTGGCGATGCAGGATCAGCGCCGGCCACTCTCGCGGGCTCAGCGCCCGCAGCGGATGCAGGGTCGAGGTGGGGTTGAGGCAGACCACCAGGTCGAGCTCCTCGTCGCGGAGGACGTCGAGGTTGGAGGGCGAGTAGACGCCGCCGTCGACGTAGGCCCTGCCGTCGACCTCGACCGGGGCGTAGAAGCCGGGGATCGCGCACGAGGCGGCGACGGCGTCGGCGAGGTCGGCGGGCGGGGATCCCGCTCGGCCGAAGGCGACGCGACGCCCGGTCGCGTAGTCGCAGGCGACGATCCAGAGGTTCGCGTGCTCGCTCCAGCCCGACGGAGTCACCCGGCGGACCTGCTCGCGCAGCGGCTCGGTCGAGAGCACGCCGCGCGGCAGCCAGCCGGTGAGGGCGGCGGCGGGCGTGTGGCGGTCGGGCCGGGAGAGGGTGCGGGCGACGAGCCTCCACGAGCCGGGGCCGATCGGCGGCGGCCAGAGCCGGGCGAGCCGGTACTCGGCGCCTCCGGCGCGGCTCGCCTCGGCGGCGGGCCGCCCGGCGGCGTCGACGGCGCCGGTGAAGGTCTCGCCGGCCGAGTGGGCGACCATGAACCAGGGCGGCACCCCGGCGCCGAGCAGGGCGGCGAGCATCGACCCGGCGGAGGTGCCGACGACGTAGTCGGCGGAGGCGGGGTCCCAGCCGGTCTCGCGGGCGAGGGCGTCGAGCGCACCGGTGAGCCAGGCGCCCCCCTGAACGCCCCCCGCGCCGAGGACGAGACCGACCTTCATCGCAGCGACAACGGTAGCCCCCGCCGCGGTCGCGAGCGCCGGGTTCAACGCACGTTCGACCTACTTCTGACCCGCAGCCGACACATTCATCGCGCCACGCGACACACGATCTCCCGCAAGTTGCGGGAATGCACCCACCCGAGCTCAAGGCGCGTGCCCTCGAGCTGGTCACCGAGGGCGTCAACGACTGCGAGATCTCGCGGCGAATCGGAGTCCCGCGCGCCACGATCCGCGACTGGCGGCGCCCGCGCTACGTGCCGCGCGGGCGCGTCCGCCTGTCCGAGACATGCCCGCGCTGCTGGCGAGCGAGCCCCCCGATCCGGCTCTCGCCGAACGATTACTCGGAGCTGTTGGCCATCTACCTCGGCGACGGGAACATCTCAGCGTCGGGACGCACGCAGCGACTTCGGATCTACCTCGACGCGCGATACCCGCGGATCATCTCGGAGGTCGAAGCTTTGCTGGATCGCGTGTTTCCCCAGAACAAGGTCGCCTTCGTCACGCCTTCGCCGAGCCCATGGTCCGGGCGGGCGGACAGCTGGACGGTCCTCTCGGTCTACTGCAGCCACCTCGCCTGCCTCTTCCCGCAGCATGGTCCTGGGCGCAAGCACGAGCGTCGGATCGTCCTCGAGCGATGGCAGGACGAGATCCTCGACGCAGCTCCCTGGCCGTTCATCCGCGGTTGCATCAGAACCGACGGCTGCGCGTTCATCAACCGGACCGACGTTCACCGGCCGAAACCCTACGAGTATCTGACCTATGACTTCTCGAACATGTCGAAAGACATCGTCGATCTCTTCGTCGTGGCGTGCGATCGAGTTGGGGTGTTCACCCGCCTAACGCGGCGCTCGGCCGGTGGCTGGGACGTGCGCATCAACCGTCGGGCCAGCGTCGCTCTGATGCTCGAGCACGTCGGGCTCAAGGCCTGAATCGCTAAATTCTGTCTGCATCACGCGGCTGTGGTGGAACTGGCAGACACGATACGTTCAGGGCGTATTGGGCGAGAGCCCGTGGGGGTTCGAATCCCTCCAGCCGCATAGCGCCGAGCGCCGATTTCGGCGGGTCGGACGCTAGAATCGCCCCGCTTCACGCCGCTATCGTCTAGGGGACTAGGACGCCGGATTCTCAGTCCGGAAACCCGGGTTCGAATCCCGGTAGCGGTGCTCCGAGACCCGCATGATGATGCGGGTGTCGTCGTTCATGGGCCGCTGGCGGGCCAATGGACGGGCCACTGCCCGGCCGTGAAGACGCTCGCCAAGGGCGCGAGTGCCGCCCCAATACTCCGCAGCGCCGGGTAGAAGCCCGGTGGCCGGAGGGAGGGCGGCTCCCAACGGCCGGACTGACTGACGGGGCGAGTTAGCCGTTAGAGGGCCTGGATCAAGCCGTGGGCAAACACCCACGAGCGGGTTGATCTCCTCAGCGATCAGGACGGCGACGACGGCCGCGAATGGTCGGGGGGCGGAGGTGTGGATTGGGTCGTTCTGTGTGCGGGCCGCCGAGGATGAGGAAGGGCGGCGCCCTCCGCTTTGGGCTGCGGGGCGCCGAACGGGCGGCGGTGGCGGCGACCTCGCAGAGAACGGGGCGAGCGGGGTGCGACCATCGGAGACGTGGCGCTTCGCCCGTGCATCCAGTGCGCTCGGCTGATCCCAGCCGGTAGCCGCTGCTCCCACTGCAAGATCTGACGGAGCGGAGCAGCGCAGCAGCGCTTCAGGGACCGAGTGCTCGCAGCCTCCGGCTACCGCTGCGCTGTCTGCGGATCGCCGCACAACGTCGAGGCGCATCACGTCCGCAAGCTCGAACATGGCGGTGAGGTCGACGCAGCCGCAGGGGTTGCGCTGTGCCGGGAGCATCACCCGCGCGGGGCGTAAGATTCGCTCTCGATGTCGACGGTGATCAAATTCGATGACGAAACAGCGGTCGCGGTCGCGGAGTCCCTCGACAAGGTCCAGGACGCCTGGAACTCCGCAGACGGACGCCACCGGCTATTGCACCTGACGCGTAATCGGGACGGGGTGCCCGTTCGGATCAATGCGGACCAGGTCGCGTACTTCTACGAGAGGCCTGAGTCCTCGACCTGATTTTCGTGCTGATTGAGGCCTGGTCGGCCTTCGAGCCCGTCTCAGACTGAACTAGACCCAGCCGAGAACCCTGACAGGCTGGCGTCCGGCCTCAGCCTCGATGCGTGCTACCAGCATCGCCAGGGCGACCATCCCGTCGATCGCGACGCCACGGGCCGGAGCTTCGAGCCGTCAGCCTCGGCGCGAGTGGCGCGCGACTGCGTTCGCCGCGTGCGCCGCCAGCGCCGGGTGCCGGGTGTTGCGGGACGACGATCCGGCGCTCGACGATCCGCTGGCGCAGCCCCGCTGATGCCGGGCACATCCGCACGTCCGTCTGCGGCAGCTCGACGGTGCGAAGACCGGTCGGGGCGACCTCCAGCATGAGCTGCTTACCGCGCCAGTGCTTCACCTGTTCCAGGAATCGCTCGAAGAATGGGCCAGTTTTCGAGAGTTCCGGGCCCCCGAGCGGGGCCCGAGCCCGTTCCGGGGACGTTTCTCAAGCTCGCGGCCATTCGCGACCGGATCAGTGCCCGCCAGGGCGCGCAGTCGCCCAGGGCGGTCGGCCCTGGGCGGGATGAACGTTTCTGCCTGTTCGCGCGCCTCCTTCGTGTGCGGGAACGCTCATGCGCCTGAGAGGTAGATACCGCCGGCCTTGCTTCAAGTCAGCATAATCTCAGTTAGCCTAATTTGAATTATGCTACGCTTTCGACCGTGGAAACCTACGATTGGAAGAGGGCCGAGGAGTTCGTCAATCGGGTTGATGACCTCGCGCGCGTCGAGGCCTGGTGGGCGCACCGCACACGCGATGCAATGGCCCTGATCGGTCCGCGGCGGGTCGGCAAGTCGTGGCTGTTTCGCCGTTTCGCGCACGGCAGGCCGAGCGTGATCCTGGTCGCCGACGAGGTTCTGCCGGCAACGCAGATGAGTCGGTTCGCGTCCGAGCTCGAGCCGCTTCTGGGATTTCGCCCCGAGATCGGCGGCGTCGCCGAGCTGATCAGGCTCCTCTACCACCTCGGCGACGAGGAGAAGGGCCTCGCCGTCATTGACGAGTTTCCGTTCCTGCTGCCTGAAGGGCGCGCTCGCCGCGGGGTTCTGAGCGAGATCCAGGCGGTCATGGAGAGCCACCGCGACGAGTCGCAGACCAAGCTGCTCCTGTGCGGGTCGTTGATCGGACAGATGGAGGGGCTGTTGCATGCAAGCAGCCCCATTCACGGGCGACTTCAACGCCTGGATGTCTGGCCCGTCACTTTCGCCGAGGGCAGGGAGCTGATGGATTCAGCGGATTCGTCCGAACAGCGGATCACGCGGTTTGCGATCGCCGGTGGGATGGCCCGTTATCTGGATGAGCTCGGGCATGGGCCGATCAAGCGCGTTGTATGCGAGCGCGTGCTCGATCGTCGCGGCCCACTGTTCAACGACCCTCGGGTCGTCCTTGAGCAGGAGCTGCGCAGCCCGGCAACCTACTTCTCGATACTCGAGGAGCTCTCGGCGAATGCGGCGAAGACCGAGCACCTAGTCGAAAAGCTTCAGCTCGAAAGCGGTGCCCTCGCGCCTTATCTCGACACCCTGCGCGAGATGCGACTGATTGCCACAACCAGGCCCGTCGGAGCACCCGCGAACTCCCGCAAGGCCAAGCACTGGATCAGCGACGGCTTCATCCGCTTTTGGTTCCGCTTCGTCTTTCCAGATCAGGACGGGCTGCAGACCGGTCTCAGCCCCGAAGACCTCTGGAAGGCTGAACTGGACCCCTACCTCCCTGACTTCGTGGCGGGCGCATTCGAAGAGCTCTGCGTCCGCTACACCCGAATCACCTACGGCGCCGAAGCCCCCTCCGTGGGGGCCTGGTGGGGCAACTCCCTGAACAAGCACAGGCGCGCCAACGAGCGATGGACCGAGGAGATCGATGTTGTCGCCGCGCAGCGACGCAACCTAAAGATCGTCGGTGAGTGCAAGTGGACTGCGGGAAAGATGCGCAAGGCGGTCCTGGACGATCTCCGAACGTTCAAGATCCCGGCCATTGCGCAGGAAGGGCATCTCAGAGTCCCAGCGGGCGGACCGCGCATCCTCCTGTTCGCCAAGTCGGGGTTCGAGCGAGCCCTCATCGATGCGGCCAGCGATGACTCGCAGGTCGGTCTAATCGACCTCGACACCCTTGTCTCGGGCCTCGACGGCGAAATCGAGCGCTAGCCGAGGCAGCACCGGGCGCCTGCGGCATAGCCTAAGGACCGCTTCACCGCTGAGTAGCGGTGGTAGCTTGCTCAGCGGTGCTCGGCGTCCGGCGCCCGGAGCCGGATCGCGCATTCTTAGAAGACGCCTGCTTCAGGTCTACCGCGTTGGGATGCGGATTCAGGGCCTCCGGGCTCCGGGCGGGACGAGCAGGGAGCCGATCCTCCGATCGGGAGTGGCGCAGGTCCTTGAGCGGATGGGTCGGGGCCCGGCCTTGCCCGCCCCGGCAGGCGGCGCCGGGGGACGAGACAATCCTCATCGAGCTCGGCGCGCATCCGTCCGATCCGCCAGGGGCGCCCCGGGGCCCGTACGGGGTCCCCGGGGCGCCCGTGCGGGGGAGCATCTGGCCGGGCTCAGCTCGACTCGCGCGACGATCGCGGGGCCCGTCGCGACGAGACCTTCAGCGCCAGGCTGGTGCCGAGCAGAAGCGCGACTCCCAACAGGATCAGGAGCGTCCCGCCCGCGGCAAGCGCGCCGGCTTCGAGGCCGCTGAAGGGAAGGTTCCGCCGGTCTGCATCCCCGGTCGACCCGCCGCTACCGCTGCCGCTGCCGCTGCCGCTGGTGCTGGTGCTGGTGAACACGCTGCTGCCGTCTCCGCTCCCGCCGCCGAGACCGACGTCGCTTCCTCCGCCGCCGGAGCCCGAGCCATCGCCGCCCGAGCCATCGCCGCCCGAGCCGCCGCCGCCCGAGCCGCCGCCCGGACCGCCACCGTCCGGACCGCCGCCGCCGCCGCCGCCACCACCGCCGCCTGAACCGTCGTCGTCGTCGGGGGGAATGCTGTCGATGAAGTTGTTGGTGATCGTCGCGGTGCAGGTCACCGTGCTCGCGCCCTCAGGTCCAGAGGCGTTGCATTGGTCGATCGTGATCGGCATCCCGGTGTCCTGGGAAGTCGGAGCTGTGACCGTGCAGGTCATCGTGCCGCCGGGGCCGCCGGAGTTGTTGCACTGCGTCACGCTCTGCCCACCGGGGCCGGCGGAGCCGGCGCGGTTGTTCCCGGGCGGAGTCGCGACGCAGGTCAGCGTGCTCACCCCGCCGGGGCTCTGACATTGCAGGACGGTCGAATCGATCACTGCGCCTATCGGGAATCCGAGGAGGTTGTTCGTGACCGTGACCGTGCATGTGACGGTGCTGGCGCCGCCGATGCCGGCGTTGTTGCATTGGGTGATCACCGTGACCGGTTCCGACTGGATGGTCGTGCCTCCGGTGGGGCATACGGCCGACCCTGTGCATGAGATCTCCGTGACGATGGTGGTCTCACAGGTCGGGATCGACGGTGTCGCCGGGTTGTACGTGCAGTTGTTGGTGATCGTGACTTCGCAGGTGATCGTGTCGCCGCCAACCGAGCCGGTGTCGTTGCATTGATCGATCGGGGGACCGCCAACGATCGACTGGAGCGTGGGCGCCGCTGCGATGGTCGCAGCGACGGTCGCCTCCGTCACCGAGCTCGAAGTCAATGCCGACGATGCGGACTCGAGCGTCACGGCATCGGGATCGAATGACGAATCGGCGTGATCGTGGCCCGCGGCGACATCATCGCCGTGGGAGGTCTCGTTCTCGACCGATTCGGATCCGGCATCAGAATCCGGCTCGTCGCCGCTCGGTCCGTTCGACTCGCCGTCGGGTAGAGCGGGAGCAGCGGACGGAGGCGCGGAACCGTTCTCGCCCTCGGGGGTCCCGGGATCGCCGCCGGCCGGCGAATCGGCGCCTTCGGACGATTCGGACGCCCCGACGTTGCCGTTCTGGATCGATTCTGGCTCGACCACGAGGTCGGCCTCGGTCGGTGGCTCAACGGCCTCAACCGGCGCAGGCTCAACGAGGTCGACTGGCGCAGCGTGGCCGGTCGCTGGGGCCGCGTCCGCCGGGCCCGCGTCCACGGAGTCCGAGGGCGGACTCGTCGCCGAATCAGATCCGGCAACAGGCGAGGCAACTGCGAGTAGCCCGACCAAGAGCGCCGTGAGGACCGCGAGCCACGTCGAAGTCGTATGCAGCGGACTCAGGTGTGGCTGAGCGTTGCGCGTGCGGATCATGAGGCCTCCTATGGCTTGCCACTCGCGCCCATACGGCGCAGTGGGCTGCTCTCGTGACGTGACGGATGCCGGAGCGGCCAGGTGCGCCGGACCGACCCGCGTTTGCCCCCCGACTTTGTTGTCACGAGACACCCACTACGGGATCGCGAGATACTCCCCTATCGGGAGTCCATCCAAGCGGCACGATCCCCCGAAAGTGTGAGGTTCGCGAATATCCCCCGAAGGGGCTAGATCACCGTTTCCGCGCTCCCAGGCCACGTGGGCCACGAGCGACTGCTGTGGTTGGCGGCACCGTCCGCCCTGGCGCTACGGATCCCAGGTGACCTGTCCCGTCACCAATGCAATCGCCACGGCATGTGCGCGCGTGCGGGCGCCGAGCTTTCCCATCGAGTTCTGCACGTGAGACTTGACGGTCTCGGGAGAAACGAACAGCCGCGTAGCGATGTCGCTGGTATGCAGGCCGGAGGCGACCAGCATCACGACCTCCTGCTCACGCTTGGTGAGCTTGGGTCGACGGCTCTCGACCACGACCGGCGACCACTCCGTGAAGCCACGTCGTGTCGCCTCCCGCTCGGCGAGAGCCTTGTCGGGGGGGATGAAGACCGAGAGGTGGCGTGCCGGCAGAACGTTGGCAGTCGCGCTGAACTCGACCGGGATCGGTCCGCGGTCCGGCACGTAGAGCTCGTACCAGCCCTCCGCGGCACCATTGCTCAGGAACGCCTTCCACTGCTCCTCAAGCCGCTCGCGCTGGCCCGGAGGCGTGAAGTCGTCCATCGTGCTCCAGGGAACCTCCTCCGGAGTGATCCCCAAGAGCTCACATGCGGCAGCGTTTCCGGTGACCCAACGTCGCTGATCGTCCGCCATCAGCATCGGGTTTCGCGACCGTTCGAAGGCTCCTCGCAGACGGGCGACCGCGACGGGACCAAACTTGCTCTCGGCGGAGGTCTCCATTTCGTCGCCAAGCGGCGCAAGCCGGGAGGTGCGTACCAGCCTCTCACTTGGCCGGGTGGTGTTCAAGAGGATAATGGAGACCGGACCGGATGGCGCCGATAGCGCCGCTGCATCGCCACTGGCCCAGGGCCCCGGGCCAGGTCGGTTCGACCAACGCCTTCCCGCCGCGCTAGGGTGCCGGGCGATGGCGGGACGCGCCCTGATCGCGGCGGCGTGCTTGGCGCTGGGGGTGCCCGGCGTCGCGGGCGCGGCAACCGTTGACGTTCAGTCGACCGGCGAGAACAACGAGCTGTTCTACGTCGCCGATCCGGGTGAGAAGAACCGGCTCGTGGTGACGAGGGACGGCGCGGCCGTGAGGTTCGTCGACCCGGGCGCCACGGTCACCGCGGGGACCGGGTGCATGCAGCTCGGGCCGCGCGCGGCCGAGTGCACCGGGTCGCTGATCGTCAACGTCGAGCTGCGCAACCGCCCGGACAGGGTCCGCGCGAACGGCATGCTCACCCTGCGTGCAGAGGGCGGGCCCGGCGCCGATCGCCTGATCGGGGGCCCGCTCGGCGACCGGCTCGACGGCGGCCCCGGCCCGGACGTGCTCAAGGGCCGCGGCAGCGGGTTCGACACCGCCTCGTACTTCTCGCGCTCCGAGGACCTTCGCGTGACGCTCGGCGACGGCAAGCGCAACGACGGGAGCGGGCTGGATGGCGCCAAGCGCGACCGGCTGGCCGGGATCGAGAACGTGCTCGGGGGCTCGGGAGACGACCTGCTGGTCGGCGACGGCAAGGACAACTCCCTCGTCGGCTCCGCGGGCAACGACGTCCTGCGCGGCAGGGGCGGGGGCGACGACTTGCACGGGGGCGACGGGCGCGACAGGGCCGTCGGCGCGCGCGGTCCGGATTTCTTCACGCCGGGTGCGGGAAACGATCGGCACTTCGGCGGCCGTGGCCGCGACCACTTCCAGGACGGCGTCTTCGACGGGGCGGACCTGCACGCGGGCGGGCCCGGGCACGACATCCTCCAGGCGCAGCAGGGGACGCAGCGCCTGAGCCTCGACGGTGAGGCCAACGACGGGCAGTGCGCCGATCCCGCCTGCACCTCCTCCGACGAGGGCGACAACCTGGTCTCGATCGAGGAGTTGCTGGTCGGATTCGGCGACGACCTGCTGATCGGGTCGAAGCACAACGAGGTGTTCAACCCCTTCCCCGGGGCGGACAGGGTCTTCGCGGGGGGCGGCGATGACGTGATCAACGTCGCCGTCGACGGCGACGTCGACCTCTACGACTGCGGCCCCGGGATCGACCAGATCCTCGGCACACCCGACATCTTCGACCAGAACCCGAACTGCGAGTAGCGGCTAGCGCAGCAGCGCGTGACGGCGGCCGATCCGCGTCCGCTCCCACCGGCGACCGAGGCCGAGGTAGCGGCCGGCGCCGACGTAGGCGATGCCGGCGAGCGCGATCGCCTCGATCACGTGGTCGTCGATCGCCGGGTTGTTCTCGGGCCAGATCGCCGACGCGGTGTAGAACAGGGCCATCCAGACGATGCCGCCGATCGCCGCCAGGCGGGTGAGGATGCCGAGCATCAACGCGACGCCGATCACCGCCATCGAGATCATGTAGATCCATTCGACCCAGGCCTGGCCGGCGAGGTCGGCGTAGAAGCCCTCGAACGGCTCCTTCGTGTGCAGCCCGAACTCGAGGAACCCATCGGTCGGCGAGCCGCCGTTGATCCACGCCGCGTCGCCGAAGAAGTCGATCTCGCCGGTCTCCTCGTCGCGCCCGGTCGCGAACCCCAGCCCGAGCAGCTTGTCGAGGAACGCCCACAGGAAGAGCCAACCGATCGTGATCCGGAGCAGCCCCCAGAAGACGCCGCCCCGCGCCTCGGGCTCGTCCCCCGGACGCTCGGCACCCGGATCTCGCACCGCAGACTCCATCGCTACCTCCTCGCTCGGACCTCCCGAGTGTCCCGCACTACCCGGACGTTTCTCGCCGCGGCCGGCCGGCTAGCCGACGACGCACTCCGAGCTCTCGCCCTGCGCCGGGAAGGCGCGGGCGAGGGCGCGGGCGATCAGCCGGCTGCGCGCGGCGTAGCCGGGCGTCGTGAAGTGAATGCCGTCCTCGATGAACCACTCGTCCTTGACGTCCGCGGCCCAGTCGTAGACGCGCATGTTCGGATACTCGGGACACGCCTCGAGCAGCGCGTCGTTCCAGAGCTCCATGTTCTCGCTCGCGTACGGTCCCTGCTCGAGCAGCGACTTGACGCTCACCCACAGCACCGGCTGATCGCCGATCGCCGACATCATCCGCTCGATCCGCTCGAGCCGACCGACGTTCGGGCCGACGAAGACGTTCGCGGTGTCGTTGTTGCCGAGCGCGAGCACCCAGCAGCCGTCGAACCCCTCGGCCTTGAGCGCTCGGGCGACGTCGTCGGCGTTCGCCTCGCCCTCGTACGTCTCGACGATCGAGCGCGCGCCCGAGATCGCGTAATGCTGCTCCGCGGCGCCGATCCGGCGGTACTGGGAGCGAATCCGCTGCCGGGGGTTCGGCAGGTAGTTGGTCGAGTTGAGCCCCTCCGAGGTCGAGTCGCCGATGTGGACCACCGCCCGGCAGGCCGCGTCCCCGGGCTTCGCCGGCGGCGCGTTCGAATCGCCGCCGATCGACATCGAGATCTCCGCCGCCTCCGCGGTGCCACCGCCGGCGATCACCCGCGCCGGCTCGGCCCGGGTCGTGTTGACGCCGGCGAGCCCGGCGGCGGCCGCGGCGAGCACCGCGAGCGCCGCCGCCGACGCGGCCCAGCCGGCGCGCGGGATCGCCTCGGGGCGCCAGCCGTTCTCCCGCAACCAGGCCCACATCCGCCCGAGGGCCCCGCGGCGCACGGGCTCTTCCACGAAGCGCCACGAGAGCGCCGAGACGGCGAGGATCGCCGCGAGCTGGAGGCCGTCGCGGAGCACGTTCGCGCCGTGCTCGCCGGCGGGCGTCGTCAGGACGATGATCGGGAAGTGCCAGAGGTAGATCCCGTAGGAGCGGACCCCGATCCAGCGCAGCGGCGCCCAGCCGAGGATCGCGCCGAGGCGGCATGCGGGATGGGCGAGGGCGGCGACGACGAGCACCGTCGCCACCGCGAGCAGCAGGAAGCCGCCGCGGAACAGGAACGGCGAGTACTCGTGGGTGCGCCAGACCATCAGGGCGATCACGACCAGGCCGACGACGCCGGCGCCGTCGAGCATCCGGCGCGCGCCGTACGAGATCGCCGTCGACAGCCGCCGGCTCGGCCAGACCATCGCCAGCGCGGCGCCGGCCAGCAGCTCGCAGGCACGGGTGTCGGTCCCGTAGTAGACCCGCGACGGGTCGAGGCTCGGCTGGTAGAGGACCAGCATCGCGGCCGCCGAGCCGAGTGCGAGCAGCGCCGTGTATCCGGCGAGCCGCGGGTAGACCCCGGAGGGACCGCGCGCCGGCTTGAAGATCGTGACGCCGAGCACGAGCAGGAACGGCCAGAGGATGTAGAACTGCTCCTCGACCGCCAGCGACCAGAGGTGGTTGAGCGGCTGCGGGGCGGCGAACTGCTGGAAGTAGGAGACGTCCTGGAGGATCAGCTGCCAGTTGCTGACGTAGAGGATCGCCGCCCACACGGCATCCCGGAACTGCTCCGGCTGCGACGGGCCGATCACGGTCACCCAGGCGGTGACCACCGCCAGCATCAGGAAGAGCGCCGGCAGCAGGCGGCGGGCGCGACCGAGCCAGAACTGGCCGAGCCGGATCCGCCCGCGGGCGAGCTGGGCGAGCAGCAGGTCCGTGATCAGGTAGCCGCTGAGGGTGAAGAAGACGCCGACGCCGAGCAGCCCGCCGGGAGCCCAGCCGAGCCCGAGGTGATACGCGATCACGGCGAGAACGGCGATCGCTCGCAGCCCGTCCAATCCAGGCATGTAGCGCCGGTCGCGCTTGACCGGCTCAGGCATGATCGACCCCGGCTCGCATCACTCCCACGACGGCGTGGTTGGACCCCACCGGTCGTGTGCTCCTCCGGGAGACAGTACAACGCACGGTGGGCGCCTTCGGCCCCGAGCGCCGCCGCCGCGCGCGATCTCGCGCGGCCCCTCGAGCGACTACGATCGCGTTTGACTTGGGAGGGTCGACGGTGTGACCGCGGACGCCACCGCCGAGCGATTCGACGCTGGGCTCGGGTTGCCCGATCGGGTCCGCACGGCCTGCGCCCGGGTCGCCGAGCGGGCGCGGCGGGTGCGGATCGTCGACGCCGCGATCGAGCCCTACGCCCGCAGCCTGCCGGCGGCGGCGCCGGCGCCGCACATCGAGGGCGCGAGCCTCGAGCGCCGCGCCGCGCACGTCATCACCCTGAACGCGATCAACTTCGGCTCCGGCTGGTTCCCGACGCTGCGCAAGCCGCCGGGCCTGTCGGGGTTCCGGACGGTCGAGGCGGGTCTGCGAGCGCACGGCCCCTGGACCGCGCCCGAGCTCGCCTCGATCACGCCGGCCGAGGTCGCGAGCGCGCTCGGCCAACACCCCGAGCACGAGCTGATCGGCCTCTTCGCCGTGCACCTTCGCGAGCTCGGGGAGCGCGTCGTCGCCGCGCACGGGGGGTCGTTCACGGCCCTCGCGCGATCGGGTGAGGGGTCCGCGGTCAGGCTCGCCGAGCGCCTCGCCGCCTGGCCGACCTGGAACGACGTCTCGACCTACGACGGCGAGGACGTGCCGTTCTTCAAGCGTGCCCAGATCGCGGCCGCGGACCTGGCGCTCACCGAAATCGCCGCTGCCGGCGACGTCGATCGGCTGACGATGTTCGCCGACAACCTCGTCCCCCACGTCCTCCGCCTCGACGGGGTGCTGGCGTTCGACGACGCGCTCGTCGCCGGGATCGAGCGCTCGGAGCCGATCGAGCGCGGCTGCGCCGAGGAGGTCGAGATCCGTGCCTGCGCGCTGCATGCGGTCGAGCTGCTCGTCGCGGCCCACGGCGCGACCACGGCCGTCGCGATCGACAACGCGCTCTGGAGCCGCGGCGCCGAGCCTCGCTACAAGGCGGTCCCGCGGCACCGCACGCGAACCACCGCCTACTGAGGCCCGGCGCGCGGTCCGCGCGCGGGGCGCGGGGACCGGCGCCTAGGCGCCGGTGAACGCGGTGACGTTCTCGATCGAGCTCGCCTGGCGGCCCTGGGCGTCGACGAAGAGCTTGAAGTCGTGGGGGTGACTGGCGACCCGCAACGCCGTGTCCATCGTCACCTTGCCCGCGGTGAGGGCGGCGTAGAGGGCTTGGTCGAAGGTCTGCATCCCGTAGTAGTCGCCCTCGGCGATCACGTCGACGAGGCCTCCGGTCTCCTCGGGGTCCATGATCAGGTCGTGGACCCTGCCGGTCATCACGAGGATCTCGCAGATCCCGACCCGGCCGTGCCCGTCGCTGGCGGGGACGAGCCGCTGGGAGATGATCCCGCGCAGCGTCCCGGCGAGCGTCGCCCGCACCTGCTGGCGCTCTCCGGGCTGGAAGAACTCGACGATCCGGTTGACGGTCTCGGCGGCGTCCTGGGTGTGGAGGGTCGAGAGCACCAGGTGACCGGTCTCGGCGGCTGAGAGCGCCGCGCGCACCGTCTCCTCGTCGCGCATCTCGCCGATCAGGATCACGTCCGGGTCCTGGCGCAGGACTCGGCGGAGCGCGGTCCGGAACGAGTCGGTGTCGCTGCCGACCTCGCGCTGGTCGATCGAGCAGAGCCGGTCGGAGTGCAGGTACTCGATCGGATCCTCGATCGTCACGACGTGCTTGCTCGCGACGTCGTTCACGTGCTCGATCATCGCCGCGAGCGTGGTCGACTTCCCCGACCCGGTCGTCCCCGTGACGAGCACGATTCCGCGCTCCTCCTCGGCGAGCTTCGCGACCGCGCCGGGAAGCTCGAGGGCCGCCAGCGAGGGCACCGACGTCGGGACGACTCGGAGCACGAGCGAGGTCGTGCCGCGCTGCTTGTAGGCGTTGACCCGGAAGCGTGCGAGGTGGCTCACCGAGTACGCGAAGTCGAGCTCGTGCGCCTCCTCGAACTCGGCGATCCGCGAGCTCATCAGCAGCCCGTGGAGCGCCTCCTCCGTGTCGTGGGGCTCGAGGATCGGGGCGTCGGGATCGAGTGCTCGCAGCTCGCCATCGACGCGAATCAGGGGCCGGTTTCCGACTTTGAGGTGGAGGTCGGATCCCTGCTCGGAGAGCAGCGCTTGGAGCGCCGAGGCGAGGTCGAGATTCGAACTGCGCATGCCTCACCATCGGCAGCTCCGCCACGGTGCGCCACCACCGGCGCCGCAGGTGGACGCGCGTCCGAACCGCGACCGCGCCGGCGGAGGGGGGGCGGTTTGCGCGCGGCGTGGCTGGATAAGGTCGCGACACCCCCATGATCGCCCACTGCGTCGAAGTCGCCGCCTGGGAGGCGGACCACCTGCGGGCCGCGTTCGAACGCGAGCCGGCGGTCGAGGCCCAGCTCGTCGACGGCCGGATCGACGCGCACCTCGACGAGCTCGCCGAAGCCCGCGTGCTGTCGACGTTCATCAACTCGAGCGTCACCGAGGCCGTCCTCGACCGGATGCCCGCGCTCGAGCTGATCGCCACCCGCTCGACCGGCCACGACCACATCGACCTGGCGGCCTGCGCGCGGCGCCGGATCGCGGTCGCGAACGTGCCCACCTACGGCGAGAACACCGTCGCCGAGCACGCGTTCGCGATGATCCTCGCGCTCTCGCGGCGGCTGCTTCCCGCCGAGCGTCGCGGTCGGCGGGGCGAGTTCGACCTCGAGGGTCTGCAGGGCTTCGACCTCAAGGGCAGGACCCTGGGCGTCGTCGGAGCGGGGCGGATCGGGCTGCACGTGATCAGGATCGGGCGCGCCTTCGACATGGAGGTGCTCGCCCACGACCCCGAGCCCCAGCCGATCATCGCCGACGTCCTCGACTTCGCCTACGTCGGGTTCGACGAGCTGCTCGAGCGGAGCCACGTGATCAGCCTTCACGCCCCCGCGGTGGCGGCGACGCATCACATGATCGACGCCGGGGCGCTCGCGCGGATGCGCCCGGGCGCGATCCTCGTCAACACCGCCCGGGGCGACCTGATCGACACGGCGGCCCTGGTCGAGGCGCTTGCGAGCGGGCGCCTCGGGGGCGCTGCGCTCGACGTCTTCGAGGGCGAGCGCGAGATCGGCGAGGAGCAGGTGCTGCTCAGCGAGGGCCGCGATCCCGGCCTTCGCGCCGCCCTCGGCCGCCGGCTGCTCGCCGATCGCGACGACGTCATCCTGACTCCGCACAACGCCTTCGACAGCGTCGAGGCCGTGCAGCGGATCGCCGCGACCACGGTCGCCAACATCGCCGCCTGGGCGCGCGGCGAGCCGATCAACCTGGTCTCGCCCGGAGAGGCAGCCCGATGACGGCGGACCGGGAATCGGCCGCCGCGGTGAAGCCCCTCGACCAGCAGACGATCCTCGTCACCGGGTCGACGGCCGGGCTCGGGCTCGGGGTCGCCCGGCGGCTCGCCTCGCACGGGGCGACCGTGCTCGTCCACGGTCGCGATCCGCGCCGGCTCGAGCGGGCCCTGGTGGCGATCGGAGGCGGCCGCCACGGCGACCGGCTTCACGGGCTGCTCGCCGACCTCGCCTCGCTCGACGCCGCCCGCCGCCTCGCCCGCGACGTCGAGCGGCGCTTCGACCGGCTCGACGCCCTGGTCAACAACGCCGGGGTGGCGAGCGTCTCGGGACCGCGGCGCGAGAGCGCCGACGGTCACGAGCTGACGTTCGCCGTCAACTACCTGTCGGGATTCCTGCTCACGCTCGACCTTCTGCCGCTGCTGCGGTCCTCGGCCCCGGCGAGGATCGTCAACGTCGCCTCGGTCGGCCAGCGGGCGATCGACTTCGACAACCCGATGCTCGAGCACTCCTACGAGGGCTTCAGGGCTTACGCCCAGAGCAAGCTCGCCCAGGTCATGTTCACGTTCGAGCTCGCCGAGCGCCTGGCGGACGCGGGGGAGTCGGGGGTGACGGTGAACGCGCTCCACCCGGCGACGCTGATGGATACGGGAATGGTCCGGGCCGCCTTCGGCACCCCCCGGTCGACGGTCGCCGAGGGCGCCGACGCGACGTTGCGCCTGCTCGCCGCGCCCGAGCTGGAAGCGGTCAGCGGGCGCTACTACGAGGGCGACGAAGAGGGCACCGCCGATCCCCAGGCCTACGACGAGTCTGCCAGGCGCAGGCTCTGGGCGCTGAGCGTCGAGCTCTGCGGCGTCGACCTGGCCTGAGCGCGCCGGCCGCCGGGAAACGCCCGGTCGCCGCCGCGGGAAGCCGCGCCCGGCGGGTCGCGATCGGTTAGGTTCCGGGCGTTGACCCGAGCGGAGGCATGCATTGGCCCTTGACCCAAGCCAGCTGAAGCGGGCACCGCTGTTCGCGGACGTCCCCGACGAGAGCCTAAGCAAGATCGCGCCGTTCACCGCGATCGACGAGTTCGCCGAGGGCAAGGTCGTGATCAAGGAAGGCGGGTACTCGAACGACTTCTACGTCATCGATGAGGGGACCGCCAAGGTCGAGCGCGGCGGGGAGCTGGTTGCCGAGCTCGGGCCGGGCGACGTATTCGGCGAGCAGGGTCTGCTCGAGAAGGAGATGCGCTCGGCCAGCGTCACCGCGTCCTCGACCCTGCGCGTGATCAAGATCGAGCGCTGGGAGCTCGCCCGGATGCGAAAGGCGATGCCCGAGGTGATCGACGAGCTCCGGCGGATGGTCGAGGAGCGGTCGGGCTGAGCGGCGACCGGGCCGGTTGCCCGGCGCCGGGGGGCGGTATAGACTCGCGACCGACATACGGTCGGTGGTCAAGGGAAGTCCGGTGCAAGACCGGCGCGGTCCCGCCACTGTGACCGGGTAGGCACGCCGCATCGGCGACGAGCCAGCCACTGGGAGCGCCCCAGCGCCCCGGGAAGGCGCGGCGCGTGAAGCCCGGAAGCCAGGAGACCTGTCCCCGGCCAGCCAACGCAACCCTCGAGGAAGGGCAGGCTCAGATGAGAACACTCGCTTCACGGGCGCTCGGTCGCGCTTCGATCGCGCTCGCCGCGCTCGCCGGCGCGCTGGCCGTCGTCGCGCTCGGCGCCGCGGATGCCCGGGCGACCAGCACCCGCTCGGTCCACCTGCGCGTGGAGGGCCGCGACGGCACGCTCGAAGCCGGGCGCGGCTACGTCGCCGGAACCGTGCGCACCCGCCGTGCGGTCGGCGCCGATCCCAACTGCGCCAACCGCCAGGGCAGGCCGCGGTTCACCGGGATCACGCCGATCGGGGCGCTCGGCCTCGCGGCTCAGCGCAACCGCCGCCTCGACCCGCTGCGGATGCGGCTCACCGACTTCGGCTGGCAGCTCTGCCAGGTGGGATCGGGCGCGCGTGAGAAGAGCTTCGGCACCGAGGCCGGGGACTTCGGCGGCTGGCTCTACCGGATCAATCACGAGCCCGGGTTCGCGGCGATGAACGAGGCGACGCTGCGAGCCGGCGACGAGCTGCTCGTCCACTACGCGGTCTTCCCGGCCCCCGGGTCGGAAGTCGAGCCGCTCAACAACGGTCGCGAGCTCGCCCTGCGCGGCGTGCCGACCCGCGTCGTCCCCGGCGAGCCGTTCACGGTCAGGGTGGCCGCGTTCGACGAGGCCGGGAGCCAGCAGCCGGTCGGCGGCTCCGAGTCGGTCGAGGTCCGCGGCGCCGCCGCTCCGGTCGCCCCCGGGCCCGATGGCAGCGCCGAGCTGACGGTCGCCGAGCCCGGCACCGCCCGCCTGCGCGCGGTCCAGAGCGAGCCGGTCGACGGCGCCTTCGGACCCGAGCTCGACATCCCGTCGGAGCGGGTGGAGGTCTGCGCCCGCCACAACCCCAAGCGCTGTCCGGGCGCCCGCGGCACGCTGATCCGCGGCTCGAAGCGCGCCGACCGCATCCGCGCCACCCGCGGCGACGACGTGATCCGCACCGGTCGCGGCAGGGACGTCGTCGACCTGCGTCCCGGCGGGCGCAACCGCGTCGTCTGCGGCCCCGGCAGGGACCGGGTGATCGTCAACCGTGGCGAGCGCGGCCGTCAGACGCTCCGCGGCTGCGAGCGGATCGTGAGGCGATGAGCGAGCGAGATTCATGTCGCGAGCGCAGCATCTGCCGGAAGGTGCTTCTTTGAGACCGGAGCCGGGACGAGGGAGCGGTGGGTTCCCGGCGCGGCGCGATCGATGTCCGTGATCGAACCCCGCAGCCGGGCGGTGGTCGCGGCGCTTGCCTGCGCCGCGGCGGCCGCCGGCTGCGGGCTCGGCGCCGGCGAGCCCAGCGCCGGCGAGGTGGCCCTGAGCGCGACGCGCGACTACGGCGCCACCGCGATCGTCGACACGACCGTCGCCGATCCGGCTCCGACCGACACGGTGATGCGCCTGCTCGACGCCGAGGCCGAGATCACGACTCGCTACGGGGGCGGATTCGTGCAGTCGATCGAAGGCATCGCCGCCGGCACCGAGGACGGGCGGTCGCTCGACTGGTTCTTCTACGTCAACGGGATCGAGTCGCCGGTGGGGTCGGCCGACGCCACGGTGGAGCCTGGAGACCGGATCTGGTGGGACCATCACGACTGGACCGACGTGATGCGAGTCCCTGCCGTCGTCGGCTCGTTCCCGCAGCCGTTCGCCGCCGCGTTCGAGGACGACGGCTTGCCGATCGAGGTCGGCTGCGCCGCCGGCGCCGTCGGCGCCTGCGAGCGCGCTGCGGACGCGCTCGGCGCCGAGGGCGTCGACGCCGAGGTCGTCGCCATGGCCGAGTCCGAGGCGGGGGAGCGCCCGCGCCTCCTGGTCGGCGAGGTCGCCGCGCTGCGCTCCGACCGCGTCGGCGGCCTGCTCGAGCGCGGCCCCGGCGCGAGCGGCATCTTCGCCCGCCCGGGCGACGACGGCGACGAGATCGAGCTGCTCGACGAGCGCGGCGACCCGGTCCGGGGCGGCGAGCTCGGCCTCGTCGCGGCGACGGCGTCGGGTGAGGAGGCGCCGACGTGGATCGTCACCGGCACCGATCCCGACCTCGTCGCCGAGGCCGCGGGGCTCTTGTCCGGTGGGCTGCTGCACGACCGCTTCGCGCTCGCCATCGACGGCGGCGGGGTGACGACGCCGGTGCCGGTGCGATGAGGAGCGCCCTCGCATACACCCCGCGCCCGGGCCCGCTGGCCGAGACCGGGGCCGCGGCGGCGACGGCGTTCATCCTCGCCCCCGCAATCGTCGCCTTCGCCACTCCGAGCCCGATCGTCCTGATCGGCGCCGGACTCGCCGCGGTCGCCACCGGCTGGCTCGCCGGTGCCCGGCGGGCGGTGCTCGCCGCCCTGCGCTGGGGCGCGGCGCTCGGCGTGCTGATCGTCGCGGTCAACGCCCTCGCCAGCCAGCGCGGCGAGACGATCCTGGTCCGCGGCTGGGAGCTGCCGCTGCTCGGACGGATGGACGTCAGCGCCGAGGCGCTGGCGGAGGGCGCGATCCTCGCCCTGCGGATCGTGGTCGTCCTGGTCGCGTTCGCGGTCCACACGACCTGCGTCGATCCCGATCGCCTGCTCCGCCTGCTGCGCCCGTTCGCTCGCCGCTCGGCCCTGACCGCGTCGCTGATCGCCAGGATGGCGCCGCTGGCCGCGCGCGACCACGCCCGATTGCGCGAAGCCGCGGCGCTGCGGGGCCCTGCGGCCGCTCCCGTCGACCGCCCGGCGCTCGTCCGGCGGCTCGTCGCCGGCGCGCTCGAGCGCGCGGTCGACGTCGCGGCGACGCTGGAGCTGCGCGGGTACGCGGCGGGGCGCGCGCCGGCCGGGCCGGGCCCCCGCGCCCGTCGCCCGCGGTACGGCGCCGGCTTCGCGGCGGCCGGGGCGGCGATGATCGCGATCGTCGCGGGCGCCCGGATCGCCGGGGCCGCCGGATTCGACGCCTACCCGTCGATCGCGCTCGACGCCGGCCCGGCGACAGTGCTCGTGGCGCTCGCCCTGCCGGCGCTGGCGGCGCTTCCATTCGCGCTCGCCCGCGCGAGCCGCGCCGACCGCGGCCGCCGGGCTGGGCGGGTCGAGGTCGCGGGAGGTGCACGTGGCTGACGGCCCCGAGCCTGCGATCGACGCCGCCGCGATCCCCAGCGGGCCGGTCGTCCGGGCCGCCGCGCTCTCGTACCGCTACCCGGGCGCAGCGGCCGACGCGCTCAGGGACGTGACGCTCGAGGTCGGCGAGGGGGAGATGGTGGTCCTGGCCGGCCGCTCCGGATCGGGGAAGTCGACCCTGCTGAGGGCCGCGTGCGGCCTCGTCCCGCACCACTTCGGCGGCGAGGTTGCCGGCGAGCTCGCCGTCGCCGGGCTCGACGTGCGCGACCACGGACCCGCAGAGCTCGGGGCGCTGGTCGGGTTCGTCGCCCAGGATCCCGAGACCCAGGTCGTCGCCGGAACCGTCCGCGGCGAGCTCGAGCTGCCGCTCGAGCTGCGCGGAGCGGCCGCCGCATCCAGCGCCCGGGCGGTCGAGGAGGTGGCGCTCGCGCTCGGGATCGAGCGGCTCCTCGACCGGACGCCCGATTCGCTCTCCGGGGGAGAGCTCCAGCGGGTCGCGCTCGCGGCCGCGCTCGTCGACCGCCCGCGTCTCGTCCTGCTCGACGAGCCCACCTCCCAGCTCGACCCGGTCGCGGGCGACGAGCTGGTCGGCCTGCTGCGGCGGCTGAACGAGGAGTGGGGAACGGCGATCATCCTCAGCGAGCACCGGCTCGAACGCTGCGCCGCCGCCGCCGACCGCGTCGTCGCGATGGCCGAGGGCCGGGTGTCGTTCGACGGCGAGCCCGGCGAGTTCCTGGCCTGGGCGCTCTCCGCCGACCGTCCGCTCGCCACCCCCGCGGCGCGGATGTTCGCCGCCGCCGGGATCGACCCGCCCCCGGTGAGCGTGAAGTCGGCGCGATCGCGGCTGCGCGGGCTGGGAGTGGCGACGGTCACCGGCGGCGGCGGGTCGCGGTCCGCTCCGGGCCCCCGGCGCTCCCGGCGCGGCGGCGAGGCGGCCGCGGGCGTCGCGCTCGAGGTCCGTCGCCTCTGGGTCGAGCACGACGACGGTGACGCCAGGCGGATCGCCCTGCGGGGGGTCGACGCGCGCCTGGCCCGCGGCGAGCTGGTCGCGCTGATGGGCCGCAACGGCGCCGGCAAGAGCACGCTCCTGCGCGCGGCGGCGGGCGCGATCGAGCCGGCTCGCGGCCGGGTGGTCGCGCCCGGCGGGTGCGCGCTGCTCTCCCAGACCCCGGGCGACTACCTCGTCCGCGAGCGTGTCGCCGACGAGCTTCCCGGCGCCGCGGGTCGCGAGGCGCTCGAGACCGTCGGGCTCGGCTGGGCGCGGGAGCGCGACCCGCGGGACCTCTCGGGTGGCGAGCGCCAGCGGCTCGCGATCGCGATCGCGATCGGCGGTCGCGGGGCGGGCGGCGACCCTCCGGGCCTGATCTGCCTCGACGAGCCGACCCGGGGGATGGACCGGGCGCGCAAGGACGAGCTCGCGACCCTCCTCGGACGGCTCGCCGAGCGCGGGGCGGCGTGCCTCGTCGCCACCCACGACGTCGAGTTCGCCGCCGCCCTCGCCGCGCGCGTCCTGCTGCTCGGCGACGGCGAGCTGATCGCCGACGGCGCCGCGGACGTGATCCTCTCCGGCGGCTGGTACTTCTCGACCGAGGTCGCCCGGATAGTCGGCGACGCCGGCGCGATCAGCCCCGAGGACGGCGCCGAGCTGATCCGCCGCGGGCTCGCTACCCGATCCGGTCCGGGTGGCGCCGGAGGGCGAGCGCGATGAGCTGGCAGGCGTCGATCCTCGTCGCCCTCGCGCTCGTGCTCGTCGCGGGGTTCGCCTGGTACGAGCGCTCGCGTCCGCCCGGCCGCCTCGTCGCCCTGGTCGCCGCGCTCTCGGCGCTCGCGGTCGCCGGCCGGCTCGTCCTCGCGCCGCTCCCGAACGTGGTCGCGACGACCGACGTCGCCCTGCTGACCGGCTACGCCCTCGGGCCCGGCCCCGGGTTCGCGGTCGGCGCGCTGGCGGCGCCGATCTCCAACATCTGGCTCGGCCAGGGCCCGTGGACCCCGTGGCAGATGGCCGGCTGGGGGATGACCGGGTTGATCGGCGCCGCGCTCGCCGCGGTCGGCGGTCGGAACCTCGGCCGGCTCGCGCTCGCGAGCTGCTGTGCCGCCGCCGGCTTCGCCTACGGCGGGCTGCTCGATCTCTCGGTGATGGTCACCTACGGAGGCGAGCAATCCCTCGACCGCTTCCTTGCGC
>Ga0299914_10000369_pt1 | contig 26678 bp, 28 predicted proteins | sample RVTome_10_FD_201361 | JGI IMG/M metagenome (GOLD analysis project Ga0299914, IMG submission 201361) | Soil microbial communities from uranium-contaminated site in the Upper Colorado River Basin, Wyoming, United States - RVT153D57 (version 2) ... | reverse complement strand
GGGATGGACGCGGTCGACGCGATCGAGTCGACGCCCACCGGCCCCGGCGACCGGCCGCTCGAGCCGCAGGTGATCGAGCGGGTCGAGCTGCGCGACTGACCGCCGAGATGGGCCTCGGCGACCGGCTGCGCTCGCTCCTCGGGACCGCCGTCGGCCAGTCGCACCCCGACGGACTCGGCGAGCTCCACGTCGCCGACCCGCGGTTCGACGACTGGGAGGTGGTCCGCGACTACGGCGACATCGAGACCGCCCGCGCCTTCTGCCAGACGGTCAACGAGCAGGGGATCGAGGCAGTGCTCACGACCGACTGGGAGCTCGACCGGTTCGGTCGCGGCGACATCGCCCTTCGCGTCCCGCCCGGACGCTGGAGCGAGGCCGAGGAGCTCCTCGACGGCCTCGACCTCGACTACTAGCCCCCCCCCGGCCCCGCATCCAGCTCTCTCAGCATCGATGTCGCGATCGCCGCGTCGATGCTGAAGAACCGGCTGCGCGGGGGCGCCAGCGCTAACTCTGACATAGCTGTCTGTGTTCTGTTAACGTGGACGGTCCTGTAAGAGTTACGCCACCACCAAGGAGCCGTCATGCCCGCCCTGATCCTGCTCTTCGCCGCCCAGTTCATGGTCATCCTCGACATCACCGTGGTCAACATCGCCTTGCCCTCGATCCAGGCTGATCTCGGGATCGCGGTCAAGGACCTGCAGTGGGTGATCACCGCCTACACGCTCGCCTTCGGTGGCCTGCTCCTGCTCGGCGGCCGCGCCGCGGACCTGTTCGGCGGCCGGCGAGTGTTCCTGACCGGGCTCGCGGTGTTCACCGCCGCCTCGCTCGGCGCCGCGCTCGCCGAGGCGACCGCGACGCTGCTCGCGGCCCGGGTCGCCCAGGGCGTCGGCGCCGCGATGCTCTCGCCCGCGGCCCTGTCGCTGATCACGACGCTCTTCCCGGACGGCCCCCGGCGGCGGCGCGCCCTCGCCGGCTGGGCCGCTGTCGCCGCCAGCGGCGGCGCCTTCGGGGTCCTCGCCGGCGGGGTGATCACCGAGACGCTGAGCTGGCCGGCGATCTTCCTGATCAACGTGCCGGTGGGGGTCGTGGTCGGCCTCGCGGCCCTCCGCGTGCTCCCGGGGTCCGCCGCGGAGCGCAGCGGGCGAATCGACTTCGCCGGCGCCCTGCTCGCGAGCGGCAGCCTCGTCGCCCTGATCTACGCGCTCGTCGAGGCACCCGCGGCCGGGTGGGGCTCGGTCCAGACGCTCGGCCTCCTCGCCCTCGCCGCGGCCGGGCTCGGCGCCTTCGTCGCGGTCGAGGCGCGGGTCCGCCAGCCGCTCGTAGCGCTCGGGATCTTCAGGCGACGGACCACCGTCACCGCGCTGGTGCTGATGATCGCCGGGATCGGGACCGTGATGTCCGCGTTCTTCTTCCTCACCCTCTACCTGCAGCACGTCCTCGGCCACTCGGCACTTCAGACCGGGCTCGAGTTCCTACCCGGCGCGGTGCTGCTGGTGATCGCCGCGCACGCGGGCGGCCGGCTCGTCTCGCGGTTCGGCGCCAGGCCGGTGCTGGCGGGCGGGATGGCGCTCGGCGCGCTCGGCGCGCTGCTCCTCAGCGGCGTCTCGGCCGACGGCGGCTACCTCGCCGACGTCCTCCCCGGGATGCTGGTCCTCGACGTCGGGATCGGGCTTTCTGCATCGGGGATCTTCATCGTCGCGATGTCCGGGGTCGGTGACGACGAAGCCGGAATGGTCTCAGGCCTGACCACGACCTCGCACGAGATCGGCATCGCCCTGGTGCTGCCGGTGCTGTCGACGATCGCGGTGAGCGGTATCGGCGCCGGAACCCTCGCCGCCGCCGAGGGCATCGACCCCGAGCTCGTGACCGCGGGCTTCGGCGACGCCTTCCTCGCCGCCGCCGCGATCGCCCTCGGCGCCGCCCTACTGGCGCTCGCCGTCCTGCGCCGGTCCGACCTCGCCCCGGGTGCCGCGCCGGCCTTCGCCGCCCACTGAGGGTAGGTTTCGCGGCGATGCCCGAAGCCGGGACCAGGGGCGGGCGGCGCGCCGACGCCGAGCGGAGCATCGCCGCGATCCACGCCGCGGCGGTCGAGCTCCTCGCCGACCGCCCCGACGCGAGCATCGGCGAGATCGCCGCCGCGGCGGGGGTTTCGAGACAGACGGTCTACGCCCACTACGACTCGCGCGAAGTCCTGCTAGCCGCCGTCGCCGACCGGGCGCTCGCCGACGCGGTCGCGGCGATCGACGCCGCGGCGCCCGACCGGGGCGCCCCGACTGAGGCACTCGAGCGGCTGATCGCGGCCTGGTGGGCGACGATCGAGCCCCACGCACGGGTGCTGGAGGCGCTCGCCGCAGCCTTCCCGACCCCGGCCGAGATCCACGCCCTCCACGCGCCGATCCTCGAGCGGCTCGAGGCGCTGATCCGCCGCGGCCGCCGGGCGGGGGAGTTCGACCGCGAGCTCCCGGTCGAGTGGGGGGCGTCAGCCTTCCTGGCGCTGATGCATGCAGCGGCCGAGGAAGTCGCCGCAGGACGGCTCGACGCCGATCGGGCGGCGGCGGTGCTGCGACGGACGGTGCCGCGGGCGTTCGGCGCCGGCTGACCGCCCGCGCGCCCCGCGCGTCGACTTCGTTGCGCTCACGGTCACAAAGCCGACGAGCACCGCCTGGACGGTTCGCCTAGGTCGGGACCGGGTCGCCGTCCGGCTCCACCGCCAGCCACAGGCCGCCGACGTGGAAGACGTTGTGGCAGCGGAGCTCGCCCGGTCCCTCGTCGCGGTAGTAGTAGAGCGGCCGTCCGGCGTAGGTGACCTGGAGGCTCCCGTCGCGGCGTTCGGTGGTCCCGAGCAGTCGCCCGCGGGCCCCGCCGGCGGCCCGGGGCTCGCCGTCGGTCAGCACCGGCGGCCAGGCGGCGGCGCACTCGCCGTAGCACTCGCTCTCCGACGAGCTCTCCTTGTCGAAGTAGTAGATCGCCTGGTCGTCGCCGTCGAACAGGACGTCGCCGAACTGCGAGTCGGCGGTCGCGATCGTCGTCCCGGTCGGCTTCGGCTTGCGATCCCGCTTCGGGCGCTCGGCCTCCTCCCCGGCTCCGTCCGCGCCCTCCGTCGCCTCCTCGACCTCGGCCTCGGGGGTGGTCTCCTCGGCCGCAACCGGTGCATCGTCGCCGTCGCCCTCCTCGTCGCCCCCGCAGCCGGCGACGAGGAGGGCGGCGGCGATCGCGGCGGTGAGCAGCATCCGGGTCATCGCCGGCGAGTATCCGCCCCCGGGGTGACGAATTCCTTACGGGCTACGGTCCGCCGCCGAGCAGGTGGTCGAGGCTCCGCGACATCACCTCGTTGCGGGCGGCAGCGCCCCTGACCCCTTCGAATCCGAATCCGAAGTAGAGGGTGTCCTCGGTCGAGACGACCGCGCCCTCCTCGAGCCCGACCGACTCGGTGCGCTCCCAGTCGTTCGGATTCGGCTCGCTGCCCTCGGGCGGGCCGGGGACGGTCCAGCCGCCCATCGGGTCGTCCTCGCCCTCCTCGAACGAGGTCGACCCCTCGCCGGTCGAGGTCTCGATCGCGTCGACGAACGCGCCGAGCCCCTGCGTCGCCCAGTCGCTCGCGTAGGAGATCGAGATCTCGACCTGCTGCCCGGCGTAGTCGGAGAGGTCGATCTCCCACTCCTCCCACCCGGCCGATCGGCCCGCCGCCGCGTGCCACTCCCCGGTCGTCCCGGTCGGCGTGCAGTCGTCGACGCCGAGCGTCTGGTAGCGCTCGAGCCAGGGGTGGAGCTCGTGCCAGCCCGACGCGCAGCTCAACCCGGTCTCCTGGCTCGTGTGCCCGTTAGCGTCGGGTAGCGTCGTCCAGTCGTCCTCGCCGACCGTGTGCGCCTCGACGAAGACGAAGTCCCAGTCGGGCTCGGCGTCGTAGGAGAGCCGGAAGCTGAGGCTGGGAGCGTCGCCGGCGCCGACCCCGCTGAGGTCAACCGTCCGCATCAGCCGCTTGTAGCTGACGTCCGCCATCTGCGAGTAGACGTAGTGATCGCCGTCGAAGGGCTCGAACGCTCCGCCGAACCCCGTCTCCCAGACCGCCGGAGCCGAGCTCGCGAACTGCGGGTACTCGTCGGCCGGCAGCAGGCTGCTCGTGGTCACGAACGAGGCCGTGTGCCCGTGGTTGTCGGCGCTGTCGGCGCCGTTCAGGTCCCAGCCGAAGCCGGCGAACGGCTCGGCGACGCCGGCGATCGGATACGGCTCGCCGGTTGCGGGATCGGTGCCGGCGTCGGAGTTGTAGATGTAGCCCCCGAGGTAGTACTGGAGGAAGTCGTCCTTGTCCGAGATCACCTTGCAGCGATCGAGCACCAGCGCGCCGTCGACGACGCAGACCTCGTTCGCGACCGGGTCGTAGAGCTGGGTGCCGGCGACTCCGTTCAGCAGCGCTCCCGCCCACTGGCCGGTGTAGAGCAGCTTGCCGCCGTCGTTCAGGTACGAGCGCAGCTCGAGCACCATGTCGTTGGCGAGCCGGTCGGCGTTGCCCGGCCCGCGACCGGCCTGCCGTGTCACCAGGTCGTTGCCGCCGTACCAGACGACCGCGTCGTGATGGCCGAGGACGCCGATGTCGCTCGGCGCCCGCCGGCCCTCGGCGTCGACGTCGTAGACGGCCGCCGACGCTCCACTCGCCGCGACCGCCTCGAGGTAGAACGAGAGGTAGTTGGGCTCGGCCGGATCGGTGCTGTCGTAAGCCGGCAGGTTGACGGCGCCGGTGCGGTCCTCGGCGGCGAGGACGAGGACGTCGGCGGGCTCGGCGGTGACGGCATAGGCGAACGAATCGCTGCGCGGCGCGGGGCGACCGTGCTTCTTCCCGCCGCGGGCCTTGCGGTGCTTTCGAGGCTTCGCCTTGGCGCTGAACCAGACCTCGACCTCGTCGCCGACCTCGGCGCCGTCGACCTCGCCGCGCAGGTAGTGGTAGTGGACGTCGTAGGCGTTGTTGCCGCCGAAGCGCTCGCCCTCGGGACGCGGGGCGGTCGGGACGCTCTGGCGCGGACCGCCGTTGATCCGCCAGTGCAGCCTGACCTTGCCGATTCCGCGCTTCGCGAGCACGTCGACCGGCTGGGTCGAGCCGCCAGAGTGCGAGACCTCGAAGGTGAGGTCGGACTGCGGGTTGCCGTTCTTCTCCGGGTCGACCTCGGTCAGGTCGAGGTAGAACGGCTCGGCCTCGATGTCGGTGTGCGAGACGGGGTTGGCCGGGTCGTCGGTCGAGCGCGCGATGTTGAGCGCGAACTGGAGGTTCTTGCGGAACTGCTCCTCGACGAGCTCCTCGTCATCCGGGAAGACGAACCCGCAGCCCGGACAGCCCTCCTCGAGCTCGGGCGTCCAGGCGAGGACGCCGCGGTCGCCGTGGGCCCAGTCGGTGAACTCGCCGTTGGTGATGTAGAGGTCGGCGGCGACCCCGGGGTCGAATCCCTCGACCGCGGGCTCGGTGTCGGTGCCGGTGAGCGCGAGGTAGATCGGGTCGTCGGCCGACGGCGTCTGCACCTGCCAGCCCTGCGGGTAGAGCAGCCAGGGACCGTAGGAGTGGTAGCTGACCGCGAACTGGAGGTCGGCGCGATCGAAGATCCCGATATTGGCCTCGGTCTCGGGCTCGGATCTCGGCGCCGGCCCACGGTAGGTGTCGCTCGTCGGCTCGGAGCTCGAGCCCTCCTCGTCGTAGTTCCAGTTGAGCGGGAAGTTGCGGTTCAGGTCGACCCCGTCGACGCCGGTGATCTCACCGTCGCCGTCGTTGTCGCGCAGGTTCTTCCGCCACAAGCGCTCGACGTCGAACGTGTACTGATAGCCGTCGGGGTTGACCACGGGAACGAACCAGACCTCGGTCCGCTTGAGGATGTTCCGCACGGTCTTGTTGCGCGGGTATTGGTCGATGAACCAGTGCATGAGGCGCGTCGTGACCTCGGTCGAGATCCACTCGCGGGCGTGGGCGGTTCCCTGGTAGAGGACGGCCGGCTTCGACCCGGGCTTCCGACCCGGCCCCCGGGTCAGACGGACGGCGAGGATCTCGCGCCCCTCGTGCGTGGTGCCGAGAACGTGCAGCCGGGCGATGTGGCGGTTTCGCCTCGCGACCCTGCGGATCTCGTCCTCGATGCCGCCGGCGCTGTCGTAGTCGCGCCAGACCTCGAATCCGCCCTGCGCCTGGGCTGCTGCCCGCTGGGCGACGGTCCTGCCCCGGCCATCGCGAAGCAGGCGCAGCCCGAGTCCCTCGCCGCGGAGCTCGTCGCGCTGGCTCGGGGTGAGGACGAGGTCGACGGCGGCGCCCGCGGCGGTCTGCTCGACCGACGCGATGTCGAAGCCGCCGGCGGCGAGCTCGCGCAGCTCGGCCTGGTCGACGACGGTCTCGTACATGTCGAGACGCTCGTGACCGGGCGCCGCGGCGGAGGCGATCCCCGGCGCCAGCAGGGCGAGGCTCGAGGCCAGCGCCGAGACGAGGATGGTCGATGCCGGCCGCCGGACACGTGCTCTCATCCGCTCTCCTCCATCCACTACCTGACCGCCTCCGCGACGGCCTCGTTGCCGCATCGCTACCCGGTTCACGGATCCCTCTAAACATCGCCGCCGCCGCACGCAACGAGCCCGCCTCGGGGGCGTTCGAAACCGCGCCTCCGGGCCGGTTCGCTGGGTGATTCGTTGCGGCTGCAGGAGCGCTCGCGGGCGAGCGCGAAGGGGCGGGGGCAATCTCAAACGGAGGACGAGAGGAGCGACGATGCGGGTTCGGGGCTTCGGGGGTTTGATCGCGATCGTCGCCGCGCTGCTCGCGAGCGCCCCGGCGGCGCTCGCCGCCACGCCGCACGTGGTCCAGCCCGGCGAGACGCTGTGGTCGATCGCCGCGGCGAGCAACCTGACGACGAGGACGGTCGCCGTCTACAACGGTGTCGCCGAGGACGCGCACCTGGTCGCCGGGACGACGATCCAGGTCCCCACCGTCGACGAGGGCGCGGCAGCGCTCGCCGCCGGGACCCCCGCCGTCGCCGCCCCCGCGGTGGCCGCCGGGCCGGTCGAGCCTGCACCTGCGGTCGCCGATCCTGTCGCGGCCGAGCCGGCGGCCGCCGCACCGCCCGGCTCCTCGGCGCTCGAGGCGATCGCCCCCGCGCCGGGGATGGGACACGTGCCGTCGCCGTACGGCGAGCTCCACCTGATCCCGGCCGCGGCCGACGCCTGGAACGCGATGCGCCAGGAGGCGCTGGACGTCTACGGGGTCGACCTTCACCCGGGAGGTCCGGTGTCCGCCTACCGCACCTACGAGCAGCAGGCGGCCCTCTACGACCTCTTCCTCGCCGGCCTCGGCGAGCCCGCCAACCCGCCCGGCTACTCGTCGCACGAGCTCGGGACCGCGGTCGACGTGCCGACACCGGAGATGCGCTCGGTCATCGACGAGATCGGCTGGAAGTACGGCTGGGGCAAGGTCCACGCGCCGGGCGAGTGGTGGCACGTCGACTACTACGGCGGCTGACCCCGGGGCGCGACCGCCGGGCGCGGCCGCGCCGCGACTTGCGGGGCCCCGCCTACGTGAGCTCGTCGACGGCCGCCCGGTAGAGGCCGACCTCGCGGCCGACTCCATCGCCGACCGCGGCGTCGACGACGCCGAAGCGCTCGACGATCAGGGCCGCGCGAGCGTTCAGGCGCTCGAACTCCTCGTTCGCTCGCAGCTCCGCGATCTGCTGCCGGGAGCCGCGGACCAGGATGAAGCCGCTGAGGTCACCCCCGTGCGGATGGACGAGCACGACCTCGAAGCTCTCGATCGCGCCCGACTCCGCGAGCCCGCCGTGGAACGCGAGCGCCTCGTCGAACACGTCGAGGCCCTTCGCCTCCCGGCCGCGGACCGGCGGGCCCCAGCCGATGAACAGACCTGCTTCAGCCATTCGGGAACCTCCTCCCGTCGCTGATGGGGCCCAATCCTCCAGCGTCCGAGGGGTCCGGCGCAACCCGTAGTAAGTACGGCTTCTCCCGCCTTCTCCACCCGGGCCTGCGGCGCTCCTCGCTTCCCGGCAGACTGGCGTCTCGATGGCACGCTGCTTCGTCACCCGCGAGCTTCCCGGGAGCGACCTCGAACGCCTGCGGGAGGCGCACGAGGTCGAGGTCTGGCCGGAGCCCCGGCCCCCCACCGGCGACGAGCTGCGTACCGGCGCCGCCGACGCCGAGGGACTGCTGACGCTGCTCACCGAGCGCGTCGACGCCGACCTGATCGCGACCCTTCCGCGGCTGCGCGCGATCTCGAACTTCGCCGTCGGCACCGACAACGTCGACCTCGCGGCGGCGAGCGAGCGCGGGATCCCGGTCGGCAACACCCCCGAGGTGCTCACCGACGCGACCGCCGACCTGGCGCTGGCGCTGATGCTCGCGGTCGCTCGGCGACTCTGTCCGGCGGCGGCCGTCGTGCGCGAGGGCCGCTGGGGCCCGTGGGCCCCGGACTTCATGCTCGGCCGCGATCTGCACCGGGCGACGGTGGCGATCGTCGGTGGCGGGCGGATCGGCAGCGCCGTCGCCCGCCGGCTCGAGGGCTTCGACTGCCGCATCCTCGTCGCCGGCCGGGCCGATCGCGATGGGCTCGCCGAGCTCGTCGCCGAGGCCGACTTCGTCTCCGTCCATACGCCGCTCACCGAGCAGACCAGGGAGATGATCGGCGAGCCCGAGCTGCGGGCAATGAAGCGCACGGCCTACCTCGTCAACACCGCCCGCGGTCCGATCGTCGCGACCGCGGCGCTCGAGCGGGCGCTGCGGGAGGGCTGGATTGCCGGGGCGGCGCTCGACGTCACCGACCCCGAGCCGCTGCCCGCCGATCACCCGCTCCTCGAGGCTCCGAACCTGCTCGTGGTTCCGCACATCGGCTCGGCGACCCACCGGACCCGCGAGGCGATGGCGCGGATCGCGGTCGACAACCTCCTCGCCGCGCTCGCCGGTGAGCGGATGCCGCATTGCGCCAACCCCGAGGCGTACGAGCGCCCAAGCTGACTCGCGGGCGGCGAGCGAACCCCGAATAGAGTTCGACCGCCTTGGCGCTCCCCGACGGAATCCAGGTCCTGCGGCTCCCGTCCCCGTTCGCGATCGGCAACGTCGACTGCTACCTGCTCGAGGGCGACCCGCTGACCGTCGTCGACCCGGGGCCGAACATGCAGTCGACCCGAGAGGCGCTCGAATCGGGCCTCGCCGAGCACGGGTACTCGATCGGGGACGTCGAGCTCGTCGTGCTCACCCATCAGCACCACGACCACGTCGGCCTCGCCGGCGAGGTGGCGAGGAAGGCGGGCGCGGAGCTCGCCGCGATCGGCCCACTCGCCGACTACCTCGCCGACTTCGAGCGCTCGATGGACCACGACGACCGCTACGCGGTCGAGACGATGGTCCGCAACGGGATCGAGCGCCAGGTGGCGGTCAGCCTGCGGACGATGTCGGCGGCGTTCCGAGTCTTCGGTCGGGGCGCCGATATCGGTCGCCGGCTGGTCCCGGGCGAGCACGTCGACGCCGGCGGCCGGCGCTTCGAGGTCCTCTTCCGGCCCGGCCACAGCCCGACCGACACCGTCTTCCACGACGCCGAGTCGGGGCTCCTGATCGGCGGCGACCATCTGCTCGAGCGGGTCTCCTCGAACCCGATCGCCCACGCACCGATCGGCATCGAGGACCCGGAGGCCGCAGCGCGGAGCGAGGATCGCCCGCGGGCCCTGCTTCGTTACATCGACTCGATGCGCGAGACCCGCGAGCTCGACGTCTCGCTCGTCCTCCCGGGGCACGGCGACGAGTTCGACGACCCGGCGGCGCTGATCGACCGCCGGCTCGAGTTCCACGACCGCCGCGCACGCAAGATCCGCCAGGCGCTCGAGTTCCCGATGACCGCGGCCGAGATCGCAGAGATCCTGTGGACGAACCTCCCGGTCGCCCAGACCTACCTCGCCCTCTCCGAGGTGATCGGCCACCTCGACCTGCTGATCGAGGCCGGCGAGGCCGAGACCGTGATCGAGGGCGACGGCGTGGTGCGTTACTCGCCCCGCTGAACGCCATACCTGGACGCCCCCCGGACGCGGGAGCAGAGGAGGCGGCGTTCACGGCGTTACGACGATCTTGCCGAAGTGGTCGCCGGCGGCGATCGCGGCGAGGCCGTCGCGGGCCTCGCCGAGCGCGATCACGCGGTCGATCGGCGGGCGCAGGCCGGTCGTCTCGCAGTGGCGCGCGAGGCGCGCGAGCTCGGCCCGGGTGCCCATCGTCGATCCGAGGATGCGGAGCTGGAGGAAGAACACGCGGCGGAGCTCGGCCGGCGGCGCGTCGCCGCTGGTGGCTCCGGAGACGACGATCGCGCCTCCCGGCCGCACGGCGCGCAGCGAGTGCGCCCACGTCGCCTCGCCGACGGTCTCGATCACCGCGTCGACGCGCTCGGGCAGCCGGGCTCCCGTCTCGAACGCGGCGTGCGCGCCGAGGTCGAGCGCGCGCTCGCGCTTCGCCTCGTCGCGGCTGGTGGCCCAGACCCGGGCCCCGGCGCTGCGCGCGAGCGCGATCGCAGCGGTCGCCACCCCGCCCCCGGAGCCCTGCACGAGGACCGTCTGCCCGGGCTGAAGCCCGGCGCGGACGAAGAGCATCCGGTAGGCCGTCAGCCATGCCGTCGGCAGGCATGCGGCCTCCTCGAACGAGAGCGCTTCGGGCTTGGCGACCAGGTTCCTGCGCGGCACCGCGACCCGCTCGGCGAGCGTCCCCTGGTGGAGCTCGGAGAGCAGCGTGCGCCGGGGGTCGAGCGTCTCGTCGCCGTCGACCGCCTCGCCGACCACCGAGTGGACGATCACGTCGTTGCCCTCCTGGTCGACGCCCGCCGCGTCGCAGCCCAGGATCATCGGCAGCCGGTCCTCGGGCAGCCCGACCCCGCGCAGCGACCAGAGGTCGTGGTGGTTGAGCGACGCCGCGCGAACCTCGACCACCGCCCAGCCCTCGGGCGGCTCCGGGTCGGGTCGCTCGCCGACCTCGAGCCCCGAGAGCGGATCGTCGGCGCTGGTCGACGCGGCGTAGGCGGCGAGCATCGGGGGAATTCAAACACGGACCCGGCGCCGGCGCCACCGCCGAGGCGGGCCTGCCCGACTAGTCGCCGCCGCCGGTGATCAGGTTGAGGATGATGATCGCGGCGATCACGATCAGACCGATCAGCGTCCCGAGCGTCGGATTCTGCTTCTGCTCGTCCTCGTCCTCGTCCTCGCTCGGCCGCCGCGGCGAGCGGGTCGGCTGAGGGCCGGGTCGGGGGCTCGCCGGCTCGACCTCGAAGCCGGTCCGCGAGGCACGCTCGGTCGCGACCGGCCCGGCCTCGGCGGACGGCATCGTCCGCGCCGGCGCCGCCGTCTCGATCCGGTCCGCGTACAGCGTGTCGTCCGCGTGCACGCTCTGAGTGTGGCTGAGCATGTCGCTCACGCTGGCGAACCCACGTCCGCACTGGGGGCATTCGTACCGGGCCATATCCTCAGCGTACCCGCTTCGAGGCCCGCCGATCCGTCGCCCGGACCGGGCCGGACGCAACCGCTCTCGTGGAGGCCCGAACACACCCGCGCAGTCGCCCGGCCGCCGCCCCTCGCCGGCCGGCGAGGCCCCGCCGGTGATCCCCGGCAGCCGCCGAGCGGTGCTCGCGGTCGCGATCGGCGCGATCGCCCTCGACACCCTGCTGCTCGGCCTGATCGTGCCGCTGCTCCCGGAGATCAGGTCGCGGACGGGCGCCGGCGAGGCGGCCGTCGGGCTTGCCCTGGCCGCGTACGCGATCCCGCTCGCCCTCGTCTCGATCCCGCTCGGGATCCTCGCCGACCGGATCGGGCGCCGCCCGCTGCTCGTCGCCGGCCTCCTGCTCACCGCGGCCGGCTCGCTGCTGATCGCGGTCTCCGACTCGCTGTGGGTGCTCATCGCCGGGCGAATGGTGCAGGGCGTCGGCGCGGCGGGAAGCTGGATCGCGGCGCTCGCCCTGGTTTCGGACCTCGCGCTCCCCGGCCGCCGCGGAGAGGCGATCGGCTTCGCGCTCGCGGCCAACAGCGCCGGCGCGATCGGCGGCCCGGCGCTCGGCGGAGTCACCGGAGACACGCTCGGGTTCGCCGCCCCGTTCGTGATCGTCGCCGCCCTCGGGCTCGTCCTCGCCGCCGGTGCCCTCGCCGTCGTCGTGGGCGCCCTGCCCGACCGCGTCGACCGCGGCCAGGCGCTGCTGAGGATGCTCGACGTCGTCCGCCGCCCGGCGGTGCTCCCGGCGACCGCGATCGCGATCGGCGGCGCGACCGCGATCGGCCTGGTCGAGGTCGTGGCGCCACTCGACCTCGACGAGCGCCTCGGTCTGTCGGCGACGGCGATCGGGGTCATCTTCGGTGGCGCGATCGCCGTCGACGCCGCCGTCGCGCCGGTGGCGGGGAGGGTCGGCGACCGCGCCGGACGGCTTCCCGTCGCGGCGAGCGGGCTCGCCCTGATCGCCGCTTCGGCGCCGCTGCTCGTCCTCCTGGATGGCACGATCGGGGCGCTCGCCGGGCTCTGCGTCTTCGGCGCCGGGGTCAGCGCCGCGTTCGCCGCCGCGGTGCCGTGGCTGGACGAGTCGTTCGGCGCCCTCGACCGGGGGATGGCCTACGGCGCGCTCAACCTGCTCTACTCGATCGGCTACGCGGCCGGGCCGCTCCTCGCCGGCACGATGTACCAGGCGTCCGGACCCGAGCTTCCCTACTGGAGCCTCGGCGCCGCGGCCGCGCTCGGTGCCGCGGCGCTCGCCGCCGCCGGCGCGCGGCGGCGCCGAGCGCCCGCGCCCGAGCCGGCCCGACGCTAGCCGCCGCGCCGGTATCGCCGGTACCCGACCGCCCCATCGCTGAGACCTCGCGTCGTCAGCCGCGCGAGGCGTTGGCCAGCAGCGCCCGCGCCTCGGGCTCGGTCGCCGCGGCGACGAGCCGGTAGTGGCGATCGGGATCGAGATCGATCCGCGGCGTCCGGCCGTGCTCGTCGAGGACCGTCGCGCCGGCCGCCCGCACCACCGCCATCGACGCCGCGATGTCGTGCGGCTGGGCGATCGCTCGCTCGAGATCGACGAATCCGCTGGCGGAGCCGTCGGCGACCCGGCAGAGGTCGACGCTCGTCGCGCCGGCGAGGCGGATCCGCGTGAACCCGCTCGCCTCCGGGATCGCCCGAAGCCTGTGCGGGGCGGTGCTCGGCAGCACCAGCAGGCCCCCGCTGCGCGGGCGGGGGACGAAGCCGTCGACGCGGGCGCCGAGGTTGGGCGCCGCGAGCCAGCGACGGCCGCACGACAGGTCGACGACGATGCCGGCGACCGGGCGACTCCCCCGCAGCAGGCCCGCGGCCGTGGCCCAGGGCGTGTAGCGCGAGACGCAGTTGCGGGTGCCGTCGACCGGATCGAGCGAGATCCAGTACTCGTCCGGCCCCGGCGGACGTCCGGTGAGCCCCGACTCCTCGCTCAGCACCGGCAACCCGAGCGGCTCGAGGTGCGACAGCATCGCGTCGTCGGCGGCCTGATCGAGCGTCCCGCCGTGAGGGTCGGCGAGTGAGTCGTCGTCGGCTCCGGCGCCGACGAGTCCGAGCACGTCGGCGGCGCCGCTCGCCGCGCGGCGCAGGAACCGCTCGACCGGGGAGCCGTTGAGCCCGAAGCGCACGGTCCGGCCGGACGGCTCGCCCTCGGGTCCCGGCTCGAGCCCGATCGCGGGTGCCAGCTCCAGGGCGTCGGGCGAAGCGGCCCCCGGCTCCAGAACCAGGCGCTCGCAGCCGAGCAGCGCAACCTCGACCTCGGCCGCTGCGACGAGCATCCTTCCGGCGCGAACCGGGGAGTCGGCCGGGTCGAGCGCCAGGGTCATGATCCGAGCCTCCCAGCCGCGGGCCGCGCCGGCGACGGCGTGCAGCTCGAGGTAGCCGACCGGCCGGCCGCGGTTTCGCACCACCAGGGCGCGCGCGAGCGGGAGGGTCGCGAGCGCGCCCAGAGCGGTCGCGCAACGGTCGGCGTCGGCGCCGAGCAGCGGGGCGAGTCCGGGGGCGTCATCGGGCACCGCCGGGGCCAGCTCCCGGACCCGACTCATCGGCGGCTCCCGGAGCGCGCCGCCGGTGACACCGGTCGCAAGGCCGGGGGGTGGGTGCGTGCCACTACGCCACGCTCGCGATTCCGGCGAGCGCCGAGCGCGACCAGAGGAGCTCGCCGTCCCGCCAGCGCGCCACCGCCACCGGAGTCGACCCGAGCATCTCGACGAGCACCCCGTCGAGAGGCTCGCCGGCCTCGATCCGGGGCTCCGGGCGGCTGAGGATCCGGGCCGGAGCGCCGCTCACCAGCGCGAACGCGGCGCCGAGCTCGCCGACGCCGGAGGCGGCGAGCGCGAACGGGGCCGCGAGCATCGCGTTCGGCAGGTAGTCGGCGCAGAGGGCGTCGCAGGCGCCGGCGGCGATGGCCTCGGCGACGGTCAGGTTCGCCGGCGAAGTCGAGCGCCCGCGGACGGCGTTCGGGGCCCCGAGGACGACGGTGATCCCACGCTCGCGCGCCGCGAGCGCCGCCTCGAGCGAGAGCGGGAACTCGGAGACGCCGGCGCCGAGGTGGGCGGCGTCGAGGACGTCGGCGGGATCGCGGTCGTCGTGGGTGGCGAGCGGAAGGTCGTTGGCGCGGGCGAGCTCGGCGACCGCCGCTCGGCGCTCCGGAGCCGCGGCGGCTCCGCTCCGCTTGCGCTCGATCATCCGGTCGACCTCGTCGGGGGCGAGCGACCAGTCGCGGGCGTAGTACTCGCGATGGGCGTCGACGGAGTGGAATCGCGACCGCTCTGCCGAGTGGTCCATGACCGAGACCAGCGCTAGGCGCGAGGTGACCGCGATCGCGTGCTCGAGCTCCTCGACGACCCCGGCGTCGGTCACCTCGACCCGGGCGTGGACCAGCCACTCGCATCCGAGCCTGCCGCCATCGCGCTCGATCAGCTCGCAGAGCCGCAGCGCGTCGGCGAGTCGCACCCCGTTCTCCGGTGACTCCTCGAAGCGGGCGCAGACGCAGACGGTGGCATAGCCCGAGGCCGCGAGCTCGGCGTCGAGCATCGCCACCGCGCGCTCGAGCTCGAGCTCGACCCCGGCGCGCGGCCGCCGGCGCTCGCGGAGGACGTCGAGGTGGAGATCGGTGACCGGCGGCACCAGGAACCGCGGCGGCGCCGCTCCCCCGTCCCGAGAGTCGACCCGATCGATCGACGCGACCACGCCGGCGGCGTCGATCGCGACCCGCGCCCGACCGATCGCCGGCTCGCGGCGTCCGGAGACCAGGGCCACGTCGAGCTCGAGCCCGGTCACGGCGCGCTCCCGAGCTCGCCCTCGAGTCCGCCGAGCGGCTCGTCGCTCGTCGCGAGCGTCGCCAGGACCGCCGACCCGGCCGCGGCGGCGTCCCCGATCAGCTGGGCGGCTCGCTCCCGCGCCTCCCGCTCGAGGCCGCCGAGCGGCCGGTGGAGGAGCAGGATCGCCGCCGGTCGGTGAAGGGCGAGGGCGAGGGCGACCGCGGTGCGTTCGCGCTCCCCGAGCAGGCCGACCGGCTCGGACGGGTCGGACACGCCGAGCCCGTCGAGCACCGCCGCGGCGGTCGCGTCCTCGCCGGCAGGCCCGGCGACCGCCCGCGAGGCGGCACGGTTGGGGAGCTCGCGAACCCGCCCGTCGAAGAGGCCGAGCCAGCGCCGCCGAGCCCAGGCGACGGCGCGATCGCCGGCGTGGGCGAGGTCGAGCTCGCGGTCGCCCGCGACGAGGACGAGAGAACCGCGATCCGGCTCCAGGGTCCGGAACAGGGTCTTGATCAGGGTCGCGGACTCGCGTTCGGATCCGCGCACCGCAAGGACCGTCCCCGGCTCGAGCGCGAGCGAGACCTCGCCGAGATGCCGGCGACGGTCGTCGCGCGCGATCCCCTCCGCCCGCAGCGCCGCGGTCGCCGTCATCGCAGCCTGCTCGCGACGAGCAGTCGCGTGTACGGATGGCGCGGATCCTCGAGCACGGCGTCGGTGAGGCCCTCCTCGACGACCGCGCCACCGCGCATCACGAGGACCCGATCGGCGAGCAGCGAGACGACGTCGAAATCGTGCGAGACGAGGACCGTCCCCCCTTCGACCTCCTCGAGCAGGTCGGCGATCAGCGCCAGCACGGTCGCCTGGACCGACGGGTCGAGACCCGTGGTCGGCTCGTCGAGCAGCAGCAGCCGCGGCGGGCGGATCAGCGCCCGGGCGAGCTGGGTGCGCTGGCGCATGCCGCCCGAGTAGGTGCTCAAGGGGTCGTCGTGGCGCTCCCGGCCGACCTCCATCCTCGACAGGATCCGCCCGCAGCGCTCGCGGACGGGCGCGAACTCGCGCTCGCCCGCGGCCAGCAGTCGCTCGGCGACGTTCGCGCCGGCGGAGAGCTGCGGGTGGAGCCCTGCGGCGACGTCGTCCTGATGGACCATCGCGACGGACCCGCTCAGGGCCCGGCGCCTGCCGACGGCGTCGAGCCGCAGCAGGTCGCCGTGGCCCTCGAGCGATGCCGTGCCCGAATCGGCGTCGAGATCGAGTCGCAGGCACCGAAGCAAGGTCGTCTTCCCCGACCCCGATTCGCCGACGATGCCGAGGACCTCGCCCGGACCGACCTCGAACGAGACGTCGCGGACGGCATGGACGCTGCCGCAAGCCTCGCAACGCTCGCCGACGGGCGGTGAGCAGCGCGGGCAGCCGGGGCCGTAGCGCTTTCGCAGCCCGCGGACGGCGAGCACCGGGGCCGGGGCCCTCAGCGCCGGTGCCGCCGGGCGGGCGACGGCGGCGGTCACGTCGGCGCCTCCCGACCGCGGCGCCGCTCGGCGCAGGCGTCGGTGTCGGAGCACTCCCAGCGCCCGCCGCCGAGCTCGCGCTCGACCCGGTAGGACGTCTCGCTGCCGCAGCGGCTGCATGACCCACCGAACGCCTCTGGCCGCAGCGGCCGGTCGTCGAAGGCGAGCGGGCGAACGTCGGTGTGCGGGGGGATCGCGACGATCCGCTCGAGCCTGCCCGCTCCGAGGAGGATCGGATGCGGCCGGTCGGAGAGCCGCAGGACGTCGTGGCGCGGCACCGGGCTCGGACTGGCGAGCGCCCGCCGGTCGACGAGCACCGGATGGTCGGCGCCGCTTCGCGGAGCGCCATGGCGGGCCTCGTCGTCGTAGAGATCGAGCCACGCCGCCGTGTAGTCGCCGGCCTCGTGCAGGCGCGCCGCCCGGCGCGGATCGGAGACGACGCGCCGCAGCGGCTCCGGGTGCGGCAGCTGGAGGATCAGGAGCTGGTCCGCCCGCAGCGGCAGCTCCGGGATCCGGTGGCGACTCTGGATCAGGGTCGCCTCGGCCGTTCGGGTCGTCGTTCGGGCGTCGGCCGAGGAGCCGATCAGCTCGCGCATCGCGGCGGCGTTGAACGAGCCGTCGTCGCCCTGGTCGATGACCTTGACGACGTCGCCCGGGCCGACGCACGAGAGCGTCACCTGGAGGCCGCCGCTTCCCCAGCCACGGGCGATCGGCATCTCACGCGAGGCGAAGGGGACCTGGCGCCCCGGGATGCAGAGCGCCTTCAGGATCGCGCGCCGGACCTCGCGCTTGGAGCGCTCGTCGAGGTACGCGTAGGGGGCGCTCCGCGCGTGCCGCGCGGCGAGCTCGGCGACGGTCGGCGGTCTCACCTCGGCCCCTCCGGGTTGCGAACGCGGTCGAGGTAGGAAGCGAAGCTGGCGAAGTGCGGCAGCCGCAGGTGGTCGACGAAGCCGGAGGTCGCGAGGCCGTCGACGGCGGCGAGAGCCGGAAGCTCGGCGAGGCCGCCGACCGGCGCACCGGCCTCGAGCGTCGCGTCGATGACCGCCGCGGCGAGCGCGCGGCGCTCGACCCGCCCGGCGCTGATGCCGAACCCGAGCGCGAAGCCGGCGGTGCCGTCGACCTCGGCGTCGCCGCAGACGGTCGCCTCGCTGACCGGCACCTCGGCGACGCGGACCGGCCGGCCGCTGCGCGGATGCGGGACGCAGAGCTCGGCGACGCCGACGCAGAGCTCACCCGCGACCGCCTCTCGCCGCCCGGCGAGGGCGACGTTGGCGAGCGCGACGAGGGCCCCGGTCTCGCCGCGGGCGAGCGCGGCTTGGCGGGCCTCCCGGGTGGGGTTGGAGCCGAGCGGCTCGTCGAAGGGATCGGGGCCGTCGCCCGGGTCGCGCGGCTCGGCGACGCCCACCCCGGGGGCCGCACGCAGCAACCCGCCGACCCGCCCGAGCGCAGTCCGCCGCGGCGCGCCCGTCCCCGCCGGATCGCCGTTCGCCGCCCCGCCGGCGCCGTCGAGGACGGCGGCCGGCGACTCATCGGCCTCTCCCCAGTCGAGGAGCCGTGAGTCGAAGTCGGGCGAGGAACCGAGCCACTGACCCCCCGGGATGTCGGCGAACGCCGCCGAGACCCGCCTGGTGATCCTGACCGAGGCATCGTCGCAGGGCTCCGCGGCGTGCGCCGGAAGGGTCGCGGCCCAGACGCGGACCAGGGTCACCGCCCTGCCGACGTCACCGCGCGCCTGGCGGAGCGCCCTTGCGGCCGCCTCGGGCGCCCAGACCCCGGCCTCGGCGCAGACCTGATCGCGGAGGAGCTCGAGGCCCGGCGCGGTAGCCGGCGCCCCCGCGGCACCGATGAGCGAGCGCGAGGCCGCGATCAGCCGCTCGGAAGCCTGCACCGTCGCGTACACGGTCAGGTACCGATCACCGATCGCGGGATGCCGACGAGCGACCCGTCGGGCGCCACGGCGAGCACGTCGACTCCGAGCGGCGGGCTCGCATTCGCGAGCCGCAGGGACTCGACCTCCTCGGCTCCGAGGGGAAGCGCGGCGGCGGGCGTCCCCTCGACCCCCGGACCGGACAGCCGCGCCTCGCAGCCGCGGCCACCGGAGCCGGCATAGACGAGCGTCGCCCCACGGTCGGGGGCGAGGGCCGAGCCGCGGCGGGCGCGGGCGGCCAGCGCCGGGTCGCCGCCGGGGCCGGCGAGGACGAAGTCGGCGTCCTCGACCCCGGTCTCGCAGGCACCGGTCAGGCCGCGGACCGTGGCCGCGATTCGGGCCGTCTCGGCATCGCCGTCGCAAGCCAGCGCGACGCCGCGGTCGAGGAGCGCGAGCAGGATCCCGGCTCCCGCGTCGCGGCCGGGATCGGCCGCCAGACCCGGCATCGGAAGCCCGCGGACGCGCGTCCCGGGACGGCTGAGGGCGTCGAGGCAGGCCCGGAACGCCGCCCGCGCATCGTCGACACGGTCCCAGGCGATCGCCGGCTCGGCGCTCACTCGTCGCCGTCCGTCCGCGTCGCGGCAACGCCCGCCGCCTCGGCGGCGAGTGCCCGCGCCCGCCGCTCGAGGGCCGCGAGCGCCAGCGCCTCGACGGCCCCCGTCCGCGAGCCGCGGCGCTCGGCCTCGGCGTCGAGCAGCGCCGCCGCGAGGGCGGCGCGCGGGGCGCGGCCGGGAATGATCGCGTCGCCCGGGGTGCCGGCGAGGCGAACGCTGCACCGGGTCACGGCCACACGGGCGACGACCACGGTGCCCGTCCCCTCGGACCCCGGCAACCGCAGCGGCGCGACCGCCGCCTCCGGGCCGGCGACGACCTCCGCCGGAGCGTCGGCGAGCAGCTCGTCGGCGAGCGCCTCGAGCTCCTCCGGACGGCAGGTTGCGAGGCCCTCCATCCGCTCCTCGGCGCTGAGCGGTGGGGTGCGGCTCCCCGCGGCGGTCAATCGAGCCTCACCGTGAACTGGACGCGATCGCCCCGGCCGCGATGCTCGACGACCGCGACCGGCTTGCCGCCTTCGTCGACGTTGACGCCCTCCATCACCAGGATCGGGAAGCCGACCGGGACCATCAGGTGCTCGGCGTCGTTCGGCCCGGCGGCCTCGGTGCGGATCGTCCGCTCGGAGCGCCGCATCCTGACGCCGTACTCGCGCTCGAGGACGTCGTAAAGCGAGTCGTCGCCGCGCCAGCGGCGATCGAGGCGGCGGAAGCGCCGCTCCGGCAGCCAGGTCGTGGTCAGCGTCCACGGCGCCTCGTCGACGTAGCGCAGGAGCTCGTAGCGGCGGACTCTGCCCCGCGTGCCCAGCGCCCGGGCGATCTCGGCGCTGTCGTCGTTGCGGACGTTGAGCAGCCGCTGCGTGACGAGGTGGCCGCGCTCGCGCATCGCCCGCGTGAGGCTCGCCTCCCGATGCCCCGAGATGTCGTGACGGATCGCCGGCGCCGAGACGTAGGAGCCGCGTCCGTGGACGGTGTGGATCAGGCCCCGCTGCCCGAGCTCGGCGAGGGCGCTTCGAACCGTGAGCCGGTTGACGTCGTAACGCTCGGCGAGCTCGAGCTCGCCGGGGAGCTTCTCGCCGGGCTCGATCGCGCCGGAGGCGATCTCGTCCTCGATCGCGCTCGCAACCTGGCGGTAGAGGGGCAACGGTGAGTGTCTGTTGACCTCGGATGACATCTAGATGTCTAGATATTACTCACGATCGCAACGCGACGCTCACCGGATCCGCGACCGGACCGCGGACGACAGGCGCTCGACTCCGAGGACGACGACGAAGATCGCGAGGATGATCGTCGCCGCCTCGTCGTAGCGCAGCAGCGACATCGAGGTCGTGAGCTCGACGCCGATCCCGCCGGCGCCGACGATCCCGAGGACGACCGACGAGCGCGTCGCCTGCTCGAGCGAGAACATCGTCGTCGCCGTCCAGGCCGGCGTGACGCTCGGGACCACCGCCCCGACGACGATCCCGCCGTCGCGGGCGCCGGTCGCGGCGAGCCCGTCGGTGAGGCCCTTGTCGACGTCCTCGATCGAGTCGGCGAAGAAGCGACCCGAGAAGCCGGCGACGTCGACCGTGATCGCGAGCACCCCGGCCGGTGCGCCGAGGCCCACGGTGACGACGAAGATCAGCCCCCAGATGATGTCCGGGATCGTCCTCATCAGCGCGATCAGGCCCCGTGCCCCGGCGTAGACGAGCCGGTTGGGCGTCGTGTTCCGGGCCGCAAGGACCGCGAGCGGAATCGCGAGGATCGTGCCGAAGATCGTGCCGACGAGCGCGATCTCGAACGTCTCGAGCAGGGCGGCGCCGATCGCGTCGGCGCGGGCGAGGTCGGGCGGGAACGCGTCGGCGATGAAGGCCGTGAACGGGCCGATCCCCTCGACCAGGGTCGTCGGGGAGATCGCGGCGCCGCTGATGTAGGCGTGGATGACGAACGCCGCGACGCCCGCGACCAGGAGGTAGGCGAACGGCCCCGGTCGGCGGACGCGGGGCGGCGGCGGAGGCACCGAGACGCGGCCGGCGGCGGTTCGCGTCATCAGGCCCGCGGCCTCCATCAGGCCGCCGCCTCGGTGGCGCGAGCCGGACCGCCGCGCGAGGGAGCGCCGGCGACGCCATCGCCGTAGAGGCGATCGAGCTCGCTGTCGAGGCAGGCGGTGAGCGCGCTATCGATCTTCAGGCGCCCCGCCTGAAGGCCGATCACCCGCGTCGTGTAGCGGCGGGCGAGGTCGAGCTGGTGGAGGGCGAGGATCGCGGTCACCCCCTGCTCGCGAGCGATGCCGGTGAGCATCTCCATCACGTCGCGGGTCGCCGACGGGTCGAGGCTCGCCACCGGCTCGTCGGCGAGCAGGAGCGTCGGGCGCTGCATCAGCGCGCGGGCGATCGATACTCGCTGCGCCTCACCGCCCGAGAGCAGCGACGCGCGCCGCCCGGCGAGGTGGGCGAGTCCGACCCGGGCGAGGCAGGTCATCGCCTCGCGGCGCTCGGCCTCGCTCGCGGTGGCGGCGAGCCACCCCCGCGGCCCGGTCCTGCCCATCCCGCCGTGGAGGACGTTCTGGAACGCGGTCAGCCGCCCGGCGAGGCAGAAGCGCTGGAAGACCATCCCGGTGCGCCGCCGGACCGCGCGCAGCTCGGCCCGGGACGCGGACCCGATGTCGACGCCGTCGACCTCGACGGCGCCGCGGCTGCGCGCCCCGATCCCGACCAGCGCCCGCATCAGCGTCGACTTGCCGGCCCCGTTGGCGCCGACCAGCGCGACGACCTCGCCGGGCTCGATTCCGAAGCCGACGTCATCGAGAACCGGGCCGCGGTCGAACGCGACCGTGAGCGACCTCACCCTGAGGGTCGCCCCGGCCCCGGCCGGCGCGTCGGCGGCGGCTCTCGCCGCCCCGCTCACGAGCTCCGGATCACGCTTCGCCCGGGAAACACCGCTCCCTCGTCCTGGCTCCGCTCTCATTCGCCGACGAAGCCGCTGAAGTCCTCGACGCCGACGGCGCGGTACATGGCGCGCACGCCGTCGTAGTCGCCGTCCTCGGGACTCGCCTCGAGCGTCGCGCCCTCGTACTTGGCGTTGTCCTTGCCCTCGAGCATCGCCGGAAGCAGGACGTCCTCCCAGTTCTCCTCGAACGTCTCGCGGACGAGCTCGATCGTCGCGTCGTCGACGTCGGGATGGGCGACGATCACGTCGGGCGGGAGCGGGTCGCCCTCAGCGATCACCCGGAACTCGGAGGGATCGTCCTCCGCCTCCATCGCCTCCTCGTAGTCGTGGCAGCCGACGCCGACCGCGGCGACGTCGTCGCGGACCAGGGCCTGATGGACCGCGTCGCCGACAGTCAGGACCTCGACCCCGCCGGGCATCTCGATCCCCGCGTCGACGAACATCTGCGACGGGCCGAGATGGCCGCTGGTCGAGCCGACGTCGCTCATCGCGACCTTCTCGCCGGCGAGCTCCTCGAGCGATCGGTGCTCGCTGTCGGCCTTCGTGTACACGCACGAGCGGTACCCCGGGCGGTTGATCGAGACAACCGGCTCGGAGTCGGTGCGCTCGCGCATGACGACGTACTCCGCCGGCCCCGTGAACACGAGGTCGACGCGGTCGGCATCGAGCGCCGCCGCGGCGGCGACGCGGTCGGCGACCGGGAAGAACTCCATCTCGGCGCCGCTCTCCGCCTCGAACGCCGCGACGAAGGCCCCGAACTCCCGCTGGAGCTCCTCGAGACCGGTGAGATCGGTGACCGCCAGCCGGACCGTCTCCGTGTCGCTACCCTCGGCGTCGTTGCCACCGCAGCCGGCGGCGACCGCCACCGCCCCCGCCAGCGCGACCAAGCCCAGGCCCACGCGCATCGCACGTCGCAGTTCCATCCTTCGTTCCCTTCTCCAAGACATCTAGATCTCTAGGCATCCTCCGCGAGGAGCGGTGCGGCCGATGTTGCGAGGCTGTGAAGTCGAGGTTGCGTTGCCGTTACCGAGCCGCGCGCCGTCGGCCGTCCAGCGCGCGGTCCTGCTGCTGCTCGCCCGCTTCGCGCGCTAGCCGGGCCGGGTGTCAAGCTGGTCGGATGGCGCTCAGGCTCGAGACGCCCCACGGCGAGGCGAGGGTGCACCTGCGGGCGGCCGAGGCCCCGCGGGCGGCGCTCGTCCTCGGGCACGGCGCCGGTGGCGGCGTCGAGGCCCCCGACGTCGTCGCCGCCAGCGACGCCGCCGCTGCGGAGGGCTTCGCCGTCGCGCTCGTCGAGCAGCCCTACCGGGTCGCCGGCCGGCGCTCGCCGCCGGCAGCCAGCCGGCTCGACGGCGCCTGGGCCGCCGTGGTCGAGGCGCTCGTCGCCGGCGAGCTGGGCGGCCTGCCGCTGGTCGTCGGCGGCCGCTCGCTCGGGGCCAGGGTCGCCTGCCGCACGGTCGAGGCGACCGGGGCGCGGGCGGTCGTCTGCCTCGCCTTCCCGCTCCAGCCGCCGGCCCGGAGGGGCTCGGAGCCGCGGCCGAGCCGGATCGGCGAGCTCGACGCCGTCGGTGCGCCGGTGCTGGTCGTTCAGGGCGCCCGCGACCCGTTCGGGATGCCGCCCGGCGGTCCGGCGCGGACCGTCGTCGAGGTGCCGGGCGACCACGGCCTCAAGGCCGACCTCGACGCCGTCGGGGCGACGGTCGGGGAGTGGCTCTCGGAGCTCCGGCTCGATCCCTAGGCCGCCCGCGCGCCGCCCGCCCCGCGCTACGATCCTCGGACCACGAGTTCCGCCGTCGCGGGGGCGCGGCCAGCGGTGGAGGGGTGGAGCCGCCGGCCTATGAGCGATTCGTTCCAGCCACCGCTTTCATCGCGCGAGGAGCGCGTCGCCTACAACGAGGCCTGGACGCGCGATCTCAACCGCCAGCGCGCCGAGTGGCGGGCCTTCGAGGGCGCCGAGGGGGCCTTCCGCTGCGAGTGCTGGCGTGCCGACTGCGAGGCGCGGATCCCCCTCGACGAGCGGGAGTGGCACGCCGTCCGCGCCGCCCCGAACCGGTTCGCGGTCGCGCCTGGCCACGTCGCCAAGGACCTCGAGGCGGTGATCGAGACGCACCCCGACTTCTGGACGATCGAGAAGCTCGGCAAGGCCGGCCGGATCGCCGAGCGCCTCGGTTGATGCTCGCCCCGGCATGATCCGGATCGCGCTGCTCGAGAACCCGGGCTCCGGCTCGGGGGAGGCCACATCGGTCGCCGGCGAGCTGCGCGAGGCGGGCGCCCAGGTCACCTCGTTCGGCCTCGACCGGATCGACGACGCGCGCGCCTCGGCTCCAGACCGAATCGTCGTCGCCGGCGGGGACGGGTCGCTCGCGCCGGCGGCGGTGGCCGCGGCCGGCGCCGGGGTGCCGCTGGCGATCGTGCCGACCGGCACCGCCAACGATCTCGCCCGCGTGCTCGGGCTGCCCGGTGACCGCGCCGCGGCCGTGAGCGTCGCGGCGACCGGGACCTCCACCCGGCGCCTCGACATCGCCTGGATCGGCGAGCGGCCGTTCCTCAACGTCGCCAGCATCGGCCTCGCTCCGGCGGCCGCCCGCCGGGCGACCGGACTCAAGCGCGTCCTCGGCCCCCTCGCATACGCGGTCGGCGGCGCTCGCGCCGCCGCCGGCGCCAGGCCGATCGGCTGCCTGGTGCGCTGCGACGGCGCCGACTTCTTCGCCGGGGAGGTTTGGCAGGCGACGGTGGCCTCGAGCGGCGCCTTCGGCGGCGGCGCGAGGGTCGACGCCGACCCCGAGGACGGGATGCTCGACGCGGTCGTGATCGAGGCCGGCTCGAGGGCGGCGCTCGCCGCGCGCGCCTACGGCCTTCGACGGGGCTCGATCGGCGCTCAGCGCGGCGTCCGCACCCGCCGCGCGCGGGCGGTCGACCTCGAGCTCGCCGGCCCGACGGCGTTCAACGTCGACGGCGAGCTGGTCGAGTCGGGCTCGGTGCGCTTCCGCGCCGACGCGCGGGCCGTGGAGGTGGTGGTCGGATGAGATCGCCGCGCGCCTGGGCGTCGAGCGTCCGCGATCGCCCGCGTCGCCGCCGACAGTGGCTCGAGCGAAGGCTCCCCGGGCGCCGCGGGGCCGAGCGCGCCGCGCGTCGACGACGCTGGGCGTGGCGCCTGGCGGCGGGCGCGGCGGCGGCGGGCTGGTACGCCGCGGACAGCCTCCGCCACCGGCGCGAGGGGGCGTCCGGCTACAACCTCGAGACCGAGGTCGCGGTCGAGTGCGGCGACTTCGTCCGCGCGGCCGAGGCGCTCACCGGAGCTCCGATCTCGGACGGCAACGACGTCGAGCTGCTGATCAACGGCGAGCGGATCTTCCCCGTGCTCCTGGAGACGATCCGCTCCGCCGAGCAGACGCTCTGCGTGCTCACGTACGTCTACTGGCGCGGCGACATCGCCTGCGAGGTCGCCGCCGCGATCGCCGAGCGCGCCCGCGCCGGGGTCGAATGCAACGTCATCCTCGACGCCCTCGGCGCGGCGAAGATGGACGCGGCGCTGGTCCGCGAGATGGAGGAGTCCGGGGTGCGAGTGATTCGCTTCCGCCCGCCGAAGCCCTACGCCCTGCGGCGGCTCGCCAACCGCACCCACCGCCGCCTGCTGATCGCCGACGGAAGGGTCGGGATGACCGGAGGCGTCGGCATCGCGTCGGAGTGGGAGGGCGACGCCGACGGTCCCGACCACTGGCGCGACACCCACGTCCGCGTCCGCGGCCCCGTCGTCCGCGGACTGCAGGGCGCGTTCGCCGAGAGCTGGCTCGAGGCCACCGGGGAGGTCCTCGCCGGCGACGGCTACCTGCCCGACCTCGAGCCGATCGAGGACGGGGGGAGGATGCAGCTCGTGCGCTCGAGCGCCGGCGTCGGCGACACCAACGTCGAGGCGCTCTACTACCTCGCGATCGCCGCGGCGGCGCGCAGCGTCGACATCACCGCCGCCTACTTCGTCCCCCGGCCCGCGTTCATCGACGCGCTCGGCCGGGCGGCGGAACGCGATGTCGAGGTGCGGATCCTCGTCCCCGGCCCCCACATCGACAAGGACTTCGTCCGCGTCGCCGGCCGCGCCGCGTACGAGCAGCTTCTCGATTCCGGCGTCCGCCTGTTCGAGTACCAGCCGACGATGCTGCACGCGAAGACGATGGTCGTCGACGGCGTCTGGTCGTCGGTCGGCACGGTCAACTTCGACAACCGCTCGTTCCAGCTCCACGACGAGGTGACGCTCTGCGTCTGGGACGACGGGTTCGCCGGTCTCCTCGACGACGCCTTCGAAGCCGACCTCGCCCGTGCCGAGGAGATCGACCCGGCCCGCTGGAAGCGCCGCGGCCCCGTCCGGCGGACGGGCGAGGCGGCGAGCCGCCTGGCCCGCCGCGAGCTCTAGTGGGGCGCGCCGGAGCTCACGGCGCTCAGGACCACTCGCCCGCCGCCACCTCGCCGGGCTCGGGGAGCTCGACCGCGCCCTCCTTCGGCTGACCGATGCGCAGCGGGTTGCCGAACGGGT
>Ga0299914_10000368_pt1 | contig 26682 bp, 26 predicted proteins | sample RVTome_10_FD_201361 | JGI IMG/M metagenome (GOLD analysis project Ga0299914, IMG submission 201361) | Soil microbial communities from uranium-contaminated site in the Upper Colorado River Basin, Wyoming, United States - RVT153D57 (version 2) ... | reverse complement strand
GCTGCTCTGGACGATCACCGTCATCAACGCATGGAACCGGCTCGGCGCCGCCGCCCGGCCGTGGCCACTGTCATGACGCTCGACACGGACCAGCGCGCTCGCGCGGCCGAGTTGAGGGCGCTCCATCTTCCGGGCACACCGGTCGTGCTGCCCAACGCGTGGGACGCCGCGTCCGCCCGCGCCGTCGAGTCCGCCGGCTTCGCGGCCGTGGCGACGAGCAGCGCGGCGGTAGCCGAGTCACTCGGATACTCCGATGGCGAGGCCGCTCCCGTTCTGGAGATGCTGGACGCAGTCGAGCGCATTGTCCGTGCGGTGAACGTGCCGGTAACAGCCGACCTGGAGCGCGGATACGGCATGGCACCGGCCAACTTGGTCGAGCGGTTGGCCGCCACCGGCGCGGTGGGATGCAACCTTGAAGACTCGGATCCTCGCACCGGCCGCTTGATCGACGCGGACGAGCAAGCGGTCTTGCTCAGTGGCGTACGGGCGGCGGCTCGAAATGCCGGGCTCGACCTGGTCATCAACGCCCGCATCGACACGTACCTGGTGCGCGACCGACCGGACGATCCGCTCGGTGATGCCGTCCGCCGCGCTCACGCGTACCGGCAGGCGGGTGCCGACTGCGTTTACCCGATCATGGTGAGCGATCGCGGCGTCATCGGGCGTCTCGTCGAGCAGGCCGGTGGACCGGTCAACGTCCTGCACCGGCCTGGCGAGCCTGCCGCGCCGAGCATCGCCGAATTGGCCGGATCAGGGGTTGCCAGGATCAGCTTCGGTCCGGGCTTGTACCGGGCAACGCACGCCAAGCTCGCCGACCTCCTTACCCAGATCTGGTAGCCCGACCCACCCCTTCGGCAGCGCGCTTGGTGGCAACATCGATCGATCCGCTTGCAACCGTCAACATCGGGTGGCGCAGTCGCGTTCCTCAAGATCAGGTGTGCGCAACACGCCCGAACGACGCCGATCATGCCGGCGTGTCGTGACCACCTGATCTTGATCCGCACACACTTCCGGATCAGGGGTGAGCTACACCACCGCAAGCGCGATAGCCAGGCAGCCCAGCGCCGCCGTCGTCAGCCAGGTCCGCACGACGTTCCAGCGCACCCAGGTCGCTTCGCTGAACCGCTCCCGCACCGCCGCCGCGTCGATCTGCTCCGGATCACCGGCGGCCTTGATGGCGTCATTGAGCGGGACGTTCACCCGCACCGTGATCACGAACACCACGAGATACAGCACCGCGGCGGCCAGGATCCACGGCACTGCAGATCGGCTCTCGTCGCCGAGGTGAACCGCCGCCGCGAACACCGTGATCGCCAGTGCACCGACGAAGACGATGAGGAACAGCGGGTTCACGATTGCCCGGTCCATCGCCTGGAAGGCGCCGACGAAGGTCCTGTCGTCGGTGCGGCCCAGGCCGGGCATGACTGCGACCGCGTACGCGAAGAACACGCCCGCCATCAGGCCCACACTCACGGTGGCAAGCACCAGCACGACGTCCCGGAACACATCCATTGCAGCCCTCCCTAGCCCGGACCATGATTCACCCCGCCGCGTTCTGAGGCAACGCCACCTGCCCCTGGCAGGACACTCGCCTGCTCAGCCGGCGACTTCCTGCAGTGTCGCCACGTCGTTGAGGATCCGGGCCGCCGCCTGGACGACCGGCACTGCCAGCACCGATCCCGTCCCTTCACCCAGCCGCATGTCAAGATCGATCAGCGCGGAACGGCCGAGCTCGGCCAGGGCGAACCGAGCACCCGGTTCGGCTGAGGCATGACCTGCGATCAGGTAGCCGCCAACCAGTGGACACAACAGCACTGCCACGAGCGCGGCCGCGTCGGCGATCACCCCGTCCAGTACGACAGGCACCCGGGCCGCTGCGCCGGCAAGCATGACCCCGACGAGCGCGGCGTGCTCCAGCCCACCTAGCGACGCGAGCGTTCGCAGCGGCTCGCGACCGTCACCGTGGCGGGCCAGTGCCGCTTCGACGACTTGCACCTTGTGCGGCGTCCTGGCGTCGTCCAGGTTCGCACCCCTGCCGGTGACCTCGGCCGGCGCGGCACCTGCGAAGGCCGCGATAAGGCATGCGGACGTGGTGGTGTTCGCGATGCCCAGGTCACCGGTCGCGACCAGATCGGCGCCGCCGGCGATGAGATCGCGGGCCGTCTCCGCGCCCGCCGCAATGGCGGCACGGCACTCGTCGAGGGTCATCGCCGGTTCTTTGGTCACATCTCGCGTCCCGCTTGCAATGCGCGCGCTACGTACTCCGTCGACGGGGGCGCCTGCCACCGTTCCGACATCGAGCACGGCAACGCTCGCTCCCACCGCTCTCGCGATCGCGCTCACCGAGGCGCGCCCGGCCGCCACCGTGGCCACCATTGCGGCGGTCACCGCCTGCGGCCAGTCGGAGACACCCTGCTCATGCACACCGTGGTCCCCCGCAGCCACGATCACCACCGGGGACACGGGCACCGGCGGCGGGCACCGGCCACTGATCGCCGCCAACTGCACGCCCAGATCCTCGAGTCGGCCGAGGCTCCCCGGCGGTTTGGCGAGCCTGTCATGGCGCTCCCGGGCGGCAGCAGCCGCCTTCGCATCGACGGGCGCAACCGACCGGATCAGCTCATCGATCACTCGTCCGCTCCTTCCAGGATCGCGCGGATGGCGTCGACCAGCAGTTGGTTCGTGGTCGAGTCGCGCACTGCCACCCTGATGTACGTGTCGTCCAGACCTGGGAATGTGTCGGCCCGTCGAGCGGCCAATCCGCGCGCGAGCAGCCGGTCGCGCAGGCCGGGTACGCGCCCTCGGACCAGCAGGAAGTTCGCCGGTGACGTCCACACCCGCACCCCGGGCACCGCCTCGAGCAACTTCACCAGCGCCTCTCGCCGCGCGGCCACGTCCGACGCTCGGGCATGCCGCTCGTCTTCCGCATCCGCCAGCGCCTCGATGGCGGCCAGCGCGAGCGCATTGCAGCTCCAGGGCTGCCGCCCCCCAGCGAGCGTCGCCACGGTCGGTGCCGGCCCGACGAGATAGCCGACGCGAAGTCCGGCCAGGCCCCACAGTTTGGTCAGGCTCCGGACCACGACCAGGCCCGGCAGGCCGGATCGGCCGGCCAGCCCGCTCGCGTCGGCCAGGAACTCGGCGAACGCCTCATCCACCACGATCGTCCGGTCCGGCCGGGCGATCCGCTCCACCGTCTCGACAGGGTCGAGCGCGCCGGTGGGGTTGTCCGGCCGCCCCAACACAACGAGGTCCGCGTCGGGTGGGACGCGGCCGGGATCCAGCTGCCAGCCGTCCACCTCCAGCCGCGGAACCGGGACGACCGGGACGCCCGCGGCCCGCAGCGCTGCCTCCGGCTCGGTGAACGACGGCTGGACGCACGCGGCCAGCCGAGGCCGTAACCTGCCGGCGATCAACCAGAATGCCTCGGCCGCCCCGTTGACCGGAAGGCACTCGCTTTCAGCCCGCCCGTGTCGGGCTGCGATCACGGCGCGGGCCGGGCGCTCGTCCGGGTACGCCGCCAGGTCGACGACCGCCTCAGCAAGGCGGGCCCGCAACCACTCAGGCGGGCCGGGCTCGACGTTGACCGCCAGGTCGACGGTGCCGCTGGGGACCTGCCGGTCGCCGTGCGACCGCAGGTCGACCGGTGTCGCGGCAGGCGGGTCAGGCGCAAGCGGCAGCACCCGCCCCCCGACGACCAGCAGCACCTCATCGGCCGCCTCAGACAGCGCCTGCACGGCCAACCCGTGCAGGTCGACGTACGCCCGTGCGCCGGGTCCGCCGGCGTGCACACCGAGGCCGGGCTGGCCGGCGATCATCAGCACATCACAGTCACGGGCGGCCACAGCGGCCGCGAAATCGCGCAGCCGGTCCAGCAACTTGTTCTCGAGCTCGGCCCGGCGCTGCGGATCGGGCAGGTCGTCACCCACCGGCATCCCGGCCGACTCCAACGACTCGGCAAGCCAGGTGTCGAGCGCATCCACCAGGACGAACGAACCGGATCCGGCGGCGGCGACCGCACCGGCGAGGTCGAACGTCTCCACAGTCCGCCAGTGAGCCGGACGGTCGGCCCGGTGCCTGGCAACGCGCGCAGCGAACTCCGGGTCGCGCGGCACGGCCGGCGCCACGACCACCACGGGACGCCCGCTCGCCGCCGCCCGGCGGGCAGCGAGGCGCGACTTTCCCGACTTCTGCCCGCCGAGAACGAGCGTCAGGCGGCCCATCAGACCCACCCCGCCCTGACAAGGGCCGCGAGCACCGCCGCAACTGCGAGGTTCACCACTAGTACGCCGGTCCCGAGGACGTCGCCGGTATGCCCGCCGATCCGCCGGCGTGCCGTCCAGCCGACCGCCGCCACTGCGACACCTGCCGCGACCAGAAGAACCGCTCCCCAACCGCCGGCCGTGGCCACCGCAGCGGCGACTACTGTCAGCGTCGCCAACACCACACCGCCCCGGCGCGGCTTCCCCGCACGCACGCCAAGGCCCTCGGCCCGAGCCGGCGGCAGCCACGCCGCGAGAATCAGCGGCGCGGCGCGCCCGATCACATGTCCGGCCACCAGCACGCGCGCCGCGCCCGCTAGGTCGAGCGGCGCCAGCAGCGCAGCCCGCAGCAGGACGTCGCCGGTGACCGCGAGCACGCCGTACGTCCCGATCCGGCTGTCGCGCATGATCTCCAGCCGGCGATCCGGCGTCGACCCTCCCCAGAATCCGTCCGCCACGTCGGCGAGCCCGTCTTCGTGGAGTGCGCCGGTAACGACCACCGTCGCCAGCACGCTGGCGAGCGCGGCCACCAGCGGCCCCAGTGCCGGTTCCAGGATCGCCCAGGTACCGACTCCTACGCCGGCGACCAGCAATCCGACGAGCGGGAAGTACCCCATTGCTCCTGCGAGCCCGCCCGCAGCGTCCCCTGCCCGCAGCACCGGCAACCGGGTCAGCAAGCCCACCGCGGTGCGCGCGTCGCTCACGACTGACATCAGTACTCGATCCCCCGCCGCGCCATGATTCCGCGGTCATAGGCGTGCTTGACCTTGCGCATCTCCGTCACCGTGTCGGCCAGCTCACACAGCGCGCCCGGAGCGTCCCTGCCGGTGCAGACGACGTTCACGGCCGGTGAGCGGTGCCGGATCGCGGCCACCACTTCGGCGGTGTCGATCCAGCCCCAGTTCATCGGGTAGGTGATCTCGTCCAGAACCACCAACTGGTGCTCACCGGCCGCGAGAACACCTGTGGTGTGCCGCCACGCCGCCTCCGCTCGGGCTCGGGACACCTCGAGGTCGTCCGATTCCCACGAGAACCCGTCGCCGAGCGCCCACCAATCCGCGCCGAGCCGGCGCAGCATGGCCTCCTCACCCGTACGCCACCGGCCGGACTTGATGAACTGGACCACCGCCACCTTCCAATCGCGACCCAGCGAGCGCAATGCGACGCCGAACGCAGCGGTCGACTTGCCTTTCCCGTCGCCGGTGTTGACGACGACAACCGACGGGACGTTGCGGCGTTCGGGCCTGGGCGGTGGCCCGGTTCGCGGTTCGGTGGTCATGCGATTCCCGTCAGGTGTCGAAGGTAGGCGGTTTCCAGATGCGCATCCACCGTGTCGGCCAGCAGATCGAAAGTCTCATCGAGCGTGCGCGAGGGCCTAGCACCGAACAGCGCTTCGAGCAGGTGTGCGTCCTCTAGCAGGCCGTGTAGGTACCACCCCGCGACGTTGCCGCTGGCGACGATCAGGGCATCCTCAACGGCCACATCGACCGGGCCATCGACGACCGTGTGTCCGTGCCGGATCTCGTACCCCTCCACGTCGCGTCCACTCAACGCCGCCCACTGCTCGGGCCAGTCGACCGGCAGCACGAGGGACCGCCGGCGGACCACCTTGGCCGGGCGGAAGGTGGTCGTCAGCGGCAGCAGAGCCAGCCCATCGCCGGAGCCGTCGACCCCGTGCGGGTCGTGCAGCCGTTCACCGAGCAATTGCAGGCCACCGCAGATGCCCAGCACCCGGGCACCGGAACCGGCCGCCGCCCGCACTGCGGCGTCGAGCCCGGTGCTGCGCAACCAGGCCAGATCCGCGGCCACGTGCTTGGACCCCGGCAGAACGACCATCGCCGCGCCGGCCAGGTGCCAGGGATCGGTGGCCCAGTGAACGTCCGCTACCTGCTCCAGGAGCGCGAACTCGTCGAGGTTGGACGCGCTCGGATACCGGACGATGGCCACCGGTGGTCGACCACCCCGACGGGGGACGTGCAGAGCCGCACCGTCTTCGTCGGGAAGGTCGTGAGCGATCATCGGGACAACGCCGATGGTCCGAACTCCGGTGAGCCGCTCCAACTGCTCGGGCCCGGGCGGCAGCAGCGCGGCATCACCGCGGAACCGGTTCAGGATGAATCCGCGGATGAGCTCGCGGTGCTGCCGGGGCACGAGGGACCACGTTCCGTACAGATGGGCGAACGCGCCGCCGCGATCGATATCCACCGCCAGCAGCACCGGCGCCTGGGCCCGAGCGGCGATGCGCATGTTGACGATGTCGTTATCCAACAGGTTGATCTCAGCCGGGCTGCCGGCCCCCTCGACGATCACGAGGTCGTGCGACGCGAGTAGTTCGGCGAGCGCCGACTCGACAACCGGCCACAGCCGCTCCGACCGATCCGGCCACGCCCGCCGGGACAGCTCGGCGTCGTACCGGCCGAGCCGGATGACCTGGCTGCCACCGGACTCGGGCTTGACCAGCACCGGATTCATCCGCACATCGGGATCGACGCCGGCCGCCCGCGCCTGCAGCCACTGCGCGACGCCGATCTCCCCGCCGTCCACTACGCGTGCGTTGTTGGACATGTTCTGCGCCTTGAACGGCGCCACCTTCATTCCCTGGCGGGCGAACCACCGGCACAGCGCAGTGGTGAGCAGGCTCTTGCCCGCCCAGCTTGTGCACCCCTGGAGCATCAGCGCCGGCATCACGGCCGCCTTGCCCGGCGCGACCGGGCGCCTGCTGCCATCGCGGCGAGCCCGATCATCAACCAGCCCCGCCGCCGGGCGAGCCGCAACGCCGCCTCGGTGTCACCTGGCCCGGGCGCGCGACCGCCAGGGTTGAGCGTGTACGACCCGGGCTTGTTGAGCCGCACTCCGAATCGCAGTGCCAGCGCCGTCATCGGCCACCCGGCGTTCGGCGACGTAGTCTTGCGAGCCTCCAGGCGAAGCTTGGTCCGCGGCACCGTCCAGTCCGCCAGCAGAACCGCCGTCAACCTCGCCGGCAGCAGGTTCAGCACGTCGTCGGCTCGAGCAGCCACCCGCCCGGCATGCAGCCACTGCGGCGTGCGATATCCCCAACACGCGTCCGCCGTGTTGGCGAACCGGTAGATCGCGGCCGCCGGCAGACCGCCGATCGCGAACCACAGCAAGGGTGCGACCACCGAGTCGGACATGTTCTCGGCGAGCGACTCGATGGCCGCGGCACGCACTTGCGGCCCTGACAGGTGAGAGGCGTCCCGGCTGACGATCCGCGCCACGGCGGTCCGACCAGCCTCGACGCCTTCGGCGAGCGCGGCTTCGACGCCCGCTACCTCGTCCAGCAGCATCCGGTGAGAGAACAGCGGCCACAGGCCGAGACCCAGCGCCAGGGCCGCGGCCGATCGCCTCGATCGGTTCCCTGCCCACCGCTCGACGGCCAGGCCGAAGGCCGCCGCGCTCGCCGCGCCGATACCCCAGGCCACCCCGCCGGATATGATCGCCCGGGCCGGCGGATCCGGCCGAAGCCACCGTTGCGCGGCGGCGAGGTACCGGCCGGTGATACGGACCGGATGGACGGCCAGCGGCGGCTCACGCACCGCCGCGTCCAGCGCAGCGGCAACCAGCACGGCCGCGGCCGTCATGACGCGATTCCGGGCGCCTCGGAGTGACCTTCCGCGCGTACCGGCACGACGATGAGTCCCGCTTGCGGATCAGTCACCACCCGGACCCGAGCACCGTATTGGGCCTCGATGACCTCGCGGGTCAGCACCTCGTCCGGTGGGCCCTCGGCGACCAGCCGGCCCTCGACCAACAGCGCCAACCGATCTGAGAACTGCGCGGCCGTGGTCAGGTCGTGCAGCGCGGCCACCACGGTCAGCTCGCGGTCACGACGCAGCCGGTCGACCAGCTCGAGCACCTGCTGGATGTGACCCAGGTCGAGCGAGCTGGTGGGCTCGTCGAGGAGGAGTACCGGGGCCTGCTGAGCCAGGGCGCGAGCCAGCACCGCACGCTGGAACTCGCCCCCGGACAGCGACGTCACCGGCCGGCCGGCCAGGGCGGCCAGCTCGAGAGTCTCGAGCACGTCGGCCACCAGGGCGACGTCCGCGGATGTCTCTACGCCGAAGTACGACACGTAGGGGGTTCGGCCGAGCAGCACATAATCGAACACGCTCATGCCGTCAGGACGGACCGGCTGCTGCGGTACGACGGCGATGATCCTGGCCCGTTCACGGTGGCCGAGCCGCCCGACGTCACGCCCGTCCAGGCCGATCCGGCCCGTGTGCTCGACGGCTCCGGTGATCGCCCGAAGCAGGGTCGTTTTTCCCGCCCCGTTCGGCCCGACGAGAGTCACCCACCGCCCCGACGGCACGCTGAGGCTGACGTCGGAAAGGACGCGCACGCCCAGCAGATCCACGCTTACTCGGTCGACGGTCAGGGTGCTCATAACTCGCTCACCAGGCCCTTCTGGCGCGACGCAGCACGAGGGTGAAGAACGGTGCGCCCACGAACGCCGTCACGACGCCGACCGGCAGCTCTCCGGGCGACACCAACGTCCGGGCCAGCACGTCCGCCCATATGAGGAACACCGCGCCCACGAGGATGGACACCGGCAGCACTATTCGGTATGACGTTCCGGCCATCATCCGGACCAGGTGGGGCACCACGATTCCCACGAAACCGATCAGGCCGGCAACCGAGACGGCGGCGGCCGTACCCAGCGTCGCGGCGAGCACGACGACAAGGCGGACCCGTGCGCTCGGCACCCCCATCGCCCCGGCCTCGGCTGATCCGACGCTGAGCACGTCCAACAGCCGGCGGTGAGCAAGGATAACGACGGCGGCGACGAGCACGTACGGCGCGATGCCGGCGACGTCGCCCCATCCGCCGGTGAGCAGCCGGCCAAGAATCCAGCCATACACCTCGCGCAGCGTGTCGGCGTGCCGCTGCTGGACGTACGTCTGGACGGCGACGAGGAAGGCGGCGACCGCGACACCGGCCAGAATCAGCGAGTGAGTGCTGCGCCCACCGGCCGACCGGCCGAGCGCATAGGTCGCGGCCACTGCGGCCGTGCCGCCCACGAACGCGGCGACCGGCAGCACACCGCGGCCGCCACCGGACACGATGGCGAGCGTGGCGCCGAGCCCGGCCCCTGCGGCGACCCCCAGCAGGTAGGGATCCGCCAGCGGGTTTCGGAACACCCCCTGGTACCCCGCACCGGCCACCGCCAGCATGCCGCCCACCAGCGCGGCGAGCACCACGCGGGGGGCGCGTAGCTGCCACAAGATGGCCTGTCCGCGCTCGTCCAGGCCGCCGGCGAGTTCCATGCCCGGGAGTAGATTGACCACCTCGACGACCACGCCCCGCCACGGCAGTGCCGCCGGCCCGATCACCAGGCCGGCCAGCAACGACGCGACGAGCAGGCCACCGGCGGCCAGCAGCCACCGGAGCCGGCTTTTCGCGCGGATCGTTACGGCGTCGGCCACCGCCGGGACGGCTGCCACTTCACTGCGCCGCTTCGAGCTCGAGGAGTTCCAGCGCCGCGAGGTCGGCTGCGAGCGTCTCGAGGAATTCCACGACGCGAGGACCCCAGCGGCTCGCGACGTCCTCGTCCAGCGAGATGATGCGCTCGGCTTGAACAGCACTCAGCTGTTCCCAGCCCGGGCGGTTCGCGACCTCGGTCGGGTCCACCCCGCAACAAACCGCGTCGGCTAGCAGGATCACGTCAGGGTCGGCCTCGATGATGAACTCGGGGCTCAACTGCGGGTAGCCGCCGCTCTCGTCCCCGGCCTCGTCCGCGATGCTCTGCATCCCCAGCAGGCCGTACAGCTGACCGATGAAGGTGTCGCTGGATACCGAGAAGAAGGTGACGTCGAGCTCGTGGTAGTACGTCAGCGGCTCGTCGCGCGGCGGCAGCGACGCCACCAGCGCGTCGATGTCGGCCTGCATCTGCGCGGCCACGGCCGCCGCGTCGCCCACGTGGCCGGTCGCGGCGCCGAGCTGCTCGATCTGCGTGTACGTGTCGTCAAGCGTGGCGGCCGCAGGGTGCATCAGCGTCGGCACGCCGATCTCTGCCAGGCTGGACGCCAGGTCACCAGGGTCGGTGTGCGCCACCACGAGGTCTGGGTCATAGGCCGCGATCGCTTCGATGTTGGGTGTGAACCCCGACAGATCGGTCGTAGGCGCATCTTCGGGGAAGGTGGAGTACTCATCGGCGGCGACGACCAACTCGCCCGCACCTATCGCGAACAGCATCTCAGTGGCGGTCGGTGAGAGCGAGACGATCCGCTCGGGTGGTTCTTGGATCTCGACAGTCAACTCGCCGCTGCCTACCGTCACCGGAAACGCAGTGTCTGTGGCGGGATGTTCGGTCGCCGGCCCTGGCGCGGCGAGCCCGTCGCTTTGCGCGCCGTCGTCACCACAGGCCGCAGTGAGTAACGCAACGAGGGCAAGTGCCCACGCATGCTTCATGGGAGCCTCCTCCGGCTGGGAGGAGGAAAGTCGTCTGCGTGGCTCACGCCCCACGAACGGCCCTTCCTCCGAGGACAGATTCGTTGCCACGAGGCAGGCGACCTGGCTCATCCCCCGCGCCGGGGCGAGGGCTTCACAGTTGCGGGACAGCGCCGGATTCTCACCGGCTTCGCTGGCACTCGTGGCACCCGGACGGTCGCCCGGGCCATGCTGACGCTAGTCATGCGGGAGGCGGTAGCGCAACCCCGGATCGTGTGAACTGCGGCGCGCCCGAACCAGCGGCGCGCAGCTTGCTAGCTCGGCTCCGACCCCGGCCGGACGAGGCCCGACTCGTAGGCCGCGATCACCGCTTGGGTCCGATCACGCAGGCCGAGTTTGCTCAGCATCCGGCTGACGTGGGTCTTGACCGTCTCCTCGCTTACCACCAAGCGGTCTGCGATCTCGGCATTGGACAAGCCCGTGGCGATCAGCCGGAGTACGTCCGTCTCGCGCGGCGTCAGCACGGCAATCGCCTCCGACCGGTCGGGGCCTGGCCGCTGGCTGGTGAAAACGCTGATCAGACGGCGGGTGACGGACGGAGCCAACAGCGCCTCGCCAGCGGCCACGATCCGGACCGCGTCGAACAACCGCTCCGCCGTGATGTCCTTGAGGAGAAACCCGCTCGCACCGGCAACAAGCGCGTCGTACACATACTCGTCGAGATCGAATGTCGTCAGCATGAGCACCCGTGGGCCACTGCCGCCGCTGGCCGCACGGACGATCCCCGCAGTCGCCTCGATGCCGTCCATGACCGGCATCCGGACGTCCATGAGAACCACGTCGGGGCGGCATTCCCGGCACAGCCGGGTGGCGGCCCGCCCGTCCCCACCGGTGCCCACGACCATGAAGTCCGGCTGGGTTTCCAACAGCGCGGCGAAGCCGGCCCGGACGACCTCTTGATCGTCGACAACGAGCACCCGGATGGGATCAGTCATCTGTCGACCCGGGTGTCGCGGCGGCTGACTCCGGGCCCGGCCCAGCGACAGCATCGATCGGCAGTTCCGCCTCCACCACGAACCCGCCGGTGGGCCCAGGGCCTGCGGCGAACCGCCCACCCATCGACACGACGCGCTCCCGCATACCAACGAGGCCATGGCCGACATGGCCGGTCACACCGCCCGTCGGGGGCCGTGATCCCGTGTCGCCGACGCGCACCCGTACGGTGTCGGCGGTCCACCCGAGCTGCACGTCGACCGCGGCTGCCGGGGCGTGCCTGCGCGCATTGGTCAGCGCCTCTTGCACGACGCGATACACGGTGAGCCCGATGCCAGGACCCACCGGACGCACCACGCCGTCAACGGTCAGCCGGATCGTCGAATGCGACAGCTCCCGGGCTCGGTCGACCAGCTCGACGAGATCGGAGAAGCCTGGCTGGGGTTCACGAGGGGGTGGTTCGTCACTCGCGTCCTCGCGGAGCACGCCGAGCAGGCGACGCATCTCGGCCAACGCCGCCCGAGCCGTGTCGCCGATGTCCTGCAGGCGCTGAGCACCTTCGCTTGGCATCCCAGGCGTCGCCACCCTCGCAGTCTCGGCCTGTACCGAGATAAGCGAGATGTGGTGGGCGACGACGTCGTGGAGCTCTCGGGCGATCCGGGCTCGCTCGCCTTGTGCGGCGTGGGCGAGGAGGGTGTCGGCTACCACTCGGCGCGACACCGCCCTTTCGGCCGTCTCGTCCCGGGTCTGGCGAGCAGCGCCGAGGCCGGCCGCGACCGGTGCCAGCCCAGCCAGCAGTAGTGGATACGTCAGGTCCTCCGGATTCTCGACAGCCGAGAGGGGGACGTCGCGCACCATGGCATCCTCCGGCTCGCCCACCTGACCCGACTCGACGGCTTCAGACACGTCGTCGCTAGCCGGGCCGGACGAGCTCAGCACGACCAGGGCGGCATAGAGGACGAACGGCAGCGCGGCAAGTACGGCCATCCAGCGTGGACGGCGCCGACCGAGCAGATACAGCATCGCCACGAGGGCCACGATTGCAGCGCCGGTGACCCGCTCGAACATTGCGACCGCCAGCACGCCGGACACCGTCGCCAGGGCGGCCGACGCGGCAAGGTGAGCCCGAGCGAACATCACCGGCACCGTTGCGCCGACGGCCAGCAGCAGAGCGAACGCCCGGTTGCCCACTACCAAGGGCCACCAGAGCAGCACCTCGGCCACAGCCGATGTCGCGAGCAGCATCGTCGCAGCGGCCGGTAGCCAGGGCGCGGCAGCGAGCGTGCGGAACCGCCGACCCTCATGACCGAAGGACGCCTGTGCCGGACCCACGCACGCATTGTCTCGCGAATTCCACGCTGTCAGCGTCACTCCTGGTCGGGAGCTCAGCATCCCCCACCCGAGGGATGCCGCCCGGGCCACAATGGCTCCCGACCGTGACGACCCGCGTCGGTGCCGCTCCTACCGTTCTGGACATGACCACAGACATCGAGGTCCGCGACATCCGCAAGCGGTACGGACCGACCGTTGCCGTCGACGGGTTGTCGTTCACCATCCGGTCCGGCCAAGTGACGGGATTGGTCGGCCCCAACGGTGCCGGCAAATCGACCACCATGCGGGTGATCCTGGGACTGGATTCGGCGGACGAGGGCACTGCGCTGATCGGTGGCCGGCCATACGCGTCGCTGCGGAACCCCATCCGCCACGTAGGGGCGCTTCTTGACGCGGGCGCCGTCCACCCGGGGCGGCGCGCCCGCGATCACCTGCTGTGGATGGCTCACGCCAGCGGCATCCCGAAGCGCCGCGTTGACGAGGTGATCGAGCTCGTCGGGTTGAGCTCAGCGGCACGGCGGCGGGTTGGGGGATTCTCGCTCGGCATGCGACAGCGGCTTGGCATCGCCGGAGCCCTGCTCGGAGATCCTCCGGCACTGATCTTCGACGAACCGGTCAACGGGCTCGATCCCGAAGGAATCCGATGGATCCGGGGCCTGTTGCGCCGGCTCGCCACCGAGGGTCGCGCGGTGCTCGTCTCCAGCCACCTCATGAGCGAGCTGGAAGGCAGCGCGGACCACCTCGTAGTGATCGGCCGCGGCAAGCGGATCGCGGACACGAGCGTCCAAGACCTGCTGACGGCCGCGTCGCGGGGACGCGTTGCGGTGCGTACGACGGCAGTGTCCGAGGCGATCACTGTGCTCACCCAGGAGGGCGCGAGCGTGGGCGTGGTCGATCACGGCGTGCTCATTGTGACCGGCCTCTCGGCTCAGCGGGCCATCGCTCTACTCGCCGCCAGCGAGTTGCCGTTCTCGGAGGTCTCCGGCTACCGCGCCACCCTCGAGGAGGCCTACCTGAACCTCACCCGAGACGCCGGCGAGTTCAGCGCGGCATCACCCGTGGAGGCATCGTGACGACAAGCCTTTCCGACCGCGCTACCGCAGAGGGTCGCGGCCGTGCGGGTCGAGTCCTTCGAGCCGAGTGGACGAAGTTCTGGTCCGTTCCCCGATGGGTGTTGGCCATGCTGGCTGCGATCGTGCTGACTTTTCTGATGTCCGTGCTGTCGGCATCAGGCAGCGGTACGGATGAGAACTCCGCGATCTGGGACCTTTATGTGCCGGGCCCGGACGGACGGCCGGTCCAGGACTCCTTCCATTTCGTCCACCAGCCGGCGAGCGGCGATCTGACCATCACGGCGCAGGTCGCAAGCCAGGAGGGAAGAACGCTCGACGCCTCGCCGGCCGAGCCCGAGGCCGGGGCGATGGCCGGCCTGGTGATCAAGGAGTCCACCGAGGCCGGCTCGGCCTACGCGGCGATCGTGGTGACGCCGGGCGACGGGGTGCGACTGCACGCCAACTTCGAAACCGTGCACACCGGCAGCACGGAAGCGGCACCCCGATATCTCCGCCTGACCCGCACCGGAGCCACGATCACGGGTTTCGAGTCGGCTGACGGCACCCGCTGGTCCGAGGTCGGCAAAGTGGACGTTCCCGAGCTGCCGGACGCGGTCGAAGTCGGCATGCTCGTCGGATCTCCGGACGGCGTCGTCGTCGAGCGCCAGTTCGGCAGCACAGCGGTCGGCAAGACGTCCACGATCAGTGCCGCTGAGTTCGACAACGTCTCGCTCGAACCCGGCCGGACCGGTTTCTGGCGCGGTGACGACATCGGGCTGCATGGTGTGGGCCAGTTCACCGAGGCCCAGGGCCGTTTCACCATTGTCGGCTCGGGCGATATCGCCGCGTACTCCGGGCCAGGCGACGATGTCGTACAGCTCAGTCTCATCGGGTTCATCGTCGGTGTGGTCGTCGTCTGCGCCGTGGGGGTGCTGTACGTCACGACCGAGTACAAGCACGGGATGATTCGCACCAGCTTCACGGTGAGCCCGCAGCGGGGACGAGTGCTCGCCACGAAGGCGATCGTGATCGCCGGAGTTGCGTTCGCGGTCGGGTTGATCGCTGCGTTGATCTCGTTCCAATTGGGCCAGCCCATACTTCGCGAGAACGGCTTCGCGCCCCCGGCGTTCGACACGATGTCGCTGTCCGACCCGATCGTCTGGCGCGCGATCACCGGCAGCGCGATTCTGCTCGCGCTGGTTGCCGTGCTGAGCCTGTGCATAGCTGTCATCACCCGGCGCAGTGCCAGTGCGATCACGCTGGTCATCGCCTTGACGGTCCTTCCGTTGCTGGCCGGGTTCGGCCTGCCTGCCGGACCCGCGGGCTGGCTGATGCGCCTCACCCCCGCCGGTGGCTTCGCGCTCCAGCGCGTGGTGGAGCCAACGGAGCACCTGGTCGATCCGGTCGCGATGATCGCTCCACTCGAAGGGCTCGTCGTCCTGCTCGCGTATGCGGCAGGGGCATGCATACTCGCCGGCTGGCTGCTGAACAGGCGGGACGCATGACGGCACGACTCGTCGTCGCCGAATGGACCAAGCTGCGCACCGTGCCGAGCACAGCGTGGTTGGCGCTCGCCGTTGCGGCGTCGACCGTCCTGCTCGGCGCCCTCGCGACGGCGTCGGTCGACACCTCGCAGTGCCCATCGGCGACCGAGTGCTTCGAGGACACCACGAAGCTCGCGCTGACCGGGGTCTGGCTCAGCCAGTCCGCAGTCGTCGTGCTCGCCACGCTCACCGTGACCAGCGAGTTCGGCACCCGGATGATCCAGACGACCTTCGCGGTGATGCCCAGGCGCCCGGCCGTCGTGATCGCCAAGGCGATATCTGTCAGCATCGTCGTCGCGGCCGCGGGAGCCGTGGGCGTGCTGGGCTCGGTGGCGGCCGGGCGGATCATCCTGCCGGGCAATGGCTTCACGATCGAGAACGGCTACGAGCCGCTTTCGTTCGCAGATGGCCCGACCCTTCGGGCGTCCGCAGGTACCGTCCTGTATCTCACCCTCGTCGCACTGCTGAGCCTCGGAATCGGAGCCCTGATCCGGGACACCGCCGGCGCCATCACCGTCACGCTGACGGTTCTCTACCTGTTCTCGATCGCGGCTTACCTGGTGAACGATCCGGTCTGGTCCGAGCGGCTCCAGACGTATTCGCCCATGCCGGCCGGGCTCGCCATCCAGGCAACGACCAACCTTGACCGGCTGGCCGTTCAGCCCTGGCCGGGCATCGGTGTGCTCGCCGCCTACACGGGTGCGGCGGTCGCTGCAGGAGTAGCCGCGGTCAAGATCCGCGACGTGTGATGTACGACGCCGACCACCGCAGATCCCGAAAGATCAACTTGGTCGCTACAGTGGCCCCTATGCTTTCCCGCCGGCTGGCCAATCTCCTCGTCGTCGCGGTCGCAACGGCGGCCGCGACGACGTCCTGCAGCTCGGAACCGGAAGTCGAGCTCAATGCCGAACTACGGGCTGAGCTGGTCGAAATGCAGGCTGCGGACCAGGCTGAGCGCACCGGCCAGGTCGCAGAGAACGACGATGGCCAGCGGACGAACCGCCTGGCCGAGATCATCAGCGAATTCGGGTGGCCCACCCGGTCACTCGTCGGCACCGACGGGGCGACGGCGGCCTGGGTCATCGCGCAGCATTCCGACCAAGACGTGGAGTTCCAGGAAAGCGCGCTGGAGATGATGCGCGAGGCCGTGGAGGACGAAGAGGCGGACCCGACCGAGCTCGCCTACCTGGAGGACCGGGTGGCGACCAACCGGGGCGAACCGCAAATCTACGGCACCCAGATTGGCTGCGTCGACGGCGAAGCTGTGCCGGGTCCGATCGCCGATGAGGGCAGCGTCGACGAGCGACGAGCCGAGGCGGGACTGCAACCGCTGGCCGAATACCTCGCCGAGCTGACCGAGGTGTGTGCCCAGGAACTCGAGGACAAGTAAGGCGCTTTCCAAGCCCCGATGTACGGCCTGCGGACAAGGCGGACGCGAGCCGGCTAACGGCGGCGCCGGTTTCCGAAGACCCCGCGCGAGATCTCCTTGCCCAGCGATTGCGCCGCCGACTTGAGAAACGTCTCGATCAGTGACTCGCCGGCGGACCGCGAGGACGGTGTCGGTGATCGCTTCGCCGTCGTCGCCTTACCGCGGCCGGCCCCCGGCCCCGACAACGTCCCGAGGATCTCGGCCTCCAGCCGCTGTTCAGGTGTCATGCCCGCGTACGGGTCGTCCGATGGAACCGTCGTCTGCGTTGGCATGGTAGGCGCTGGAGTCGTACCGGTCGGGGCCGGCGCATCAGCGGGCCCCGGTTCGGCCGACGCCGCCGCGATCTCGCTCATCAACATCTCGTACGCGGAACTCCGATCCACCGTCTCGGTGTACTTCGGGGCCAGCGGCGACCCGCTGACGATCTCATCCAGTCGCGGCGCGTCCGACGGCGCCATCTTCGATTGCGGTGCCGGCAACATCGCATGCGCCACCGGCGTCGGCGCACCTCTCTCCGACATCACCGTCACGACCGCTTCGCCGATACCCAGTTCTTGAAGGAGCTTCTCCAAGTCGTATGCCGAGGTCGGATAGGTTCGCACGCTCGCCTTCAGCGCGTCCGCGTCGTTGGGCGTGAAGGCGCGCAACTGGTGCTGCACCCGGCTACCGAGCTGCGCCAGCACGTCCTCGTGGATGTCCTTCGGCGTCTGGGTGACGAAGAAGACACCTATCCCCTTGGATCGGATCAACCGCGCCGTCTGGATCAAAGCCGTCAGGAAGTCGCGGGACGCGTCGGTGAACAGCAGGTGCGCCTCCTCGAAGAAGAACACCAGCTTCGGCTTGTCGATGTCGCCGACCTCCGGCATGACCTCGAACAGCTCAGCAAGCAGCCACAGCAGAAAGGTCGAGAAGAGCACCGGCTTGTCGTGGACGCCGGGTAGTTCGAGCAGCGTGATCACGCCGCGGCCGTCATCGTTCGTGCGGAGCAGATCGTGGACGTCGAACTCGGGCTCGCCGAAGAACTCCTCACCGCCGGCCGCCGAGAAGTTGACCAGCTCGCGCAGAATCACACCGGCCGTCTGCTTGGCCAGCCCGCCGAGGTTCTCAAGATCCTTCTTTCCCTCGTCAGACACCAGATGCTGGATCACTGCCCGCAGGTCTTTCAGATCGACCAGCGGCAGTCCCGCCTTGTCGGCGTAGTGGAACACCAGCCCGAGCGAACTCTCCTGGGTCTGGTTGAGCCGCAGCACCTTCGACAGCAGCGTCGGTCCGAACGAGGTAACGGTGGCCCTGACAGGAATTCCGACGTCCGTTTCGCCGAGCCGCAGCAGCTCGACCGGAAATCCGGCCGGCTCCCACGCCTGCCCGATAGCGTCCGTGCGCTTGGACAGCTTCTCACTCGGCATACCGGGCGACGCCAGGCCGGTGAGATCACCCTTGATGTCGGCTGCGAACACCGGGACACCGGCCATCGACAGTTGCTCGGCCATCACCTGCAACGTCACCGTCTTTCCGGTGCCGGTCGCCCCTGCGACGAGGCCGTGCCGGTTAAGCATGCCCAAGGGGACGCGGATCTTGGCATCCGGCCGCGGCTTACCGTCGACGACCAACGCGCCCAGTTCGATGCAAGGCGCGTCGAACGCGTACCCCTGTTGGACGATCTCGACAATATCGCGCTCGGCCATCGCGCCCCTCCCACCGATCACGCAGCAGCCTAGCGAGGACCGAATACACTATGGGGGGTGATCTTTAAACGAGTCGGTGACGGGCGCCCCTACCCAGAACACGACACCAGCCTGCGCGCGTGGTCTGAGCTAGCGCCACGGCAGGTCCGGCTCGACGAGCTCATCACGACCAAGCGGACGCTCGACCTCGAGACTCTCCTGGCCGCCGACTCCACCTTCTACGGCGACCTGTTCGCTCACGTTGTGGAATGGGAAGGCGAGTTGTACCTCGAGGACGGGCTGCACCGGGCGTTACGGGCCGCGCTTCAGCAGCGGCCGGTCATCTACGCCCGCGTGCTTACCTTGGTAAGCGAAAAGCCCGCGTCGCGGATAGGCTCGCGAATGTAACTTCCCCACCACCCGGAGCGTCGATGGCCGTCCACCCGCCGCTTGAGGACGATGTCCGGCACCGGCGCCGGTACCGCCGGATCCGTACCGCCATCACCCTGGTCGTCCTCACCGGCCTTGTCGTCGGGGCGGCCTGGTACGCCTGGCATGTGGTCACCGAGCCGGCCGCGACCGAAGACGACAGCGAACCGGTCGTGCAGGCACCCGCCTGTGCGGTGGCAGTGCCGACAGAGGCTCCGCCGCCAGAAGAGATCAACATCAACATCTACAACGGCACCAGCCGGAACGGGTTGGCCAGTCAGGTCGCCCGGGAGATGCGGGAGCAGGGGTACGTCATACTCGACGTCGCGAACGACCCCCAGAGCAGGTCGATCACGGGAGTGGCCGAGGTCCGGGCCGCGAATTCCGAAAACCTGGCCGTGCAGCTGATCATGTCTCAGTTCCCGGGTGCTACGTTCGTCCCGGTCGAGCGTGAGGACGAGGTCATCGATCTCGTCCTGGGCGAGCGGTTCGAAGCCATCGGCCCGCAGAATCCTGAACCTGATCCAGAGAGCACCGTCGAGCCGCTGCCGGCCTGCTGACTACTCGTCCGACCGATCGACCCACCCCGCGAGCCTGCCGTGCCGCCCGACAGCCAGCAACCGCTGTTCGGTCGCTTCACGGAGGGCGCGTGGAGAGACGATTAGAAGTTCGTCACCTACGCGGACCCTGGTGCGCCACTCCGGCACGAAGCTCTCGTCGGCCCGCACTATCAAGGACACTGCGACGCCGGGCGGCAGGCGTAGTTCGCCGACCGCCACGCCGTGCAATCGCGATCCGGACGGAACACGCACCTGGATCAGGTCGGCTGCCACGCGCTCCAGCGGCGCCGATTCCAACTCGGCATCCCGTGGCGTCGCATCCCCGCCAACTCCTAACCTGCGGGCGGCCCAGGGCAGAGTCGGCGCCTGGAGTGTCGTGAACACGACCGCAACGATGAAGACGACAGCGAACAGCCACCCAGCGTCCTCATGCTCGTCGGCGAGCGGAATCGTGGCCAGGACCACTGGAATCGCGCCCCGGAGCCCGGCCCAGGAGAGGAATGCCTGTTCTCTAAGCGGAATGCGGAACGGCAAACACGACAGCAGGACGGCGAGCGGTCGGGCGACCAGTATCAGCCCGCTCCCTGCGACAAGCGCCGGCACAATCGCTCCGGGCATGTCGCTGGGCGAGGAGAGCAGCCCCAACATGACGAACATCCCGATCTGGGCGAGCCACGCCAATCCCTCGGCGAACGACCTGGTAGCCATCCGGTGCGGCAGCTGCGAGTTGCCGAGTACAAGGGCGGCCATGTAGACCGCAGCGAAGCCGCTGGCGCCCAGTACCGCACCGGTCGCGTACGCGAACACGGCGAGAGTCATGACCACCAGCGGGTAGAGACCCGACGCCGGCAGTGCTGCCCGCCTCAGCACGGCCGCGCCGACCCAGCCGACGAGCAGACCGAGGGCGGCACCCGCCACCAGTTCGTAAACGATCACGGCGGCGACTGGGCCGATACCACGGTCGGCAACTTCGCCGGCGCTCACGATCGTGACCAGGACCACCGTCGGCGCATCGTTCAGTCCGGACTCGACCTCGAGAGTCGTCGCGGGCCGGCGGTGTAGGGGTACACGTCGCAACGTCGAGAAGACCGCAGCAGCGTCCGTCGGCGCGAACACGGCTCCGAGCAACACCGCCAACTGCCAGTCCAAACCCAGGATGTAATGGCCGAGGGCGGCGACTACCGCTGTCGTCACACCCACACCCACGGTGGCGAGGGTGAGTCCGGCTCCGAGGGAGGGGCGGACATCGGTCCACCGCGTCGTCAGACCACCTTCGGCAAGGATGATGACGAGCGCGCCGAACGCCAGTGCATGAGCGAGTTCGGCGTCGTCGAAATGGATGCCGAGGACGGACTCGCCCAGCAGCACGCCGATCAGCAGGTAAAGAACGAGGCTCGGCAGGCCGAACCGGACGCTTGCCCGCACACCGACCACTGCGACCACGAGCACCAGCGCGCCCACGAGCAGGGAGGTGTTGAGCATGTCGACGTCCAACGCTCCCCCTTCACGCCCGTTCGGCCGCGCCGACAACTCGACCGGCCTCTGACCGTGGCGGTCAGAGGCCGGTTGAACTCGCGGCACGGCGACGACTACCGCGAATGGTAACTGGCTGGCTCGACGGCGGCGCCGGCCGGTTTTGACCTTGACGGCTCCGCGGGCGTTAGCCGACGCCAGAGACGGGTAAGGAGTAGGTCATGGAGTTCATACTGTGGCTTATCGCCGTCATCCTCGTGATCTGGGGGATCGTTACGATCTTCCGAGGGTCCCTGCTGTTCGGGATCTTGCTCATCGTTGTCGGCCTGCTCGTTGGCCCTGGTGGCGTGAGCATCTTCACCTAACCCCGAGAAGCGACTCCCGTCTCATCCGTGCCGCGCTCTCATGCGGCAAGCGCGGCGGCTAGCGCTACAAGCGGCGGCGTGGACTGTCCGATCATCCCGCGCCACAAGGTGCGGTCTGATACGAACAGGACCACGCCGCACAGCGCCATGAAGGTGGCCGTATAGATCACCAGCGTTCTTCCCGGCATATCTGCGCCGGACACCCACAAGATGGCCCCGATGATCGCGCCTGCACCCAGGAACAGGTTGTAGAAGCCCTGGTTGAACGCCCACAATCGAACGGCGGGCGACATCTCGGCTCTGCCCACCAGGAGCCGCTGGACACCCGGCCGGTGGAACATCACACTTTCGAGAATGAATGCCCCGACATGAAAGAGCCCGGCGACGATGGCGAAGATCTGCGCGACTGCGGACACGGCGCCGATTGTAGGGGTCAGGGCACCGGAAAGAGCTCGATCAACGACACGGCGGGCATCGGCAGCGTGAACGACACCGTCACCGACCCGCCTTCGGCCTCGACCGTCGAGATCGGCTCGAGAAACTCCAACTGATCGGTCCGGCGCAACGCATCCCAGCCGGCTTCGTCCGGCCAGTCGCGATCTCGAGCCAGGCCGGCCCAGTGGCGGTTGAGATTCGAGTGATGTTCGTCGAGTCGCCGGTGGCGGATCTCGTACCGCGCGGCCGGTAGCCGCTCGATCGTCAGCTCAACCTCACGGTCGAGCAGCGGCTCCCCGCCGAACTTGGTCACGTCCGCTGTGCCGTTCCAAAGCACGACGGCGATCTCACCATTGCTGTCACGCGATGCGATCGCGCCGATCATGTCTCCGGCGCCGTCTCCGGTCACGTCCACGGCGACCCGATCATCCCGAAGCTGCTCGAGCATCCATAATCCCCACCACCTGGGCTTACGCAGGTTTCCGACGCTGAGCAACCCGAAACCACCATGCAACAGGGCCGGCGGGCGTCCCAGTTCCTCGAAGTGATCGGAGATGGTCCAGTAGGCCAGCGCGTCCAACCGGCCCATGGCACTGACCATGCCGCGGACCAGGTAGGCAGCGCTCCACACCGAATCATGGACGCGGTTGAAATGGCTGGCATGCGCACCCCACTCGGTCCACCACAGCGGCAGCCCGGGCAGACCGTGCCGGGCGGCCAGCGGTCGCAGATCGAGCGGGGCGTTGCCGTACGTGTGGGTGGACAGGAAGTCGACCGGAGACTCCGAGCCCTGAGCATGGTCCAGCAGCAGGTCGAGCCAGCCGGCGGCAGCTGAGGCCGGACCACCGACGGGAAAGCTGCGATCGACTGACTTGACCGCGGCTGCGGTGATGTCGTACAGGCGAAGATATTCGTCAGGCGTTCCGGCCCAGAAGACCTCGAGGTTGGCTTCGTTCCACACCTCGAAGCCCCACGTCCGGACCTCCTCCCGACCGTACCGCTCGACCAGGTGGGCGGTCAGGTCCTGCACCAACGCCCGCCAGCGATCCCAGTCGTGGGGCGGGGAGATGATGGCGTCGTATTCGAACACCGTCTTAGAAGGGTCTCGAGCCAGGTCGCGTGGCATGAAGCCGATCTCGACGATGGGGCGCAGCCCGATCTGCAGGACCCTGTCGTAAATCCGGTCGATGCCGCTGAAGTCGTGCACCGGCTCGCCATCGACTTCCCTGTAGACGCCGAGCTCGTCGTGCAGGATGGCGTGGGCCCGGACACCTCGCACGCCGAGTTCGTCGTGAGCCATCCGCAATGCCTCGGCGAACTCCATTCCGATGTTCCGGCCACCCGGCCCTTCGCCGTATTCCAGCTGGCTCAGGTGCTCTGCGCCGATCATGGATCGCCAGGGACGGTCGATGGTGCCACGAGTCGACGACGCATCGACCACGACGGCACATCGCGCTTCGCCGTCCTTTGCCGGTGTTGCCGACGCCGGCTCGCTCGCCGGCTGGCTGCGGTCGTCGACGGCCGCCACCGCAGCGACGCGGTACCAGACAGGACGTCCCGGTTCACCGGTCGTATCCGTGAACGGAGGATGCGGCACGGCGCGGACCAGCGGCTCGCCGACCTCGACCGGCCGGTACTCGCCGTCCCGATCATCGGAACGCTGGACCAGGTAGCCGACCGCGCCTTCGACCCGCTGCCAGTCCACGGTGACCTGCCCGCGCCCGGTCCGAACCTGAACTCCGAACGGTGCTTCCAGCACAGGTGGGCGGTAGGCCATGACGTCCGTATGCCGGCCGATCCGTGCCTCCCAGTCGGCGCGCGCGTCGCCCCCGCTCATCGTGCTCCTCTCAGATTTGATCGTGCGATCATCACTCGACCCGGCCTGCCCCGAATTCCTCCATCGCCATCAGCGGCCGAAGCGACGGTTCCAGGGTCTCTGCCAGATAATCCTGCAACCGGTCATCGAGCAGCGCGTTCGTGGCCGCGGCGATGACCATGCCCTGGTCGAGTGCCAGGTAGCGGTCGGCGATCTGGCCCGTCGCAACGTTGACCGAGTCCTTGAACCCACCCTTGCCGTACAGGCCGGGGAAGTCGGCGGACAGGTTCGCGAGGTTGGCGAGAGTCTCTTCGGGAGCGAAATCGAGGGCCAGGAACGCGGCATGCGGCGTCACCACCCCCTCGCCGTAGTCGCTTATCTGGGTCGGCTCACGCGGGCAGTCAGGATCGTCCCACCCGTTGTCGACGAGGGTCAGCCGGCCGACGTCACTGGTGTAGCCGTTCGGCTCCATGCCGATCGCATCGACTCCGTACTCGCGGTATCCGCCTGCCGGATCACTTGCCGGCGAAAATCCCCAGTAGCCGTACTCCGCCTCTTCCAGGCCGTACTCGATGTGCGCCTCGACATAGAGAGGATGAGTTACGGCCCAGCTGTCCGGGCCCCATTGCTCCTCGGGAACGACGAGCGGAGGCATCAACGCCTCGAACATGCTCCCGCCCCAGGTCGGGACGACGAGCTTGTCGGAGTAGGGGTACGCCCCTTCGAACACGTCGACGCCCAGGTAGGTGCGCCATTCACCGATGGGCTTGGCCTCCGGCCAGCTCCAGTCGCAGGTGTCCGGGAACGTCCGCCAGCCGCCGAAGTAGTGCTCCTGCGGGATCTGGCCAAGGGCGATGCCGATGTAGCTGGCAATCCTCGGCTCGGTATTGAACGCCCCGTAGTGATGACCCGTGTAGACGACGTCCTGCCCCATCCCGCAGTAGTCGTCCCGTGGGAACCCCTCGCTGCCGGGTGGCTCGTCACCGACCGGCCAGAAGCCGCCCCGGATCAAACCGGCACCGGCGTCCGGGCCCTTCGCCACGGGGTCGTAGTAGCAGCCGAAGTCCATGCTCTCGGCGAGCTCTCCGGCCCGGCCGGCAAGCTCGGGAACAGCGTTGGCGACCATCAGCAGGGCGGAGGCCAGCCAACCGTTGTCGACGCTGGACAGGAACGGATAGACCGGGTTGTTCGGTGGCTCCGGCCAAGTGGTGAGCTTCTCCAGGGTGGCGGGGTCGTACCAGTTGTAGAACTGGCCCGACGGCTCATGCCGTTCGAGCCGTTCGACACTGCCGAGGGTCTTACTGATCCGTTCAGTGGCCTCGGATGCCGGGATGAGCTCGAGGTCCCGAGCGGCCAGGGTCGCCCACAGATACATGCCGATGTTCGTCGGTGAGGTGTATTCCGAGCGGCTGCGAGGGCGCAGATCGCCGCCGATGTTGTCCGCGGGCAGCCCGGTTCTGGGCTCGACCATGGCGACGAACGACCGCCAGGTGTCCGCCGCGTAGCGGGACAACTCATTATCGGCGCCGGCGGGAGATTCGGCCTGGGCCGCGCCAGCAGTTGTCGTCACGAGCAGTGCTGCTGCGGCGATGGTCGCTAGGTGTCGTCTCACAGCTACCTCCTTGTCGCGAGAGATGGTCACTTGATGCCGGTCAAGGCGATGCCCTGGGTGAAGTAGCGCTGGAGCACGATGAACACCAGGACCACGGGCAGCACGACAGTCACCGCGCCGGCCAGCAGCAGCCCGTAGTTGGTCTCGTGCTGCCCGATGGCGAACAGCGCGAGCGCCACCGGGAGGGTGTACATGTCCTCGGTGCTGGCCACGACCAGCGGCCAGAGGAAGTTGTTCCAGGCGGCGAGGAAGGTGAGGATCGCGAGTGCGGCCAGGGCGGGGCCGCACAGCGGCAAGATGATGTTGAAGAAGATCCGGTATTCACCGGCTCCGTCGACCCGGGCGGCATCGAGCAGTTCGTCAGGTAGGTCCGAGATGTACTGGCGCATCAGGAACCCGCCGAATGCCACTCCAGAGGCACCGGCCAGCGTTGGCAAGATCAGCCCGGGATAGGTGTTGACCATGCCCAGGTTCGAGACGAGCACGAACAACGGCATGAACGTGACGATGGCCGGCACCATCAGGGTGCCGAGCATCAGAACGAACAGCACCCGCTTGCCCGGAAAGTCGAGCTTGGCAAGTGCGTAGCCGAGCATGGACGCGAACAGCAGGTTGCCCAGCGTCACCGCGACGGCGACCAGGGTCGTGTTGAAGAAGAAGCGGGCGAAGTCGAGCCGCTCGAACAGGTCGACGTAATTGCCGAGGGTTGGATCTTGCGGCAGCCAGGTGGGTGGTGCCTGTCGGAGTTCACCAGTGGTTTTGATCGACCCGAGCACCATCCACACGAACGGGGTGATCACAACCAGCAGGCCCCCGATAAGCAGCAAGTGCAGCCAGGGGCCGCCCCGCGGTTGGCCCCCCGCGGCCCGTCTGGTGGTCGTGGGTTCTTCGCGCGTAGGCGTAAGTGTTGTCATCAGGACCTGCTACGTCTTGGACCGGAAGAGCCGGAACTGGCCGAACGCGAGCAGTGCGATCGCGAGGAACAGCAGGTAGCTGATCGCGGACGTCGGCCCGTAGTTTCCGAAGCTGAACTGGTTGTAGGTGTGGTAGGCCACCGAGAGCGTGGAGTTCAGCGGGCCGCCCTGGGTCATGACGAACGGCTCCTCGAAGAACTGCAGCCAGCCGATGCTTGCGATCACCGCCGTCAGCAACAGAGTCGGCCGAAGCAGTGGCAGCGTGATCGACCTGAACCGTTGCCACGGGCCCGCGCCGTCAACTTCAGCGGCCTCATACAGTTCTGAGGGAATCGACTGGAGTCCGGCGAGAAAGATGACCATCAGGAAGCCCGTTCCACGCCACGCGGCCATCACAACC
>Ga0299914_10000367_pt1 | contig 26708 bp, 22 predicted proteins | sample RVTome_10_FD_201361 | JGI IMG/M metagenome (GOLD analysis project Ga0299914, IMG submission 201361) | Soil microbial communities from uranium-contaminated site in the Upper Colorado River Basin, Wyoming, United States - RVT153D57 (version 2) ... | reverse complement strand
GCCTCATCAACTGGCACATCATGAACAGGACGTTTCGCGAACTGCAGAGCCGCGGTCGGGCGGGGATCGCCGTCATGCGCGAGCTACTAGAGGCCCGTCCGATTGACTACGCGCCGCCGGAGAGCAACCTGGAGGCGCGCTTCCGGCAGCTTCTTCGGGATGACGGACAAGTCGAGATGGATCGCCAGCTCAACGTCGGGAGCGAGCGAGCGTGGCTCGGCCGGGTCGATTTCATCGATCGGCCCATGAAGCTCATCGTCGAGATCCAAAGCAACCTGCACCACACGAGCATCAGCGATCAGCGAGATGACGAACAGCGACGGGACGACATGGAGAGGGCGGGTTGGAGGTTCGCTGAGGTGAGCGAGTGGGATCTGTGGCACGCGCCATCGAGAGTTCAGCAGCAGGTCCGCGCGCTCCGCAGATCGTCCTAACGCGACCCAGAGCGAACTTGCAGCGCAGATGCACGCCCCAGCGTGTAATCGGGCTGCAAGTTCGGGAGCTGGGTGGGGCGCTGCGCGTCAGCGGAGGGGGAAGCCGACGATGGATTCGAGCTCGGCGATGGCGACGTCGGGATCGACCACTTTGATCGTGGTCATACCGAGGGCGCGGGCTGGTTTGAGGTTGATCCCGAGGTCGTCGAGGAACACAGCCTCGTTCGGCTGTATATCGAGCTGCGCACAGGCGAGCTGGTAGAAGCGGGGGTCGGGCTTGCGCACCCCGATCTTGCTGGACTCGATGACGGCGTCGAACAGTGCGAGCACGGCGCCCATCTCGCTCTCGCGATCCACGTGGCCGTCGCCCATCACGAAGTTGTTCGTGAGCATGGCCGTGACCAGTCGCTCCGAGCAGCAGCGGACGGCCTCGACCATCTGCGGGCGTAGCTCGCCCGACAACAACGCGAGGACATCGCGTCCCACGAGCGCATGGCCGGCCGCGCTCGCTTCGCTCTCGAACAACGCGCAGAACTCCTCGAGCGAGACCTCGCTGCGCTCGAGCCGTGCCCACGCGTTCTGATCGGGGTTGGTGGCGTTGAGATGTCGTATCAGGCCGTCCGGCAAGCCATGTTCACGCTCGTATCGGGCGAAGGCGTCGAACGGCGAGGTGAGCACGACCCCGCCGAAATCGAACAGGACGGCTCGAATGGGGGTGTCTGCCGGATTCACGAGAGCAGATCTCGGGCGACGGCGTCCCACAGCTCGGTCGACAGCACCAGGGAATCGATGTCGATTCGCTCGTCGTCGCCGTGGAACATCGTCCCGTACTCCTCGAAGGTCATGTTCGTGCTGAAGAGTCCGAATCCGTAGCCAACGGACTCCTTCCAGCGGAAGAACCGGGCGTCGGTTGCGCCGACCGTGAGATACGGAACCGTTTCACTGCCCTCGTACCACCGCTGTGTCACCCGACTGAGGCTGTCCCAGAGCGGTGTGTCGAGGGGTGATGCACTTGCGGGCTCCGTCTTCACGACCTCGAGCTCGACCTCGTCGGCCATGTCACCCAGGGCTTCGTCGAACATGGATCTCACGTCGTCCGGGGTCTGCCCCGGAAGAATCCGAACGTCGACATCGAGCGAGACGGTGTCGGGTATCACGTTGATCTTGCTGCCGCCGTGAATGATGGTCGGAGCGAACGTCGTGTGCGTGCAGGCATGAAATTGCCGTGCCATCCCGACCGGCAGTGTCTCGAGCAGCTCATCCATGGACGTCGCGCTGAGCAGCGGATCGGTGATGCCGTCGGGGTAACCGAGGCTTCGGATGAAACGCTCCCAGACGTCGTGGATCTGAGTTTCCGGGCGGTACGCGGCGAGTCGCCGCACCACCTCGCTGGCCTTCACGAGTGCGTTGTCGGTGCGAAACGGCTGCGAGCCGTGGCCCGGGGTTCCCCGCACATGCAGCCGACACCAGAACGTGCCCTTCTCCCCCACGATCACCGGCAGCTTGGTTCCCGCCGGGCTCGGAATCGGGATGCCACCCGATTCGGTGATGACATAGTCGGCGCGCACGGCGTCGTACTCGTGATCGATCAGGTGCTTCGCCCCATACAGACCGAGCGCTTCCTCGTCGGCAACTGCGAGGTAGATCAGGGTTCCTCTGGGTGTCCAGCCCGATTCGGCCAGACTTCTCATCGCTACAGCCATCGACGCGGTCAGGTTGAGCATGTCGACCGCGCCGCGACCCCACACGTTGCGATCGATCACCTCACCGCCGAAGGGATCGTGCTTCCAACCCGACGCGTTCACCGGCACAACGTCGGTGTGGCCCATGAACAGCAGGGTGGGCGCTCGAGGATCTGTGCCTTCGATACGCGTCACGAGACTGCGTCGCCCTGGCGCGGCATCGTACGTCTCGATGTCGAGCCCGGATCCCTCGAGATAGTTCTGCAGCACGTCAGCACTGCGAACCTCGTGGCCGGATTCGATCCGATCGTCGTTGACGCACTCGTTCCTGATGAGCTGCTGCAGGAGCCCGACAACCTCCGATTCCGCGACCTGCATCGGGCTCATCTCGGAAGCTTCCTCACCTGGATGTACCGCTTGACCATCGTGAGCAGCGTAGGCTTCGCGCATCTGACCTGTCGGAACAACCGACCACCGGGTGCGCCCGGACGTCACGCCGGCCCGAACAGTGGGTGCGGGGGCGTCGGATGCGACGGTGCCCTACGAACGAAGCACACCCAACATGCTGAAGAAACACGTGGTCGTCGACGGTTCCAACATCGCGACCGAAGCACGAAGCTCGCCGAGTCTCACCCAACTCGATGAGGCGGTTCGAGCATTCCTCGAGGAGCATCCTTCCGAACAAGCGACGGTGATCGTCGATGCGACGTTCGGCCATCGAATCCACGAGTCCGAACAAGAGGCATTCGAACAGGCCGTCGATGCCGGCGAGTTGCTCACCGCGCCGGCCGGAACGATCGGCCGAGGTGACGCCTTCATCCTCGAGGTGGCGGACAAGGCGGACGCAACGGTCTTGTCGAACGACTCGTTCCAGGAATTCCATGGCCGGTATGCCTGGCTGTTCGACGAAGGTCGCCTGGTTGGGGGCAAACCGGTACCCGGGGTGGGCTGGGTCTTCATGCTCCGATCGCCGGTGCGGGGCGCCGTGAGTCGACGAGCGGTGAAAGAGGCCCGAGATGGGAAAGGGGTTCGTGGGTCTCGTGAGCCCAAGGGGGCCAAAGCGGCGAAGAAGCCGCCCAAAGACGCCCCGACGAAGAAGGCCGCGACGAAACGTCACGGCAAGGCCGCCAAGTCGGCAGCCGACCGTGCGACATCAGAGGCGGTCGCCAAAGCTGCGGCCGACGACGGTAGTGGTGCGCGCAAGCGTGCTCGACAACCACTGGAGCCACTCAACCAGCCAATGCCATTCATCGAGTTCGTAGGTGCGCATCCAGTAGGTAGCAAGGTGTCCGGAGAGGTCGAACGCTTCTCTTCACACGGCGCATACGTCGCCGCAGGGGGCGCGCGCTGCTACGTCCCGTTGAAGCTCATGGGCGATCCCGCGCCCAAATCTGCAAAAGAAATTCTTCGCGCCGGTGAGACCCGCGAGTTCGTTGTTTTTGCCATCGATCCGCCGCGACGAGGAATCGATCTCGCACTGACGAACATCGGTCTCATTCCGAACACGAACAACAACATGCCCGCTGACCTGCAAGAACAACGCGTTGCATCGTCGTCGCGCGCGCACGCGCGTGCGTTGCGCGACGACGCGCAACACGCGGGCGAAGACGAGACATCCGCGCGCTCGCGCAAACGTGCGAAGCGCGCGACAAGCCGCCAAACCTCGAAAACCCACACAAGAGGCTCCACACTTGCTACAAATACGCGAGCAGACCAACGGGCCGAGGAGGCGCCGGTGACACCAGCAAGGAAGAGAAAGGCGGCAGCGAAGCGGACAGCGAAGAAGTCCGCCAAGCGTTCGCCTGCACGTAGGAAGAAGGCAGGGGCAAAGCGTCCTGCCAAGAAACGTGCAGCGAAGCGGACCGCCAAGAAGCGCGCAACCAAGAAGCGGGCGGCCAAGCGGTCACCCGCTCGCAGGAAGAAGGCGGCGGCGAAGAAGCGTCCCGCCAAGAAGCGCGCAGGCAAGAAGCGGGCAACGAAAAAGCGCGCCACCAAGAAGCGTGCGACCAAGAAGCGTGCGACGAAGAAGCGTGCTTCGAAGAAACGCGCAACGAAGAAACGCGCTTCGAAGAAGCGGGCCGCCAAGCGCCCCGCGAAGAAGCGCGCCACGAAGCGGCGGGCGCGCCGTCGTCGCTGACGACCAGCCCGACCAAGCAGAAATCCACGACGGCCCCGCCTCCGGGCGGGGCCGTTCGCGTGGTGGGGGCAGGAGAACGCCCGAATATGGCGCCTGGCGACGGGCCACCACCTCAGTCCGGACGCCCCGATGTCGCTAGATTCGGCACTCGTGAGCGCCCAGTTCATCTTCACCATGTACAAGGTCGGTCGGTTCCACCCGCCGGACCGCACCGTCCTCGAGGACATCTCGCTGTCGTTCTACCCGGGCGCCAAGATCGGTGTGCTCGGGGCGAACGGTGCCGGCAAGTCGTCGCTCCTCAGGATCATGGCCGGCGTGGACGACGGCTACACCGGCGACGCCAGGTTGACTCCGGGGTTCAGCGTTGGGTTGCTCGTGCAGGAGCCTCAGCTCGATGCCGACAAGGATGTTCTCGGCAACATCATGGACGGTCTCGGCGACACGGCGATGTTGCTCGAGCAGTACGACGCCGTGCTCGCCAAGTGGTCCGATCCAGATGCCGACTACGAGAAGCTCGGTGAGCAACAGGCCGACCTCGAGAAAAAGATCGAGGCGGCCGGTGCGTGGGATCTCAAGCGAACGATCGAGATCGCCATGGACGCGTTGCGCGTGCCTGAAGGCGCCGCCGAGGTATCGACCCTTTCGGGTGGCGAGCGACGTCGCGTTGCCCTCTGTCGGCTCTTGCTCTCACGACCTGACCTGTTGTTGCTCGACGAACCCACGAACCACCTGGATGCCGAGTCAGTGGCGTGGCTCGAACGGTTTCTGCGCGATTACGCCGGCACGGTGGTCGCCGTTACCCACGATCGTTACTTCCTCGACAACGTTGCGGGCTGGATCCTGGAACTCGATCGTGGTCGCGGTCTGCCGTTCGAAGGGAACTACAGCTCCTGGTTGGAGCAGAAGCAGGACCGGCTGCGTCGCGAAGAGAAGCAGGACTTGGGACGGCTCCGCACTCTCGAGCGCGAGCTCGAGTGGATACGCATGGCGCCGAAGGCTCGTCAGGCCAAGGGCAAGGCGCGGCTGAACGCTTACGAGCAACTTCTCGACGAGGCCACCCGAGCCCCACGCACCGGATCGAAGCTCGAGATCACGATTCCCCCCGGCGACCGACTGGGCGATCTCGTGCTGCGCGCCGACGGAGTGCGGAAGGGATATGACGACCGCTTGCTCATGGAAGATCTTTCCTTCTCGCTGCCACGCGCGGGAATCGTCGGAGTGATCGGACCGAATGGGGCCGGCAAGACGACCCTGTTTCGGATGATCACTGGCCAAGAGCAACCCGATGAGGGTGACATCACTGTCGGGCCGACCGTCGATCTCGCTTACGTCGACCAGTCACGCGACCTTCTCGATCCGGAGAAGACCGTGTACGAGGAGATCACGGATGGTCAGGACACGGTCGTGCTCGGGCCACGCGAGATGAACGGGCGCGCCTACGTCGCAGGGTTCAACTTCAAGGGATCGGACCAGCAGAAGCAGGTCGGCGCGCTCTCCGGCGGGGAACGCAATCGCGTGCACCTCGCAAAGGTGCTCAAGGTCGGCGGCAACGTGCTCCTGCTCGACGAGCCCAGCAACGACCTCGACGTCGACACGCTGCGAGCCCTCGAGGACGGCCTCGAGGCCTTTCCCGGTTGTGCGGTGGTCATCAGCCACGACCGGTGGTTTCTCGACCGGATCGCGACCCACATCTTGGCGTTCGAAGGAGACTCTCAGGTGCGTTGGTTCGAGGGGAACTTCAGCGAGTACGAGGCGTTTCGCAAGAAGGAGCTCGGCGCCGACTCCGACCAGCCTCACCGGATCAAGTACAAGCCGCTGGTTCGAGGCTGACATCGTGGCGAGCGGCGTCGGGCCTGATGCGGGTTGTGGCGACCGGAGCGAAGGACCACCACGTTGGGTGGCCGCTGATAGGCCAATCGACCCTTCGGACTTACTTCGTGCGCTTGTGCCGCCGATAGCTATGCCATGGCAAGGGGAACGGCTACGGCTACACGACGCAAACCGGCGACTTCGCCGAAGGCATGGAAGAGCCGCGCTGTGCTCCGTCCCATCGAGGCTGGCAACTTCGCCGAATGCGCACACTGCGGTGATCGCGTGAAGTTCCAGGCGAAGGTCCGAAAGCAACAGGTCATCTGCAACGTCTATGTGGGCGGACGTTGGGACCGTGTCGAGCACTTCCACGCAGAGTGCTACGACGCCGGTGGTGAGCCGTACGGTTCACCGAGTGCTGCTGCTTGAACCTCCCTCGTTGCGGCGGAATCACATCGCGAATGACTGCTGCGGTTTGCAGTTGGTGCCGACCGAATGATCAAGTCGGGATCACACTGCGCCCGCGGAGCAGATCAACCACTGCCTCGGCCTGCGCCTGGGCATCGCCTTCGCTCGGAGTGAGCTCAAGGTCGCATGACGTGGGTGCCTCATAGGGATCGTCGACACCGGTGAACCCGGTGATCTCGCCCGAACGCGCCTTGGCATACAGGCCCTTGGGGTCGCGGCGCTCGCATTCCTCGATCGGTGTGTTCACGAACACCTCCACGAACGGCAGGCCCGCAGCATCGTGGATCGCCCGGGCCCGCTCACGTCCGGCACGGTACGGAGAGATGAGAGGGACGAGCGCAATGACCCCCGCGTCGGCAAAGAGGCGGGCGACCTCCGAGGCTCGACGGACATTCTCGTCGCGGTCCGCGCTCGAGAATCCGAGATCGCCGTTCAGGCCATGGCGCAGATTGTCGCCATCCAAGAGGTAGGCGGCGTGCCCACGGTCGAGCAACAACCGCTCGACGCCGACCGCAACCGTTGACTTGCCCGAGCCCGACAGACCGGTGAACCAGACGGTCGCACCACCCATGCTGCGGGCCGCCCATCGATCGCTTCTCGCGACGTTCCCTTGATGCCAGACGACGTTGGGACTCGTCTGCTCGCTCACTTCGCCGGCGGGCGTCGGCCGTCAGGCGGACGCCCCAATGAAGAGAGCGTCGTGTCAGCGCTGGCGGAGCCGTCGCTGACGAATGGCTTCTCGAGACATATGTTCATCCGCACACCAACTCTTACTGTGTGGCCCCGATGATCATGCCGGCGCCTACGGTGTTGCCAGTGGGCTCGTCGATCAGCACGAAGCTTCCTGTGTCGCGGTTCCGTCGGTACTCATCGAAGAACAACGGCGTGGTCGTGCGAAGGCTGACCCGGCCGATCTCGTTCAGGCTCAGGGCCGTCGCGTCGTGGTCGCGGTGCAGCGTATTGACATCGAGCCGGTAGTGAAGGTCCTTGACGAGTGCGCGAGCTCCGCGAGTCGTGTGCTTGATCGCATACTTGGCGCCGGAGCTTATGGTCGCGGTGTCGCTCATCCAGCAGACCATGGCGTCGAGGTCCTGTCCGACCATCGGCTGGTTGTGCGGCCGGCAGATCATGTCACCGCGGCTCACGTCGACGTCGTCGGTGAGCGTCACCGTGACCGACATCGGAGCGAACGCCTCCTCGAGTGAACCGTCGGCCGTGTCGATGGACTTCACCGACGTCGTGAAGCCGGATGGCAGCACCATCACCTCGTCGCCGACCTTCAGCACACCTCCGGCCACCGTTCCGGCATAGCCGCGGTAGTCGTGGTACTTGTCGCTCATCGGTCGGAGCACGTACTGCACGGGAAAGCGCGCGTCGATGAGGTTGCGGTCCGACGCGATGAAGACTTCCTCGAGATGGTGCAGGAGCGGTGAGCCCTCGTACCACGACATGCTGGCGCTGCGGTGCACGACGTTGTCACCCTGTAGCGCCGATATCGGGATGAAGGTCAGGTCCGTGATGTCGAGTTTCGAAGCAAACGCCTTGAACTCCTCCTTGATCGACTCGAAGACCTCGCTGTCGTAGTCGACCAGATCCATCTTGTTGACACACAGCACGAGGTGCGGCACCCGCAGCAGCGAAGCGAGAAATGCGTGTCGTCGCGATTGCTCGAGGATGCCGTTGCGCGCGTCGACCAGGACCAGCGCGAGATCAGCGGTGGAACCGCCGGTGACCATGTTGCGCGTGTACTGAATGTGCCCGGGTGTGTCGGCGATGATGAACTTGCGCTTGGGCGTTGCGAAGTATCGGTACGCGACATCGATGGTGATGCCTTGCTCGCGCTCAGCCCGCAGACCGTCGGTCAACAGGGCGAGGTTGGTGTACTCGTCGCCCCGATCGCGTGACGTTCGTTCTACGGCCTCGAGCTGATCTTCGAAGATCGCCTTCGAGTCGTACAGGAGCCGGCCGATCAGCGTCGACTTGCCGTCGTCGACCGAACCAGCGGTGGCCAGCCGAAGGAGCTCAGACACTAGAAGTACCCCTCCTTCTTGCGGTCCTCCATGGCAGCTTCGGATCGCTTGTCGTCGGCGCGGGTTGCGCCTCGTTCCGTGATTCGCGTGGCGGCGACCTCGGCGATCACGGCCTCGATGCTCGCGGCGCTCGATTCGACGGCGCCCGTGCACGTGGCATCACCCACGGTGCGATAGCGGACCAGTGCCTCGAACGACTCCTCGCCGTCCATCAGGCTGACGAACGGGCTGACCGCCAACAACATCCCGTCGCGGCGGAACACCTGTCGCCGGTGCGCGTAGTAGATCGATGGAATCGCGATGTTCTCGTCGGCGATGTACTGCCAGATGTCGAGCTCGGTCCAGTTGCTCAACGGGAACACTCGGATGTGTTCACCCGGCTTGTGGCGGCCGTTGTACAACGCCCAAAGCTCGGGGCGCTGATTCTTCGGGTCCCACTGGCCGAACTCGTCGCGGAAGCTGTACACGCGCTCCTTGGCCCGAGCCTTCTCCTCGTCGCGGCGAGCGCCGCCGAAAACGGCGTCGAATCGGTGCTCCTCGATGGCGTCGAGCAACGTGGTCGTCTGTAGACGGTTGCGGGACGCGCGGGGCCCGGTCTCGTCGACGACGCGACCCTGCCTGATCGACTCCTCGACGCTGGCGACCACGAGCCGCGCGCCCGCTCGCTCGACGGCGTTGTCACGGAACTCGAGCACCTCAGCAAAGTTGTGGCCAGTGTCGACGTGCATCACCGGGAACGGCACCGGGCACGGCCAGAAGGCCTTGTTGGCCACGTGCAGCATGACAACCGAGTCCTTGCCACCGGAGAAGAGCAGAACGGGCTTCTCGAACTCGGCCGCGACCTCGCGAATGATGTGGATCGCCTCGGCCTCGAGCGTCCGTAGGTGAGACAGTTCGTAGTCCATGGAGCGTCCCAGCGTAGGGTACGTGGCGTTTGCCGGGGAAACCTGACCAGGATGGTAAGGAATACGTGAGCTCCGCACCAACCGCACCCGCCGTCGACCACATTCTGGCGGCCGACCTCGCCGGCCGAGCGGGCGAGCTGCTGCTCGAGATTCGCCGTCCGCTCGAACAGGGCGAGGCCCCGGACGCGCAGGCGGTGAAGGACGACGGCGACCGTCGGGCGAACGACCTGCTTCTCGAGGCGCTGGCGGCGGAACGATCGAGCGACGCGACCCTCTCCGAGGAGTCGAAGGACGACCGCTCGCGGTTGGAGGCAGAACGCGTCTGGATCATCGACCCGCTCGACGGCACGCGGGAGTTCGGTGAACCACCGCGAGTCGACTGGGCCGTTCACGTTGCTCTGGTGGTGGATGGTCGGCCCGTGGCCGGCGCCGTCGCGCTGCCCGCCATCGGTCAAGTGCTCAGCAGTGATCCGCCCGAGACCGTCGCCCTTCCGCACACCGGGCGGCCGCGTCTGGTGGTGTCACGCACGCGGCCGCCCGCGGCCGCCACGTTTGTGGCCGCCCAGCTCGACGCCGAACTCGTCGAGATGGGCTCAGCCGGCGCCAAGGCGATGTCGGTGATCCGAGGGGAATCCGACGCCTATGTGCACTCAGGTGGTCAGTACGAGTGGGACTCGTGTGCACCCGTAGCGGTCGCGCAAGCTGCCGGGCTTCATTGCAGCCGGATCGACGGAAGCCCGCTCATGTACAACAACCCGGACCCGTACCTGCCCGACCTGTTGATCTGTCGCCCCGAGCTCGCCGACGACGTCCTCGCCGCGCTGGCCACGTTCGAGCCCTGACCGTCGTCACGAGACCACCCATGTCTGGGTCAGGCGCGTCACGAGACTGAAGCTGCCGGGTCCACCCATCAGAACGGACTCCTCACCGTTCGGCAACGGCAGGTCCTGCAACATCCCGCGAACCCGGTTCTGCGCCACCTTCACTGGCGTCGGGTAGTCGAGGAACATGTACGGCACGTCCTCGGCGAAACGCTCCTGGAGGTCGACGTAGGCCTGTTTGCGAGTCTCGAAGTCATCGGTTGCACGGGCACGGTTCAGCGCCTCGTCGACTTGCGGATCGCGGTTCCTCGGGAAGTTGAGTGCGAGCTGGCCGACTGGGCTGGCGTTGGCGCTGTACCACCAGACGTGCTCGTAATCGGGGTCGGGTGAACCGAACTGGCCCCATTGGGTGACCTGATACTGACCGAGTGCGCCGTTGACGATGAAGCCGGCTGCGTCGGTCGTGCTGACCGTGACCTCCATGCCCGCCTGCTCGAGCATGGACTTGACGAGCTCACCCTGGCGAACCGACGTCGGGGTCGACAGGACGGAGTAAGCAAAGCTCAACGGTCCTTTCTCGGCCTCGTACTCCTCGACCAGACGTTGAGCTTCCTCGAGGTCGTACGACGGATAATCCGCGTCGTGATACCACCGCGACGAGGGCCGGAACACACTGGTGGCCGCTTCGTTCTCACCCTCGGTGATCACGTCGACCCACGCCTGCTGGTCGAGCGCGTGGGCCACAGCCAGGCGAGCGCGCACGTCGTCGAAGGGCGGCTCGTCGAAGTTGAACTGGGCGAAGGTGACTTCGGAGGCGCCGCGCTGCTCGTAGAGCTGCAGCTCGCCGGCGGCCGCTAGGCCGCGGAAGGTCTGGATCGAGTTGATCTCGGTCGTGTGCGTCATGTCGACGTCGCCCGTCTCGATCGATGCGGTGCGCGAGCCGTCGTCCGGTATCGGCCGGAACTCGACCGCGTCGAGGTATGGCAGCTGGTTGCCGTCAGGATCGGTCTGCCAGTAGTCAGGGTTTCGCTCGACGACGAGACTCTTGTCCGGGTCCCACGACACGAACGTGAACGGCCCGGTGCCGATGGGAAAGCGGCTGCCGTCGGGGTTGTCGAGCTGTTCGGGAGCCGGGATCACACCGGCTTGCCCAGTCAGGGCCACGGGGAACGCGGCCCAAGGCGCGTTCATCTGTACGGTCACGGTCAACGGATCCGTGACCTCGATCGAGTCGATGTTGGCAAAGGTCGGTTTCGTGAGGGCCGACGCGCGATGCGCTTCGATCGTCTTGACGACCGCCGATGCATCGAACGCCGTGCCGTTCTGGAACGTGACGTCGGGACGCAGGGCGATCGTCCAGGTCATGAAGTCATCAGTCGGCGTGAACGACTGCGCGAGGTAGGGCGCCCACTCACCATCCGCGTCGTACGCGGAGAGCGGGTCGAAGATGGCCAGCCCGACCTGCGTACCGTCTGTTGCCCAGCGCCCCTCGGTCGGGTCCCACCCGTCGGACTCGCTCGCCAACGCGTAGACGATGCGCCCACCGGACTGGGGTGGACCGTCAGGCTCGATCACCACGTCCGGCGGCTCGGTGGTGGCGGTCGACGAGCCCGAATCGTCCGACGAGCCTCCGCAGGACGTGGCCAGTAGAACCGTCGCGAACAGCACGGCGAGTGCCGTCCGCCAGGTCGTGACGTGGTGTCTCATTTGTGTCCCCCCTGCACGACGCCCCCCGGGTCGTACTTGACCGGTCAGTCAAGCACGCCTAGGAGCCGTGTGCTACGCCGGGCCGATGGAAGACGAGCTGAAGGCGATCCGGTACGAGGTCGTCGATCGCGTGGCGACGATCACCCTCGACCGACCGAGCCGGCTCAACGCCTGGACGGGCCGGATGCACACGGAGTACCGCTGGGCTCTCGACCAGGCGGATCGCGACCCGGCGGTGCGGGTCGTCGTCGTCACCGGCGAAGGTCGCGGGTTCTGCGCCGGGGCCGACGCGGCGGCCCTCGACGGGCAGGCGGAAAGAGGTGGCTACGACCCGGGCACGGGCCCCGATATCGCCACGCCTGGATTCGGTATCGCACCCCAGTTCGATCACGACTTCGCATTCCACTTCGGCCTCACGAAACCGGTCATCGCCGCCATCAACGGGCCCGCGGCAGGCGTCGGATTGGTCCTCGCGTGCTACTGCGATCTTCGCTTCGCCGCCGAGGGTGTGAAGCTCACCACGGCGCACGGCAAGCTCAACCTGCCGGCCGAGTACGGGCTGTCGTGGGTGCTCCCCCGCCTGATCGGCACCGGTCGGGCGATGGATCTGCTTCTGTCGAGCCGCGTGGTGCTGGCCGACGAGGCTCTCGAGATGGGTCTCGTGAACCGCGTGTCGCCTGCCGACGAGCTGTTAGGGGTCACCCACCGTTTCGCGCGAGAACTCGTCACCAACGTGTCGCGTCGTTCGCTCGCCGAAACCAAGCGACAGGTGTATCTCGACTGGCACCGCGACGTAGGCGCATCGGTCGAGGAAGCTGATCGCCTGCTTCGCGACATGATGACCGAACCCGACTTCCGCGAGGGCGTGCGCGCTCTGAACGAGAAGCGCCCACCTTCGTTCTGAGTCCCCGGCCGCGCAGGTGCCAGACTCGCGGCGATGCCGCGTCTGCTGATCGTCCATCACACGCCGTCACCATCAGTCGACTCGATGCTCGACGCCGCTCGATCCGGCGCGACCGATCCCAGCATCGCCGGAGTGGATGTCGTCGTCAGACCCGCTCTGGCAGCAACAGCCGTCGACGTTCTCGAGGCCGATGGCTACCTGCTGGGCAGCACGGCGAACCTCGGCTACATGTCGGGCGCGCTCAAGCACTTCTTCGACCTCGTGTACTACCCCTGCCTCGACGCGACCGTGGGTCGTCTGTATGGCGTGTTCCTGCACGGCAACAACGACACGGACGGGGCGCTCCTCGCCGTCGAGAAAATCGTGAGTGGCTTGCGATGGAAGCGCGCCCACGATCCGGTGAGCGTCATCGACAAGCCGTCACAGAGTGATCTCGACGCATGCTGGGATCTCGGAGCGACCCTCGCGGCGGGCCTGACGCTCGCCGATTGAGTGGTGCGTCAGGGTTTCCGAGCACGTCGTCGGTCGGGTTCCCGCAGCAACCGCTTGCGAATGCGAATTGCACCGGGCGTGATCTCGACGAGCTCGTCGTCGGAGATGAACTCGATGGCTGATTCGAGTGTGATCTCCCGAGGTGGGACGAGTTTGGCCGCCTCGTCGTGGCTGTGCGTGCGGATGTTGGTCTTCTCTTTGGCGCGGCAAACGTTCACGACCATGTCGTCACCACGCGCCGACTCGCCTATCACCATGCCTTCGTAGACGACATCGCCGGGCGCCACGAACATGACGCCGCGCTGCTGGAGATTGTCGAGGGCGTAAGCCGTCGACGCCCCAGAGCGATCGGAGATCAAGGCCCCTCCCTTGCGGTGCGGCAGGTCGCCCGCCCACGGCAGCCACCCGGCGTGATGAGTGTGGAGCAACGCGGTGCCCCGGGTTTCGGTGAGCAACAGACCGCGAAAGCCGATGAGGCCACGAGCCGGTGCTTCCCAAGTGATCACCGTTCGTCCGGGATCACCGGGCCTCATGTCGAGCACTCGCCCCTTGCGAGGCGCCAGAGTCTGAGTGACCGTACCGACGTGGCCGTCGGGCACATCGACGACCCCCCTCTCGAGGGGCTCGTGCCGCTTGCCGTCGATCGTTCGAATGATCACCTCGGGTCGGCTCACCTGCATCTCGAAACTTTCGCGTCGCATGGCCTCGATCAGGACGGCCAGTTGCAGCTCGCCGCGACCCGCTACTTCGATCACGTCCGGCGAGTCCGTGTCGGCCAGGCGAATGGACACGTTCCCGAGTACTTCTCGCTCGAGCCGCTCACGCAGATGGCGCGACGTGACGTAGGCGCCGTCGCGACCGGCGAGCGGAGAGGTGTTGGCTCCGAAGGTCATACGAAGGACCGGCTCGTCGACGCTGAGACGGGGCAGGGGACGCGGATCAACCGGGCTGGCGAACGTGTCGCCGATCTCGACCTCGGGAAACCCTGCCAGCACGAACAGGTCGCCCGCTCGTCTTTCATCGACGTCGACGCGCCGCAACCCCTCGAATCCGAGCAGGGTGCCGAGCTTGCGGGACACGGGCGCTTGCCCTTCAGCGGTTTCCTCGTCGAGCAACACCACCGTCTCGCCCCTGCGCAGCGTCCCATGCACGACACGGCCCACACCCAATCGACCCAGATAGTCGGAGCTGTCGAGGTTGGTCACCAGTGCCTGCACCGGTGCCGAGCCGTCGCCGCCCGGCGCGGGTATGTGGTCGACGATCGTGTCGAGCAGTGGTGCGAGATCGGCTTCGTGGCCGGGCACATCGACGCCGATGACCGCTCGGCCTTCACGCGCGACCGCCGAGACGACCGGGAAGTCGAGGAGCTCGAGTGGCGCCTCGAGGTCGAGGAACAGTTGCTCCACCTCGTCGAGGACTTCCTTCGGCCGCGCGTCATCGCGGTCGACCTTGTTGAGCACGAGCACCGCCGGCAGATGAGCCTCGAGTGCCTTCGACAGAACGTAGCGAGTCTGCGGTAGGGGGCCCTCGGCCGCGTCGACGAGCAACACGATGCCGTCGACCATCGACAGGGCACGCTCGACCTCACCGCCGAAGTCGGCGTGGCCGGGAGTGTCGACCAGGTTGATACGTGTTGCACCCCAACGCACCGACGCCGCCTTCGCCAGGATCGTTATTCCGCGTTCACGCTCTTGGTCGACGTTGTCCATCACGCGGTCCGTGAGCTGTTCGTGCGCGGCGAAGACACCCGTGGCGCGCAGCATCGCATCGACCAACGTGGTCTTGCCATGGTCGACATGCGCGACGAGCGCGACGTTGCGAAGGTGGTCGGACGCCTCGGACACGAAGGGTCCAGAGTATCGGCGGGTCGGTGTGGTACCTCCGCGAACGGCGATTCCTTCGGGCAGGTTTCACCTGCCCGACAGTTGCTCTACCGATGGTGTCTCCGCCGTTCGGCGGGGCACGCACTACCGAGCGAGGAACGCTTCTCCCCGCGGCGAGAGCCGATACCCGACGTCGAGGCTGATCGTGAGACCGAGCCGCTTCAGCTTGCGAACGTCGACCTTGAATGCGGCTCTATCGCGTCCGAGCTCGGCTGCCAGCTCCGTGGATACGAACCCCGGTTTCTCGGCGATCAATGCGAGCACCTGTCTGGTCCAAGGACCCGACGGACTCGCGGCATCGAGGCGGTCGAGTCTGCGGCTCAGCTCCTGCACGTCTGAGTCGGTCAGCTCACGGTCGTCCGCGATCGACGGCGTCGGATCACGTTCGACGGCATGGAAGTCGACCCGCCACACCTTGGCGTCGGCGGCGATCGAACGCGTCCTCTCGAGAAAGTGCACCAGGTCGGACCGACCATCGAAGCCAGACCGACGCGCGTCGTCGTCGGTGATCCTGCGCAACCGCACTTGGGCGAGCTTGTCGACGATCAGATCCACGGGACCCGCCCGGTAGCGGCCACCCAGCTTCACCTGCGGTCGCGTCCATGTCCGGAACGTGCGCGTGATCTCGCCTCGCGCCAAGCCCTCGTGGGCGGCGGCCGTGAAGAGCATGGCCTATTTCTTAGACGAGAACGCGACGTCGGTGGTGCTTGCTCTTTGGTGACCTCGAGTGATCGGTTGCCGGGAACAGCACGATCCGCCTTCGACGCACACGGTCGGCGAGTTCGAGCCCGCCTTCCGTGAGATGTCTACTCGGAGACGGTCAACCGCCGAGTCCCGGCACGGGACCGATGGGCGGCATACCGCCGTGGAACTGCACTGGTGAGGCGACGGCCCGATGAGCGGGCGCGCCTTCGCCGGCTGGTACCTCCACGAAGGCACCGGCCGCGATCGCTTGAGGGTCTTCGACGACCTCCTCAGGAGTCAGCACCGGCGCCCACCACACGTCGTGTTCATCGAAGCTGGCGGTGATCTCGTCGCGAGTCCGCGTCGCGAACTCCCCGTCGAGCTCCTCGATGCACGCTCGAGCGTTGTGGCGACGTCCCCGCGCGTCGACAAATCGTTCGTCGTCGATCAAGTCCTCGCGGCCGATCGAACGACACACGTTCGGCCAATGGCGTTGGCTCTCGACGCCGAGCAGCCAGAACCACTTCTCGTCCGCCGCCTTGTAGCTGTTGACCAAGGGATTGATCTCTTCGGCGCGCGGGCGTGTCGCGGCGAGCTTCCCGAAGCGCATCACCATGCCCAAGTCCCATCCAAGGCAGTAGAGCCCCGTGCGTAGCAACGAGGTCTCGACCAATTGGCCCTTGCCCGTACGCTCGCGCTCGAGCAGCGCGCCGAGAATGCCCGAGAGCGTGGCCAACGCGGTGGCGTGATCGCCGAACCCGCCGCGGATGTTCGGCGGTGGCTGACCTTCCGGAGCGAGTGCTGACGCGACGCCGGTACGCGCCCAGAACCCGCCGACGTCGTACCCTGCACGATCGGCATCGGGACCCTCGAGTCCGTAGCCGGTGACCAGCGCGTACACGAGGTGAGGATTCTCGGCGAGCAGATCCTCGTGCCCCAGCCCGAGACGCTCGAGCGCGTCGGCCCGCAAGTTCGTGAGAAAGACATCCGCCTCACGGATCATCTTGTGGAGCTGGGCCCGATCAGACTCCTGCTTGAGGTCGAGAACCACGCTGCGCTTGCCGCGGTTGTCGAGGTCGAACGGCGGCGACTGTGGTTCGCCGTGGCCGACGATGACTTGGAGCATCCGCCGCATCGGGTCGCCCTCGGGCGACTCGACCTTGATGACCTCTGCGCCCCAATCGGCGAGTACGCCCGCGGCAGCTGGACCCGCGACCCAGACCCCGAGTTCGATGATTCGGTAGTTCTCGAGCACGAGGCCCGAGGCTAGAACAGCGGTGCGTTCACGACCGGGGCCGGTGGTCGGTGCCGCGACCAGGGGTTATGAACAGCGCGTCGCCCGGCTCGTGCACATCGGCGGTGTGCCACACTCCCGGCGGGTTCACCACCGCGTATCCGGGCTCGAGTGCGACGCGCCGCTGTTCGCCGTCGATCTCCTGAATGAGATCGACGCGGCCGGACAGCAGCACGACGACCTCTTCGCCGGCCGGATGCCGCTCCCACTGGTCCCATGTGGCTTCCTGCCGGTTCATCACGACGATCCGACCTTCGTCGCCATCGGCCGCGAATCGGCGCCCGTAGCCCTCGAGATACGCAGGCGTCCACTGAAAGTCGGGCAGCGGCGTCGCCGTCGCGCCCAGTCCCAGATGGATGAACGTCGACGACAGATCGAACGCGTCGGTCACGCGTGCGGGCAGATCGGGTTCGGTGCTCATCCAGTGATCCTACGAAGAGGCGGCACAAGATGTCTTGTACAGATGGGAGCGGATCACCCAGCCCCTTTGTCCGTCACTTCGTGCGCGACGCCTGTACCTTGGCTCCTCCCCACCACCGGAGTAGCTCGTGGCACGGAAGCTCTGCTCGGTCGTACTCGCCGGCTCGATCATCTCCACGTCGTGTTTGATGCTCGCCGCCAGCGCGGCGGCAGCGTCGCAGGTCACGGCGACCTCTGTAGCCCTGAACAGCAGCGCGAACTGCGGGGACGCCAGCCTCGACCTGGGCATGGTGTCGGGCTTCGTGGATCGCGAGTACGGCCGGGCGACGGACAGGCGGGGCGCGGTCTTGGCGGAGTTCGAGTCCCAGTCCGACACGCTCGACAACCTGAATGGGGTATTCGCGCGCTACCACATCGACTTCGAGCCCGATCGGCCCGACGGCACGATCATCGGCAGCTACGCGTACGTGGGAACCACGGGCCCTCGAACGGAGACGACGGCCGAGTGGTTCGTGCTGTACGTCTGCGACGCACGAGGGGCGAACGAGGTGTTGCACACCTGCTACGGCGACTACGGCACGTGCCCTACGTCCGCCGATCAGGTGCTCGCCGCCGCCGTGTCGACCACGACCCCGATGCCCGGCGAGATGCTCACGGTCGCCGTGGCCGGATGCTTCGTCCCCGACGGCCGGACTGCGTCGGTTTCGTTGTTCCGCGATGGCTCACTCCTCGGCTCGACGCCGCCGATCACTCCGAGCACCGATGGCACGTTGACAGCGAACCTCGCAGTTCCCGCCAACCTCTCGCCGAACACACCGCTCGAACTATCGGTCGTCTGTGGACACGCCTCGGCCGGCTTGCATCGAGTGTTGAGCTTGACAGTCGCAGGAGAAGCGTCGGCTGCGCCGGCGCCACTGCAACCGGTGGGCGTCGCACCGATCGCGGTGGCGACCCCGACGAGCGGATCGACGAGGCCGCTGTTCACCGGTTGACCTGCACGTGACGCCCGCGCCGCCGAATCGGCGCGGGCACCACGGGTGTCGGCTGTCGCCAATCAGTCGTCGGCGATGGCCGTGAGCACGTCGAGCCGAGCGGCACGCCGCGCGGGTCGAATGGCGGCAATGACCCCGGCCCCGATTCCAACGACCAGCACGGTGACCAGCAGGGCAGCTGGGAGCTCGACCGTCGTCGGGAAGGTGTCGGTCGAGGCCGAGCGCATGAGGGCCCATCCGAACAACACGCCCAACGCGGTGCCGACGACAGTGCCGAGCACCGCAACGATGATCGACTCCCAGCGGATCATCGAACGCATCTGCCTCGACGTCTGACCGACGGCACGCAACAGACCAAGCTCGCGCACACGCTCGTGGATCGATAGCGAGAGCGTGTTGGCGATGCCCATCAAGGCGATGACGATGGCGAGAGCGAGCATCACGTACACGATGCCGAGCAGCGTGTCCACGAAGGCGGTGCTCTCGTCGACGTACTCCGCCTTGGTGTCGACCGTCGGATCGCCGTAGCCGGCCGCGACACCGTCGACGGCAGACTGGACGGTGACGGGCGAGACGTTCTCATCGCCCGTAACCAGGACCAGTTGGTCGATCGGCTGCGCAGCATGTGCCTCCCAGCTCGCGCGGCTCACGATGTAGTTGCCGGTCAGCACGGTTCGTTCGTAGATCGCCCCGACCTCGAGCGAGGCCACCTGGCCATCTGAGTACGTCACGGAGACCGGTGAGCCGAGCGACCAACCGTGATCGTCGGCAACGTCGGTCGAGACCGCGATCTGCTGGTCAGACATCTGACGCATCGACCCCGAGACGACACCGAGGTCCATCACCGATTCGACGCCGGCGAGGTCGACGGCCGACATGGTCTTGCTGGATCCTTCGACGAGCGCCTGCGCCGTCGCAACGCCGACTGAGGTGTCGACGTCGGGCAAGGCGGCGACCTCGGAGGCGAGCTCAGGGCTGAAGCCGCTGCCACCGAACTGTCCGGTGGTGACCACGACGTCGGCCGTCAAGGTGTCGCGAATGCTCGACTTCGCCGACGCCGCGAGCGACACGGCGACGACCGTGATCAGTGTGACGATGCCGACACCGATCAGCAGTGCGGTTGCGGTTCCTGCCGTGCGCCGAGGGTTGCGATGGGCGTTCTCAGCCGCCAGCCGACCGGTGACGCCGCGAAGGGCGCCCAGAGGGCCAGAGGCCAGTCGCGCCACCAGGCGGGCGATGAGCGGTCCGATCGCCACGACTCCGACGAGCACGAGGACGGCACCCAGACCGACGATGCCGAGCGCGCCACCTCCGCCGGACACGTCCGACACGAGCAGGCCGCCGCCGAGAGCCATCAGTACGCCACCGAGCGTTCCGCGAGCAACCAGCGAGTCAGCTCGCTCGAGTGCGGCCGCACGCAGCGCCTCGAGTGGAGCGACGCGGCTGCCGCGGATGGCCGGCGAGAGTCCGGCAACGAGCGTGATCACTATGCCGACGGCCAGCGCGATGACGATCGAACCCGCAGTGATCGCCAACCCGCCGGTTGGGAGCGCGAAGCCGAAGGCGTCGAACATGGCTTTGAGCAGTCCGGCGATGCCGAGACCCGCGACGACCCCCACGCCCGAAGCAATCACGCCGACGATCAGCGACTCGACCAGGGTCGACGCCAGCACCTGACGCCGAGTCGCGCCCAACGCGCGCAGCAGCGCAGATTCGCGTGCGCGATGGGCAACGATGATCGAGAACGTGTTGTGGATGCTGAACGTGGCGACCAGAAGCGCGATGAACGCGAACACGAGCAAGAAGCCGCGAAGGAAGTTGAGGAAGTCGGCGCGGAGGTCGTCGAGGTTCTCTCGCGTCAGTTCAGCCCCAGTGATCGTCTCGACGTCGTCGGGTAGCTGGTCGGCGATCTGCGTCGCCAGCGTGTCCGCGCTCGTACCGGGCTCGGCCCTCACGAGAATGCTCGTCACCTGCCCGGCTGTGCTGGTCAGATGACGTTGAGCCGATTCGAGCGTGAACCCGGTGAACGTGCTCGGACCGAGCCCGTCGGCGTTGCCGAACGTAGCCACACCCACGATCGCCACTTCGAGGGGCTGCGGCGTGCGCACGGTCGTCGTATCGCCGAGGCTCAGACCTCCGCTGTCGAGGGCACCGCGGTTGATCACGACCTCGTTGTCCGCCTCGGGAACTCGGCCTTCCGCGAGACGGTACGGATTCAGATCGGGATCTTCGATCCAGTTTCCGCCGAAGGTCGGTGGACCATCACCGCCGATCGCGCTTCCATCGCTCCCGATGATCTGCGTGTAGCCCTGCAAGCTGGGTGCAGCCGCCTCGACGCCGTTGATGGCGGCCACGGTGTCGACCAGGCCGATGTCGATGAGTCCACGAGGCTGGGCGGCCTCGTCGCCGCCGACGTCGACTGCGCTGCGCACCACCACATCGGTGTTGGCGTTGGCATCGGCGAACAGATCGTCGAAGTTCGAATCCAACGTCTGACCGAGAACTAGCGTGCCCGACAAAAGGGCCACTCCCAGTACAACCGCCAGCGATGTACTCAGTAAGCGGCGTTTACGAGTCCAAATGTCGCGAAGGGTCACTCGGAACACGATCTCTCCTCCTCAGAAAACAACTTGGTTGCTGCGGCTCGCGCGACTCACACACCGAAAGACTTCAGGCGGTCGAGGACGGTGGCGGCAGTGGGCGCGGCCATGCGGTCGACGATCTGGCCGTCCGCGAGGAACACGACCTGGTCGGCGTGCGCGGCGGCGGCCGGATCGTGGGTGACCATCACGATGGTCTGACCGAACTCGTCGACGGCCTCGCGCAAGAACGAGAGCACCTCGACACCCGACCGCGAGTCCAGGTTTCCGGTCGGCTCGTCGGCAAAGACGATGTCGGGTCGACTCACCAACGCACGAGCCACCGCCACGCGCTGCTGCTGCCCACCTGAGAGCTCCGACGGCCGGTGCGACAGTCGATCGTTCAAGCGAACGGTCGCGATCACCCTGGCGAGCCAGTCGTTGTCGGGCTTCTTGTTGGCGAGTGAAAGTGGAAGGGTGATGTTCTCCAGCGCGTTCAAGGTCGGCACGAGGTTGAACGATTGGAACACGAAGCCGAGGCGGTCGCGACGAAGCAACGTGAGCTGTCGATCGGACAGCTGGCTCAGCTCGACGGCCCCGATGAACACTTGACCGTGGGTTGGAGTGTCGAGACCGGCTAGGCAATTCAAGAGCGTCGACTTGCCGGAGCCAGATGGCCCCATGACCGCCGTGAACTGGCGGGCCGGCAACTCGACGGTCACACCGTCGAGCGCGCGTACGGCCGTCAGCGACGTTCCATAGTCCTTGACCAGTTCGACGGTTCGAGCCGCGACCGCTGCCGGCGCGCCGGACGTCCGGTCCTCCGCGAGGCCCGCGGGGATGGATGTGGTGTTGGTGGCATGTGACATGCCGTCCATCGTCGTGAGATTCGGCCTCGTCGTCGTCCTGCGAGGGACGACAATTGTTCGTACGTCATTCCACGTAAGGGGACACGAACCTGTCGCGCGCGACGTAGAACGTCAGGGCTGACGACCCGGCGCAACGAGGCCGGATTCGTAGGCGAGGACCACGAGCTGTGCGCGATCGCGGGCGCCGAGCTTCACCATCGCCCTGCTCACATGGGTACGGGACGTGGCGGGGCTGATCACGAGCCGCTCGGCGATCTCGTCGTTGGTCAACCCGGCCGCCACCAACGCGACCACCTCTCGTTCTCGCTCTGTGAGTACGTCGAGCGACGCAGGCGATCCGACTCGCTCCGGTCGGGCCACGAATTCGTCGATGAGGCGGCGGGTCACGGTCGGTGAGAGCAGGCTGGCTCCCTCGCTGACCACTCGGACGGCACGCAGAAGATCAACGGGTTCGACATCCTTCAGCAGGAAGCCGCTCGCGCCGGCCCGAAGGGCCTCGAACACGTACTCATCGATCTCGAACGTCGTGAGGATTAGTACGCGTACGTTCTCCAATGCGTCATCGTCCGCGATCAGCTTGGTTGCCTCGAGTCCGTCGAGATCCGGCATCCGGATGTCCATTAGGACGACGTCGGGACGCGTCTCACGCACCTGCTGGATGGCCTCCAGCCCGTTGACGGCTTCGGCGACGACCTCGATGTCGTCTTCCGCTTCGAGCATCACGCGCAGGCCGGCGCGCACAAGGCCTTGGTCGTCGGCAATCGCGACCCGAATCATCTCGAGGACTCGCTCGGCAAGTGTGCGCGAACGCGATAGCCGCCGTCGGCCCGCGGTCCGGCTTCCACTCGACCGCCGACGATGGCCGCCCGCTCCCGCATGCCACGGATGCCATGACCGTTGGCGGTTCGTACGCGAGCCGAGCCCGTGCCGTCGTCGACGACCTCTATGTCGACCGCGGCCGGGGCGTAGGTGATCGACACGCAGGCGTGGGCAGGACCCGCGTGACGCATCACGTTGGTGAGCGACTCCTGGATGATCCGATAGGCGGTCAGCTCGACGGCGGGCGGAAGGTGCCGCACCGGACCCGACACACTCACGTCGACGGGAATGCCGGCCCGCTCGGCGCCGCTGGTCAGCATGGCGAGATCACCGAGGCCAGGTGTGGGCGCGCGGGGTGCCTCGCCGTCGTCACGCAGCATGTCGAGCGTCGCGCGCAGCTCATCCAGAGCCTCTTTGCTCGCATGTTTGATCGCGGCCAGCGCGTCCGACGCCTGATCCGGATGGCGGTTGATCACGTGTAGGCCTGCACCGGACTGGATGTTGATCGACGCCAGGCTGTGGGCCACGACATCGTGCAGGTCACGCGCGATCCGAAGGCGTTCCTCAGCGACCCGCCGCCGAGCTTCTTCTTCGCGTGTCTCCTCGAGATGGCGAGCGCGCTCTTCGAGACCGATGAGGTACTCGCGGCGGTTGTGTACGGCGTCTCCCACGAGCACGGCGCCCACGACCCAACCGAGATACAGCAGGTGGGTCACGAAGGTCCCGTTCTCGAGGGTGTGCACGAAGGCGCCCGCAAACAGCGCAGCGGCCGCACCGATGGCGTAGGGAATGGCACGTCGACGACCGTCGCGGCTCGCCATCGTGTAGACGGCAATCATTGGAGCGAGGTACACCGGCCCGCCCTGATAGTCGACGAGCGCGTAGATCGAGAGCGCGATGGTGCTCACGATCAGAACGATCACCGGCGAAACGCGACGCCACGCGAGGGATGCCCCTGCGACGACCACGAGTGCGATGCCGAACGCGTCGAGGTTCTGCTGCTCGCGATCGTCGTTGCCGATCGCAGTCGTGATCGCGAGAGCAGCAACTGTGAAAGCGACGGCCAGTGCCACGTCGACCAACGGAGGGCGTCGCGGCCGGTCGACCAGGGCAGAATCCACGGTCCGAGGCTACGGGGATCTGGGCCTCGCGCACATCGGCCGGGCTGCGTAGACGACGGCTACGTCAGTCGACGTACTGTCAGGCTGATGCTCAGCCGCCCGACGCGCAAGCCCGAAGCAGTGGAACGATGGCGGTGGGCTGTCCGGAGTTCACGATCTGCCGCTCGAGCTCGATGAACTCTTCGAGCGTGTACTCCTCCTCGATCCTCTCCAAGAGGCATGAGCATTGGGCCTGCGCTGCGTTGAGCGTGCAGGTGGCCATGAAGTTGCGACGGACTTGAACCGGATAGTCACGTCCGCCGCCCGGGCCCGGATCGAGGCCGGTTTGGGCGACGGGATCGCTCGCGACGGACTCAGAACTCGTCCTCTGTCCCAGGAACGTGATGGCGACGATGCACACGACGGCCACGAGAAGCCAGGCGCCAACGAACGACGCTATGACGATCGCAACGATGCGTCCGGTGTTCGGCTGCGGTGCGGTAGGAGGCCCGGAGAGTTGCGGTTGCACGAACGGCGCGGTTGGTGAGGGCGGGTACACCGGACTCGGTTGTGACGAGACGGGCTGTGCCCGCTGGCAACCGGAACACCTGGGTTCGTCCGCCATGAGCGTGCGGCCACACCACACACACGATCTCGACATTCTGCACCCTCCCGCGGTGTGCCACGGTACCGCTCGTACAATCCGGGCACGATGACTACCGAGTCCCCCTCACTCCAACCAGCTCCCGACGACCTCGTGATCGGCGCGTTCAGTGAGACGCCGCCGTGGTCGGTCGAACCCGACCGCATGCGATGGCGGGCGCAGGTGCCGCTCGTCCGATGGGCGGTACGACGTCAGCTGCCCGAGCTCGTCGCCCACCGAAGAGTGCCCCCCGGCACCCGGGTGTTCACGGTGCTCTGGCACATGGGGCGCGCCGTGGGCATGTGGGCGGTGACCGCGCGACGCAAGGGCGGGAGTGCATCCAAACGCGACCTCTCACGGCGCTTGCGCGTCGCGGCCGAGCGCCTGGGGCCCACCTATATCAAGCTCGGACAAATCATCAGCAGTGGTGAAGGTCTGTTCCCCGAGGAGCTCGTCGGCGAGTTCCAGAAGCTGCGCGACAAGGTTCCGCCCGAGACCTTCGAGGACGTGAGAGACGTCGTGGAGTCCGAGTTGGGTGCACCGCTCGATCGCGTCTTCACATCCTTCGAACGCGAGCCGCTGGCGGCCGCATCGATCGCCCAGGTCCACCGGGCGCGACTGCTGACAGGAGAGGACGTCGTGGTCAAGGTGCAGCGGCCGTCGGTCGCCGTGCTCGTACACCAGGATCTGAAGGTGATGGCCTGGCTGGCTCCGTTTCTGGTCGGCCGCATCCCCGTCGCTGCATTGGCGAATCCGCCGGCGCTCGTCGAGCTGTTCGCCGAGACCATCACCGAGGAGCTCGACTTTCGGCTCGAGGCCGAGAACATGCTCGACATCGCGCGCAGCCTCGCCGAGCTCGATCAACGGGGTTACGTGATCCCCCGGCCTCACCCCGAGCTCGTCACGCCACGCGTCCTGGTGATGGAGCGCCTCGAGGGCTACCCGTTCTACGAGGTCGAACGAATCAAGAATGCGGGTGTCGACACGGAGGCCGTGATTCGTACCGGAATGATCGGGTTCATGGAGGGCGCCATGATCCACGGCATCTTCCACGGCGACCTGCACGGTGGAAATCTGTTCGTGCTGCCCGATGGTCGAGTCGCGTTGCTCGACTTCGGCATCACCGCGCGCATGGACGAGCCGAAGCGACTGGCGTTTCTCCGGCTGCTAGTGGGCGGGTCGATGAACGACATCCGCAGCCAGCTCGAAGCGCTCGCCGAGCTCGGCGCGCTACCACGTGACACGGACTTCGAGGCGGTGATCCGGGATCTCGGCCTCGATCGTCCCCCGGTCGACCCGACGACGTTGAACGCCGACGAGATGGTGCACGAGCTGCAGAACATCGTGAAGCAGCTGCTCGCGTACGGCGCGCGCATGCCCAAGGAGCTGATGCTCTTCGTGAAGAATCTCGTCTTCCTCGACGGTGCCATTGCGTCGATGGCGCCCGATCTCGACCTCTTCGCCGAGATCGCCCAGATCTCGATGTATTTCGCCGAGACCCATGGCGAGCGAATCGCGGCCGACATCGGCATCGACCCCCGGACCTATCAGCTCGACATGACCGGTGTGAAGGCCAGCTTCGGCTTGGACGACTCGACGGAGTCGCTCACCTATCGCGACCTGCAGCAACGACGGGAAGTCATCCGCAGTCGCTTCCGGGATCGCAATGTGAGCTGACGCCAAGCTGGTGACCTAGAACGCGCTCTGGCGCGTGATCTGTCACGAGAATCGGCCTGGGCTTCCGCTGGCCGGTGCGTAGCTCACGTACTTCTCGCGTCGAGCTGGATCACCGCCTGGGTCTGCACCACGTGCGCAACCAATTTGTCTCGACCATCGCGTACCTCGGTGCGCACGACGATCGTCGTACGACCGACGTGAAGAGGGACGGTGGTTGCGATCGCGGCGTCACCCTCACGCACGGCCCGAAAGAAGTTCGTCTTCGACTCGATCGTGGTCGTGATCGCGCCCGCGGGAAGGTTCAGGAACGCGCAGACGGCACCGGTGCTGTCGGCCAAGGTCATGATGGCCCCGCCGTG
>Ga0299914_10000366_pt1 | contig 26708 bp, 24 predicted proteins | sample RVTome_10_FD_201361 | JGI IMG/M metagenome (GOLD analysis project Ga0299914, IMG submission 201361) | Soil microbial communities from uranium-contaminated site in the Upper Colorado River Basin, Wyoming, United States - RVT153D57 (version 2) ... | reverse complement strand
CGGAGGAGTGGGAACTTGGATCATGGTCAGCAACACACTGGCCAACCAGAACATCACCGTCTCCGACGACGCCAGCTGCCTGGCCGGGGACGAGGTCAATGGCCCGTTCAGCGCCTACTGCCAGGCCAAGGTCATCGACGCCCACACCCTGGAGACCACCGGCGGGCTCACCTACGCCGAGCTCGACCGAGAAGACCCGCTCCGCCAGGTGGCGATGAACTCGGCCTTCCTCCAGTCCTCGCTATTCACATCGGTCGTCGCCTTCGGGGTCGCCGGCATGGCCATCCTCATGGGAGTGGTGTTCACCCTCATAGGCCTCGGGATGAAAGACGTCGGCGAGAAGACCGGGGAGATCTAACCGTCCTTTGGGCGGAATCTGATGAAAGGCGAGCCATCCACCCACTTGTGGAGGCTCGCCTCGACTCTGTCCGGGGGTGAGTCCCAACTCTCGATGAGAGCACGGCGCAAGATCCGAGCACGTTCCTCGGGGTCCGGCTCAGGCTCACCTACCACGATCACATCGGCTGTGATGCCCCGTTTGAGATGGAGTGTGAACTCGGGATTGGCGACGATGTTCGCCTCCCAGTCCCTCTTCGCCCCGTGACGACCTGTGAGGTAGTAGTCACCGTCGAATTGGTGGAAGTAGATCTCGATGCGGCGAGGCCGGCCCGTCTTGCGGCCGATGGTGGTGATGTCGGCGATCCCGCCTCTGTCCATCGCCTCCTTGACTGACTGATCCATGGATGAGCCAACCCCGAGGCCAGGCATAGGATTCCGGGGAGGCAGCTACTCAGACTCGCGCCCCTGCGCCTCAGCCACGGCGATGGCAGTCAGGTTCACCACGTCGGTCACCGAGGCGTCCCGCTGCAAGACGTGCACCGGCTTGGACAGCCCGCTGAGGATCGGGCCGATCACCTCGGCACCACCCAGACGATTGAGCAGCTTGTAGGAGGCGTTGGCCGCGGTCAGGTTGGGGAAGATCAACACGTTGGCCGCCTTCCCCATCGAGCCGTCGGGACTACGAGATGCCATCAGCTCCGGCACGACGGCCGAGTCAGCCTGCATCTCGCCATCCACCAACAGGTCGGGTCTGGCATTGCGGAAGATGTCGACCGCACGCCGAACCCGCGCCGGCTCGTCGCCGCCGGCGGAGCCGAAGTCCGAGTAGCTGATAAAGGCGACCCGGGGCTCCCGGTCGAACTCCTTCTCCGCCGTGCTGGCGGCCGCTAGGGCTATCTCGGCGAGTTGCTCGGCCGTGGGCTCGATGTTGACCGCACAGTCGGCGAAGAAGTAGGGCCTCCCCCCCACCACGACGATGTACACCGAAGACACGATCGAGCGCCCCGCCTCGATCTGGATCACCTGGAGGGCCGGGCGAATAGTCTCTGGATAGAAGGTGGTGAGACCGCCGAGCACCGCATCGGCAGCACCCTCCCGGACCATGAGACAGGCATACATGTTGGGATCGCGCACGAGACGCTCTGCTTCGTAGAGGGACATGCCACGAGACCGTCTCAGCTCCTCGAGGACCCTGGCGTAACGGGCCCGCTCCGAGTTCTCGTCGACCGGGTCGATCACCTCCATGCCGTCGAGCGAGATCCCGGCGGCGTCGGCCAGGGAAGCGATCTCGACCGAAGGCCCCACCAGCACGGGGCTGCCGATGCCCTCGTCCTTCACCCGACGCGCCGCCCTGATGATTCGCAGGTCGTCGGCGTGTGGGTAGGCCACCCGCTTCGGCTGCTCCATGGCCCGGGTGGTGATGGAGTTGATCAAGCCGTATGAAGCGTTGAACCGGGACTGCAGCTCCGCTTTGTAGACGTCCATGTCGTCGATGTGGGCGCGTGCCAGACCCTCGTCCATCGCCGCCTGGGCCACGGCCGGGGCGACGGTCCACAAGACTCTCGGGTCGAACGGCTTCGGGATCAGGTAGTCCGGCCCGAAAGACAGATGGTCGAGGTCATAGGCGCGGAGTACCGACTCGGGCACCGGCTCCCGGGCGAGTTGGGCGAGGGCCCGGGAGGCGGCCACCTTCATCGCCTCAGATACGCCCCGGGAGCGCACGTCGAGCGCACCCCGGAAGATGAAGGGGAATCCGAGGACGTTGTTCACCTGATTCGGGTAATCCGAGCGGCCGGTGGCCATGATCACGTCCTCGCGTGCCGCCTTGGCGTCGGGATAGGTGATCTCGGGATCGGGGTTGGCGAGTGCGAAGACGATGGGGTCGGCGGCCATCGATTGCACCATCTCCTTGGTGACCAGACCGGCCACGGAGACGCCGATGAATGCGTCTGCCCCCTCCATCGCCTCTTCGAGTGTTCGACAGTCGGTCTCCACGGCGAACTCGCGTTTCACCTCGGTGAGATCCTCGCGGTCGGAGTGGATGACTCCCTTCTGGTCGACCATGATGATCTTGGCCGGGTCGACACCGAGCTCGATGAAGAACCGGGCACAGGCCACGCCGGCTGCTCCCGCCCCCGAGACGACCACCTTGGTCTTCGTGACGTCACGCCCGGTGATCTCGACGGCGTTGATGAAGGCGGCGCCACCGATGATGGCCGTGCCGTGCTGATCGTCGTGGAAGACGGGGATGTCGAGACGCTCTCGGAGAGTGGACTCGACGTAGAAACACTCCGGGGCCTTGATGTCCTCGAGGTTGATGCCACCGACCGTGGGGGCGAGCAGCTCGCAGAACTTGACGATGTCGTCGGGGTCGGAGGCGTCGATCTCGAGGTCGAACACGTCGATGTCGGCAAATCGCTTGAACAGGACGGCCTTGCCCTCCATCACCGGCTTGCTTGCGAGCGCGCCGATGTTCCCCAAACCGAGCACCGCGCTGCCGTTGGACACGACTGCCACCAGGTTCCCCCGGTTGGTGTAGCGAAAGGCGGCGTCGGCATCTTCTGCGATAACCCGGCACGGGTCGGCGACACCGGGGGTGTAGGCGAGACTGAGATCGGACTGGGTCGCAGTCGGCTTGGTGGCCCTGATCTCGATCTTGCCCGGACGCGGTTTCTCGTGATACTCGAGGGCTTCGGAGAACTTGGGCTTGGAAGACATGATGGAACCTTATCGGGTCGGCGGGGGATCGCTCCCCGAGACAGGCGCGAGCGCTTCCCCACACTCGACTGCGCAGTTTCGACTCGGGTGAGCGGGTTTCGGTTTCAGGGGGTTCCTGCGACAATCACCCTGTGATCAACGCCGACCTGCCGATCGTCTCCGACAACGGATACAAAGTGATGACCGGCTGGCGCGTCGGACATGCGCCCGAGGACACCACGACCAAATCGGGCCTCCTCGTGCCGATCGGGACCAAAGACGGCAACGACGCCCTGGCCCTTCTCGACGTGGAGACCGGTCAACGGTTCTGGGCGGTTCCCAGCGGTGCCTGGCGGTTCATTTGGCCGCCGTCCGGCAAGCCAGTGATCGCGGTGAGGGAGTCACAGATCATCGCGGAGGAAGAAGTCGAGCACGTCGGGGACGAGGGCCAGTACCTCTGAGCCCGGTCAATTCCCCCGCATCGATCAGTCCCGCCGTCGAACATGGCTCGCCCCGAGCCGATCCATCCGAATGACTTCCGAGCACCAATCCCGCGCCCGTCGTCGTCTCACCGCGACCGTCACCGACCTCGAGGTCGCGGTCCAGCGCGCCTTCCTCGTCGGGGTCCAACTACCGGGGATGACCACCGAGGTGGAGGAGAGATCCCTAGACGAGCTGGCTCTGCTCACCGACACTGCCGGTGCCGACCCGGTCGACCGCGAGCTCGTGAAGCGGGACCGCATCGACCCCGCCACCTTCATCGGCTCGGGCAAAGCAGCCGAGCTGGCCACGCTCACGACTGCACTGGACATCGACGTGGTCATCTTCGACCAGGCTCTGACACCGGCGCAGCAGCGCAACCTCCACGGGGTGTTCCACTGCGACGTGGTCGACAGGGAGGCCCTGATCCTCGACATCTTCGCCCAACACGCAACCTCGAAGGTCGGTTCCATCCAGGTCGAATTGGCTCTCCTCAAGTACAACCTCCCCCGACTTCGCGGCAAGGGAGCGGAGATGGCCCAGCAACGGGCCGGGGTCGGCACCACGATGCGTGGCCCGGGTGAGACCAAGCTGGAGACCGACCGACGGCGCGTGCTGCAGCGGATCGCCAAGCTGGAGCGACAGCTCGTCGAGACAGACGGGCACCGGGAGACCCAGCGAAAGCAGCGGCGCCGAACCCAGATCCCCCAGGTGTCGATCGTGGGCTACACCAACGCAGGGAAGTCCACTCTGCTCAATGCCCTCACCGATGCCGACACACTCGTCGAGGACCAACTCTTCGCCACTCTCGACTCCACCGTTCGTCGTCTCGAGCTGCCCGAAGGCCGGCCCATCGTCATCGCCGACACAGTGGGCTTCGTCCGGCGTCTTCCCCACGATCTCGTCGAGGCTTTTCGCTCCACATTGGCGGAGGCCACCGAGTCCGACCTGCTGGTCCACGTCGTAGACGGCACGGATGAGGATCCTGCCGGCCAGATCGAGGCCGTCGAGGGAGTCCTCGACGAGATCGGAGCCGCCGAGATCCCTCAACTTCTCGTCATCAACAAGGTCGATGCCCTCGACGAGCGTGAGGTCACGCGGCTGGCCAACCTCTGGCCTGAGGCGGTCCTCATCTCGGCGCGGGAAGGCGAAGGGCTCGATGAGCTGCAAGCGGCGATAGGCGATGCCCTCTCCAAAGACCTCGTCACCCTCTCACTCAGCGTTCCCTACGACCGGGGCGATGTGGTGGCGGCTGCGCACCGGATCGGAGAGGTCATCCAGGAGAAACACGACTCCGACGGGACGATCCTCGACGTACGGGTCCCGGAGCGTTCCCGAGCGCGTTTCGAGGAGTTCGTTGTCAGCTAGCTGCGTGCGGCAGCGAGAGCGGCTCCAACGATCCCGGCGTTGTTGCCCATCTCGGCAGGCAGGAGGGGGAGATGAGGGTCGAGGGTGTGGGAGTACATGTCCCAGTGCTTGGTGAGCCCTCCGCCGACGACGATCAAATCCGGGCTGAACACCGAGTTCACGTGATTCAGATAGCGGTTCGCCCGCCCTCCCCACTCGTCCCAGTCGAGATCCTCGGTGCGTCGGGCTTTTGCCGAGAAGTAGGACTCGGCCGGGACGTGTCCCTCCAGCTCGATCTGGCCGAGCTCCAGGTTGGGAACCAGTCGACCGTCGACCAGGAGCCCTGAGCCAATCCCCGTGCCGAATGTGATCGTGAGCACGAGGCCGGCGACACCGGCAGCAGCTCCGAAGGTTGCCTCCGCCACGGCGGCGGCATCGGCGTCGTTGATGACACTGACCTCTCTACCGGTTGCACTGGCGAAGAAGTCGATCACATCCAATCCGACCCACGAAGGATCGATGTTGTTTGCCGTGCCGACCACACCGTGCTTGACCACGGCGGGAAATCCGATGCCGAGAGGCCCGGTGTAGTCGTATTCGGCCAGCTGGGCGGTGAGCGCGCCGGCACATGCGTCCGGGGTCGCCGGCTGGGGTGTGTCGACACGGAGTCTCTCGCTGAGCAGGGCACCATCGGAGACGTCGACGAGGGCCGACTTGATCCCCGACCCTCCAACATCGACACCCAGGTAGATCGCGCTCAAACCGGGGGCAGGTTAGGTGGTTCGTCCTCGAAGTAATAGCCTCGCCCGGTGAGCAACAAGTCTGACATCGCTGTCGTCGGTCTCGGAGTGATGGGGGCAAATCTCGCCCTCAACCTCGCCGACTCCGGCAATCGGGTGACCGTGTACAACCGCACTACCTCGGTGACCGACGAGTACATGGCGGGTGAGGCGGGTGACAAGGACATGGTTGCTGCCTCGACGCTGGAGGACATGGTGGCGACGCTCGAGCGGCCCCGCGTAGTGCTCCTGATGGTCAGCGCCGGGCCCCCGGTCGACTACGTGATCGCCGACCTGGCCCCACTTCTCGAAGAGGGGGACGTCATCATCGATGGCGGAAACTCGCTCTACACCGACACGGCCCGCCGCACGGAGGAGCTCGCCGGCCTCGGCATCCGATTCGTCGGCGCCGGTGTTTCCGGCGGCGAGGAGGGAGCCCGCCACGGCCCCTCGATAATGCCCGGCGGCGACCCTGCGGCGTGGCCCATCGTCGAAGGGATCCTCCAAGGAATCGCCGCAAAGGCAGACGACGGGGCGCCGTGCTGTGAGTGGATCGGCGAGGGCGGATCAGGTCACTACGTGAAGATGGTGCACAACGGCATCGAGTACGGCGACATGCAGGTGATCGCCGAGGCCTACGACCTGATGCGCCGCGGTCTGAAAATGGTCCCCGCCGACATCGGCGAGGTGTTCGCCCTCTGGAATCAGGGGCGACTCCGCTCCTACCTGATAGAGATCACGGCTGAGATCCTCCGGGCAACCGAGGACGGCGAGCCGATCGTCGATCGGATCCTCGATGCAGCGGGCCAGAAAGGCACCGGGAAATGGACAGTGATCGCCTCGATGGAGAGCGGGCAGCCGACCACTCTGGTTGCCGAGGCGGTCTATGCCCGGATCGTGAGCTCAGACCCGGAGGGACGCGCCCGCGCCGCCACGATCTACGACGAACCCATCGGCCCAATCGAGGCCGGGGTCGATGACATCGAGGCGGCGCTCTACGCCTCCAAGATCATCTCCTATGCCCAGGGCTTTCGGCTGATGCAGGCGGCGTCGCACGAGAACAGGTGGGACCTCGACCTGGCCCCGATCGCCTCGATATGGCGGGCAGGGTGCATAATTCGCGCCGACTTCCTCGAAGACATCACTGCCGCATACCGCAGGACACCGGGCCTCGCTGACCTCACCGAGGCGCCGTTCTTCGTGGAGGCCCTGAAGACCGCGTTGTCGTCCTGGCGAAGGGTGGTGGCTGCGGCCGTCGGCGCCGGGATCCCAACCCCTGCCTACGCCAGCGCTCTCGCCTATTTCGACGGGATGCGATCAGGTCGGCTTCCCGCCAACCTGATCCAGGCGCAACGCGACTACTTCGGTGCCCACACGTTCGAGCGTGTCGACCAACCCCGCGGCACCTTCTTCCACCACGAGTGGGTGTGATAAAGGCAGAAAACCGCGAACGCAGGGTTCGCCTGTCCTGCGGACAGGTTGGAGTTTCTGGTGAAACTCCCTACCTCACGAGCGCAGCTCGAGAGGCGACACCGCGCCCGTCCTTCGGACGGGTCGGGAGTTTCGAAGAAACTCCAACGCCTCTCAGGCCAAGCCCGAGAGGCGCAGGGAAGTCCAGCGCCCTGAGTTCGCCCGGAGGCGCTAGGCCGGGGGGGTCCCGGGGACCTCGACGAGTCCGTTTTGCTCGAACTCGGGGTCGGCGGCGTCGGCCGCCTCCACGTAGTCGCGACGGATGCCCATCAAGAAGAGGATGGCGTCGAGATAGGGGACCGACACCGAGGTGTCGGCACGCTCTCTCACCACCGGCTTGGCATTGAACGCTATGCCCAACCCGGCGGCGGCGAGCATGTCGAGGTCGTTGGCGCCATCGCCCACCGCCACCACCTGGGACGGGGAGATGCCTTCACGGGTAGCGATCTCGCGGAGAAAGCTCGCCTTGCGCGGGCCATCGACCAGCTCGCCGGCGAGTCGCCCTGTGAGGACGCCGTCTTGGACCTCGAGGGTGTTGGACAGTGAGTAGTCGATGTCGAGATCGGCGGCGAGTGCGTTGGCGAAACGGGTGAAGCCTGCGGAGACGATCGCCGTCTTCATTCCCATGCGCTTGAGGGTCCGGATGAAGGTGCGTGCGCCCGGGGTCACCGTTATCCGCTTGGCCACCGTGCGCAGTGCCTCCTCGCTCAGACCCTCCAACAGGCCCACTCGCTCCCGAAGTGAGCCTTCGAAATCGATCTCCCCTCGCATGGCGGCGAGTGTGATCTCAACAACCTGAGGGCCGACACCGGCCTCCTCGGCGAGAAGATTGACCACTTCGTTCTCGATGAGGGTCGAGTCGACGTCCATGATGACCATCCGCTTGGCGCGACGCTCGAGTCCCTCTGGCTGAATGGCGATGTCGATAGCCCGCTCGGCGGCGGCCGCGATCAGTTGCTCCCTGATCTTGTGGATGTCACCGTCGGAGACGGCCAGCTCATAAGAGACCACCGGATAGCGGGACAACCTGAAGACTCGCTCGATGTTCCCTCCCCCTCCGGCGATGGCGCTGGCGACGGCTCCGAAGTCGTCGGGGCCGATTCGCTCGCCGATCACGGTGACAACCGTCATCGTCTTGACAGGGGTCGGGATGGGGTCCACCACCTCGAACTCGATCTGAAGCCGTTGCTCCCATCCGAAGAGGAGAAGGTCTCTGATCGTGGCCTTCTCACCGTCGACGCCAACGAGGACGATGAGGGTGATCCGACCGCGTACGACGATCTGCTCGACGTCGTAGACCTCCGCCCCGGTGGCGGCGAGGACACTCATGAGGGCGGCCACGATCCCTGGTTGGTCGGGTCCATGGACATTGACGAGGATCGTCGAGCGTTCCGCCATGCGGCACTACACGATAGGGCCGGACGTCGACAAGTCCACTTCAACCTAATCAGTGACGCCGGTAGCATCAGAGGGTTCGATACCGAGGGACCTTCTTTGCCTGACAACCCATTCCGCTTGCCGCGACACGTGGCGCCAACCCACTACGACATCCGTCTCGAGCTCGATCTCGAGACGTTCACATTCCAAGGCTCTGTCGGGATCGACCTCGAGGTCACCGAGGCCACGGACTCCCTGGTGCTCAACGCCGCCGAAGTCGAGATCAAGTCGGCGGCGCTGTCCAACGGAGTCGAGATCGCCGAGATCGCCTACGACGACGACATGGACCGAGCCACGCTGACCCTGGGCTCGACGATCGACCCCGGCGCCTATCGCCTCGACATCGAGCACTCGGGGATCATCAACGACCAGCTGCGAGGTCTCTACCGATCGGTCTATCGGGACGCCGAAGGGGTGGAACACCCCCTTGCAACGTCCCAATGCCAGTCCACCGACGCCCGCCGAATCTTCCCGTGCTGGGACGAGCCCGACTTCAAGGCGACCTATCAGACGACGATGGTCGTTGCCGACGGGCTCGAGGCCTACTCGAACACCTCCGAGCTGGACCGGATCAGCCTTGCCGACGGTCGGGTCGAGTTCAGGTTCGACAAGACGATGAAGATGTCGACCTATCTTCTCGCCTTCATCGCCGGGCCTTTCGAGGCGACCGAGCCTCGGGTGGTACGGGGGACCCCCATACGGATCGTCGTGCCCCGCGGCAACGTGCATCTCACCGATATCGCGATGGAAAACGCCGTGTTCTGCTTCGAATTCCTGTCGGACTACTACGGCATCCCCTACCCGGCCGACAAGCTCGACCACATCGCAATTCCCGACTTCGCCGCCGGGGCCATGGAGAACGTGGGGCTGATCACCTACCGAGACGCCTACCTGGTCATCGACCCGGCCAAGGCCAGCCAGGGCGAGTTGCAGAACAGCCTCGACGTCATCGGCCACGAGATCGCCCACCAGTGGTTCGGGAACCTGGTGACCATGGCGTGGTGGGAGGGGGCCTGGCTCAACGAGGCCTTCGCCAGCTTCATGGAGCTGAAGGCGACCGACGCCATGCGCCCGGAGTGGAAGCGGTGGTTGGCGTTCGCCAATCTCGAGGTTCCTTGGGCAATGGGCACCGATCAGCTCAAGTCGACCCGCCCCATCGAGTTCGAGGTGACGTCGCCCGAGGAAGTCGACCAGATGTTCGACGCCATCACCTACGGCAAGGGCTCGGCCGTGCTCCACATGATCGACGAGTTCATCGGCGTGGAGAACTTCCGCAATGGTGTCGGCGACTATCTGCGCAAGCACGCCTACGCCAACACGGTCACCAACGATCTGTGGGAAGGTCTCGACGGTGCCTCGGAGTACCCGGTCTCGGACATCATGGATACCTGGGTCTACCAGCGGGGCTTCCCCCAGATCGACGTCAAGAAGGTCGATGGCGGAGTGAGGCTTGGCCAGCGCCGCTACCTGGTCATCCCCGACGAGTCAGACACGACCATATGGAAGGTGCCAGTGCAGGTGCGCGGCGTGGCCAACGGCAAGCCCTTCGAGGTCAAGTATCTCCTCGAGGAAGATGAGGGAGTGGTTCCGCTCGAGGGAGAGATCGAATGGGTCGTCGCCAACGCCGGCGGCCACGGTTTCTACCGCACCTCCTATTCGAATGACCTGTTCGGAGCATTGCTCACCCACGTCGCCTCCCTCGACGACATCGAGCGGTACACGCTGGTGTCGGACACGTTGGGCTTCGTCCGCAACGGCCAGCTCTCCACCGTCAACTTCCTCGACCTCGTGGCCCAGTTCGCCGACGAGGAGGAGCAGGCGATTTGGGCTGTCATCACCGGTGGGCTGGCTCTCCTCGAGCACCATGCCCTCGCCGAAGAGGCCCGGCCCGACTTCGAGAGGTTCGTCTCCGACCTCGTCGCCCCGGCTCTGGACCGCCTCGGGTGGGAGGTGCGAGACGCCGACACCGACCTGCAACGGAAACTGCGTGGCGACCTCATCGCCACCTTGGGCAACCTGGCCCGCGCCGGCGACACCATCGAGCGATGCCGTTCGATCGTCGCTGACGTCCTCGCCGGTGCGCAGGTCGACCCTGAGGTGGCGACAGCGGCTCTCGCCGTCTACGCCCGCAATGGCGGTGCCGATGCGTACGAGACCCTCTGGAAGGTATACAAGGAGTCGACCACTCCACTGGACCAGGTTCGCTATCTGCGCTCGGTGGCCAGTGTCGAGGTCCCGGACCAGGCACTGACGACGCTCGACCGGGTGGCCGACGGCGACATCCGCGCCCAAGACGGGTTCTGGGTGTTCGCCCGGCTACTCACCGGCAAGGCGGGACCAGCGGTATGGGAGAAATCACGTGAGAGATGGGACGACGTGCTCGCCGCCATGCCGGGGATGACTCGGACACGGATAGCCGAAGGCATCTCGGCTCTTTCCCAACCCGAGGTTGCAGCGAGTGTCCGTGGACACTTCGCCGAGCACCCGGTCCCAGAGGCCGGCCGCTCCATAGAGCAGAATCTGGAGAAGCTCGACGCCAACATCACTCTCCGCGAGAGGGAGACCGGTGTCGTGACCGACTACTTCTCTGGATAGCTGTCACTGCCAGCGAAGAAGGCGCCGCATCACGGCGCCTTCTTCTCATCGTCCCCCCCGGCTAGGCGGCGGAAGTCCCGGGAATCCGGGTCCGCCGCCGGTTTGCCGCTCCCACTGGTTGCATCCAGGTTGGATGGCCTCCCGTTCGGATTGATCCACGGAGAGACCTCCGCAAGTGCCAATCCCCATGGCCCTGACGCAAAATTACCCGCCACTCTTAGTGTCGGCTTAAGGTTCGTGGAGGGACGGGCAGGAGAAACAATTGAACCCACCGCCGACCGAAATGGCTCTACGTCGTCCCCGTCTCGAGACCCTTCTCGAGTTGGAGGCTCTCCCTCGGCTCACCATCGTGAGCGGCGGTGCCGGCTCGGGCAAAACCACCCTGCTCAATCAGACCTTCGATTCGCGAGCCTCGGTTTGGCACACACTCACCCCGGCGGACACATCCCTCTCCATTCTCACCAAGAACGTCGTCAGGAGACTGCGTCTCGTCCTCCCGCACCTCTCCCCCGACGTCGTGGCGGCCGTTGAAGGTGCACAGGGTCCGAGCATCAGCGACGACTCGGAAACGCCCCTCGCCATCGCGGCTGCTTTGGCCCAGGATCTCGACCACTCGCTCGAGCGGGACTTCGTCCTGGTGCTCGATGACTTCCAGGAGCTCGGCCCAGGGGACAGCGCCGAATTCGTCGCCGCCCTCTGCCGTCACGGACCGCGGCGTCTGAGGGTCGTGGCGGCATCGAGGTCGGCACTGCCGTTTCGTGTCGCCAGGATGCGCCTCAGCGGCGACGTGGCCGAGATCACTGGTGACGACCTCTCCTTCACGAGAGGCGAGATCGACGAGCTGGTGAGGATGCGCCATGGGGCATCGAGACCCGGTTTGGTGAGGGAGATCACCGCGGCCACAGGAGGCTGGCCCGTGGCGGTGGCGCTCGCAGTGGAGGCGTTGGGCGAGGACAGGATCGGGCTCTCGATGGCCGAGGAGTCGGGTCTTTTCGACTACCTCGCCGAGGAAGTTCTGGGCCCGGACCCCGAGGTTGCTGAAAGCCTGCACAAAGCCGCACTGCTGCCTTGGTTCACAGCAGACCTGTTGGAGCACCTGGGAATCGGGGCCAACGAGTTGTTCCAGCCCACATCTGTGTATCTCAGTCGGGTTCCCAACGAGCCCAACTCCCATCTGGTCGCATCACTCGTCCGCGACTACTTCGCTAGTCGACACCCCCAGTCTCTGGCCGAGCAGAGAGCGGTGCTGATTCCGGCCGCCCACTGGTTCGTTTCCCACGATGCCCACGCCGAGGCCCTCCAGTGCCTGCGCAGCGCCGACGATGCCGAGGAGACTGCACGCTTCCTCCGGGACCATGGCCATGCCGTGATGGCGGCCGGGCACACCCGAGCGGTGGCCGACGCCATCTCGTCCATCGATCGCGGTGACCTGGCACCAGATCTTGCTCTGCTCGACGCCGAGGCGCGGCAGGTTCTCGGAGATTGGGAAGGGGCCATGGCGCGTTACAGCGTGCTCGCCCCAGACAGCGGACCCATCCCTCCCCGTATCGCGTGGAGGCTCGGGTTCCTCCAGCACATGAGGGGAGAGGTCGTCGACGCACTGGAGACCTATCGGCGGGCACAGCGGGGCACCGACGACCTCGTGGCGGAAGCGGCGGTCCTCGGATGGCAGGCGAGTGCGCATTGGCTTAGGGGCGAGAGGGACGAGGCCCGCCAACTGGCTCTCGAGGGATTGGAGCTGGCCCGTGCCTCCCATGACGATGGCGCCATGTCGACGGCGCATACCGTCCTTGCCATGGTCGCCGCCCTCGACGGAGATCGAGGGACCAACGACACCCACTATCTCAAGGCCCTGGAGCATGCAGAACGGAGCAACGACGTTGTTCAGATGATCAGGATCCGTACCAACCGCGCTTCGGCCTACTTGGAAGAAGGTGAGTTCACTCCGGCGCTGGCGGAAATCCAGATCGCGCTGAGACTTGCCGACATGACCGGTTTCGAGCTGTGGCGGGCGATGTCACTCTCCAATCGAGCCCAGGTCCGTGTCTATCAGGGTCGTCTGGAGGAGGCTGTGGCAGATCTCGGTGAGGCAAGGTCCATCTTCCGGCGCATCGGGTCACGGCTCGAGGCCTATCCCCTCGCCCACCTCGGAGACGTCTACCGACTCCGAGGAGACACCGTTCGGGCTCGCAGCGCATACGAGGAGGCGATCAACCTGGCACGCTCCCAGCACGACCTACAGGCTTTGGTGCCCGCCCTCTCCGGGTTGGCCAGGCTCCTCGCCCCAAGAGACCCCGAGGAGGCGACGGAGTTGGGCAGACAGGCCACCGAGGTCGACTCGGTGATCGGCCGGGTCCAGGCCATGGTGGCCGCAGGGTGGGCAGCGCACGCCTCGGGTCTGCCTCGTCGGGCCCGAGAGATGGCAGAGGAGGCTGCGAACGTCGCCCGATCGCGGAGGGATTTGCCGGGGCTGGCCGACGCACTCGAGCTCATCGCCCACGTGAGCCCGGCGGACGCCGCCGCCTCACTGGAGGAGGCTGAGGAGATCTGGTCGAGGCTGGAGGCGCCCATCGGCCTGGCCCGGGTGGAGTTGGCTCGTGCGATGCGGGTCGGTGGCGCCACCGGGGCGGCCCGAGCCGCGCGAGCCGCGGCGACCCTGAGCAGACTCGGTGCCTCCGAGTTGGCACGTACGGCTCAGAACGCCGCCGCTGCAATGGCCCAAGCGCCATCCTCCGGCCTGACCATCAAGACCCTGGGCGGGTTCGATGTGATCATCGACGGGCGACACACACCGCGCTCGGCGTGGCAGTCGAAGGTGGCGCGAGAGGTGCTGTGGATGCTCATCGCCGCCCGGGGAAGGCCGATGAACCGCGAGGTGCTGATCGACCGCCTGTGGCCCGACGAGGACCTGGCCAAGGCTTCAAATCGCCTCTCGGTCGCGTTGAGCACGATACGGAAGGTCCTTGACCCGGCCGGTGTACACGTGTCCCACCACCACATCGTGGCGGACAGAGACTCGGTCGCCATCACCGAGAACGCTGCCATCGATGTCGAGGAGTTCCTTCGAGAGGCCCGCACCGGCCAGGATCTGATTCGGCACGGCGACACCAGAGAGGGTCTCATCCACCTCCACGCCGCCGAGGACCGGTACGTGGGCGAGTTCCTCGAAGAGGAACCATTTGCCGATTGGGCCGTCTCCCTGCGTGAGCAGGCCCGATCGGAGTACCTCACGGTTGCCTCGATACTCGCGAGCGACGCCGAGTCGGAGGGTGACCACGAGAGGGCCGCCCGGCGCTACCTGCGGATGCTGGAGCGCGACTCGTACAACGAGCCCGCACATCTCGGGGTGATCAGGTCGATGCAGCGCCTGGGCAGGCATGGGACGGCGCGCCGACTCTATGGGATCTATGTGTCGCGCATGTCCGATCTCGAAGTCGAGCCGGAGCCATTCCCCGAGGCTTCGGGATCGGCCCACTCATAGAGGGTCGCCAACAGCTCGGCATCGGTAGCGAAGACCCGGCTCTCCCCACCCGGGATCTCGACCGTTCCACGCAGCCCTACGTTTCGGTCGTTGACTCGGACGATGAAGGTGAGCACTCCACCACGCTATTCACGGGTCTTAGGGACCGATGAAGGCGCCCTCGAGGTCCGGAAGATGGGACCGGGCGACAGGATGGTCGCCACACCGGGCGTGTTCGCCGTCATGCAGGCAAAGAAGAAGGCCCCGGTTGGGGCCTTCTTCAACAGTCTCCGAGACGCTTATCTGAGCTCGACCGTGGCACCGGCGGCCTCGAGAGCCTCCTTGGCCTTGTTGGCGGTCTCCTCGTCCACAGCCTCCAGCACAGGTGCGGGGGCGCCGTCGACGAGGTCCTTGGCCTCCTTGAGACCGAGGCTGGTGAGCCCGCGGACTTCCTTGATCACCTGGATCTTGGCCGAGCCGGCCCCGGTGATCACAACGTCGAACTCGTCCTTCTCGTCGGCTGCGGCAGCGGCGCCATCGCCTCCACCGGCGGCCGGAGCGGCGGCAACGGCGACAGGGGCGGCAGCTGTGACGTCGAACTTCTCCTCGAAGGCGTCGAGGAACTCTTTCAACTCGAGGACTGTCATCTCCTCGAAGGTGCCGAGCAGCTCGTCAGTGGTCATCTTTGTCTTCGCCATATGTCATTCCTCCTCGGCCTTGTCGGCCGTGGTTTCCTTGGGCTCCTCCGCGGGAATCGAGGCCTCCGCAGGCTCGGCTCCGTCCGTGAACTCGCCCGACTCTTTCTTGTCCAGCAGCTGAGAGAACATCGATGCCGCGTTCCGGGTGAAGGAACCGAACATCCCCGCTGCCGAGAACAGCGGCGCCTTGGCGGCGCCGGCGATCTTGGCGAGCAGCACTTCGCGAGGCTCGATCTCGGCGAGCGTGGAGATCTCCTCGGGCGACAGGATGTTTCCCGAGAGATAGCCGGCCTTGAGCGTGAAGACCTCGTGGTTCTTCGAGAAATCCTTCAGCGCCTTTGCCGTGGCGACCGGGTCGGTCTTGGCAAATGCGAGAGCCGTGGGCCCGGCGAGATACTCGTCGAGACCATCGATGCCCGCGTCGCCGGCAGCGAGCCGGGCCAGCGTCATCTTCACGACCTTGTACTCGGCGCCACTGTCGCGCAAGCTGCGGCGCAGGTCCTGAACGGCCTGCACGGATAGCCCGCGATACTCGGTGAGGAACACCGCCTCGGCGCCTTCGAGTCCTTCTCGGATGTCTTTTACAGCCTGGACCTTTTCTGGTCTTGCCATTCGCGTCTCCCTAGACATCAATCAAGCCCCTCGGCATCGGACACAAGGGGCTTCGAGAAGCGAACCTACGCAGGCGGGTGGTCACCCTTTGAGCCTCCCAATTGGTGGGAGACACCGGCGGTCTTCGGCCGAGGTATTGGAGTTGCAGTGGTGAGTGTATCGACAACCCGGGACTCTGCAATCCGTCGTAGGGTTCGCTCATGGACTCCGGGTATGTCGAGACGAACGGTACGAGCATCTACTACGAGTCGGTCGGCGATGGCCCAGCCATCCTGTTCGTTCACGCAGGGGTGGCCGACTCGAGGATGTGGCGCGGACAGATGGCGATCGACGGCCACCGCAGCATCGTCTTCGATCAGCGGGGATTCGGGAAGACCGCTTGGGTGCCGGGCCCGTATTCGAACCGCACCGATTGTCTTTCCGTGCTCGACCACCTCGAGGTCGAAACGGCGGCATTGGTGGGGTGTTCCAACGGCGGGGAGGCAGCCATGCAACTCGCCATCGTCGCCCCGGACCGAGTATCCAGTCTGGTCCTCGTTGGCGCATCCCCGAGGGGTTGGGAGCCGGCGAGTGGCTGGGAGGACGATCCGCTCTGGGAGCAGGCCGTTGCCGCGTCCGAGGCAGGAGATCTGGACGAGATGGCGGCTGTCGATGCCAAGCTGTGGCTCGCCGGTCCCGAGCGGCGTATCGAGGATCTCGACCAGGGAATCGTCGAGCTCTTCTACGACATGGACCTGGTCCCGCTACGCACTGAAAGGGAGCGCGACGAGTACACGACGACCCTCGAACCGCCTACCAATGATCAGCTGGGATCGATCCACGCGCCGACCTTGGTCGTGGTTGGTGAGCACGACCTCTCCGACCTCCACCTCGCCGCCCGATACCTCGCCGATCGCTTGAGCGAACAGGACCACGTGACGATCTCCGGTGCGGCCCATCTCTCCCCATTGGAGCGTCCGACCGATTTCAACGACGTGTTAAAGGCTTTCCTAAGCGCCAAAACGACCTGATTTCCAGATTTTCCCTGGACAGGGCAACGACCACGCGCGACACTCGTCTAGTTGAAAACAGGGGGTCTCCGTGTTTGCCGGGCGGGTTCCCTGACCGCCCCCGCCCGCATTCCGGAACCCGAATAAGTGAGGGCCGCGTTAAGCCGATCGATGAAGACCAGCCCCTACCCTGGTCCACAGATGAAGTCGTCGGCGACGTGCGGACGGTGGACCTGGCAGCCGAAGCCCTCCCAGCCCACGGATGTACCGGGCGCGGAGATCCCCCTCTTCAACAAGAGAAAAGCCCCCTCAACAGGGGGCTTTTCTACGTTCTGAGTTGGGTTGGTCAGAGAGACTCGACCATCTCCTCGAGACGCACCGGGTCGACCTTGACCCCGGGTCCCATCGTGGACGACACGGTCATCGCCCTCATGTAGCGGCCCTTGGCGCCGGCAGGACGGGCCCGCTGGATCTCGGTTGTGAGCTCTTGGAGGTTGGCGAACAGCTGGTCGGTCTCGAACGACACCTTACCGATCGGGACATGGACGTTGCCGTAGCGGTCGTTGCGGTATTCGATCTTGCCGGCCTTGAACTCGGCGACTGTCTTCGCGAGCTCATCGGTCACAGTCCCCGACTTGGGGTTCGGCATGAGCCCTCGCGGGCCCAGGACGCGACCCAGCTTGCCCACCTCGGACATCATGTCGGGAGTGGCGATGGCGACGTCGGCGTCGAGTTCCTGGCCACCCTGGAGCTTTTCGATGAGCTCCGCTCCACCGACGATGTCGGCCCCGGCTTTCTTGGCCTCGGCTTCCTTTTCGGGTGGTGCGAAGACGGCGACCTTCACGTCTCGTCCCGTGCCGTGCGGCAATGAGACGGTGCCGCGGACCAACTGATCGGCCTTCTTGGCGTCGATGCCGAGGGTATAGACGACCTCGACTGTCTCGTCGAACTTGGCCGGGGCCAGGGTCTTGACGAGATCGAACGCCTCGCGTGCGGTGTATCGATGCTCTTTGTCGTACCTGGAAGCTGCCTCCCGGTACTTCTTGCCATGTGACATGTGTCTCTCTCCTCGTGGTCCACGGCCGATGAAGTCGCTTCATCCGCCTCCCACCTAGCGGTTCCTACCGTTCTGTGAAGATCTTTCGCGAGGGGGTCGCGAAGGATCTTCACAGAACGGTTCTTCAGCACCCCGAGTTCGATTTCATCGAACTCGAGGGTGATCTCATCACCCGTCGACCGTGATGCCCATGGAGCGGGCGGTGCCCTCCACGACCTTCATGGCACCTTCGATGTCGTTGGCGTTGAGGTCGGGCATCTTGATCTCGGCGATCTCTTTGATCTGTGCCTTGGTGACCTTGCCCACCTTCTCCTTGTTGGGCTCACCCGACCCCTTGTCGACGCGAGCGGCCTGGCGAAGCAGGGCCGCGGCGGGCGGGGTCTTGGTGACGAAGCTGAAGGAGCGATCCTCGAAGATCGAGATCTCGACCGGGATGATCTGGCCCCGGCTGCTCGCAGTGGCGTCGTTGTATGCCTTGACGAAGTCCATGAGGTTGACCCCATGGGGCCCGAGGACCGTGCCGACCGGGGGCGCAGGGGTGGCCTGACCCGCGGGCAGCTGCATCTTCACGGTGGTGACGAGTCGCTTTCTACCCATTTGCGTTCAATTCCTAGTTCTTCTGGATGTCTTCGAAGCCCAGCTCGACCGGAGTGTCCCGGCCAAAGATGTTGACCAACACGACGACCTTCTGCTGGTCGACGTTGAGCTCCTCGATCACACCGTTGAAGTCGGCAAAGGGGCCGGTGACCACCCGGACTTGCTCGCCGACATCCCATTCCGGCTTGAAACGAGGCTTGCCCTTCTCCTCTTCCTCCTGGACACCGAGGAAACGCTCGACCTCACGCCGTGAGAGTGGCGTGGGCTTCTGGGCGTTCCCGGCGACGAAGCCGGTGACACCCGGCGTGTTCCGCACTGCGTACCAGGAGTCGTCGTCGAGGCCCATGCGAACGAGGATGTAGCCGGGAAACACCTTCTTGGGGACGGTGACTTTCTTGCCGCCCTTGAACTCGACCACATCTTCCATCGGGATGTGGACCTCGAAGATCTTGTCTTCCATGTGCATCGACTGGATGCGAGTCTCCAGGTTCGCCTTGACCTTGTTCTCGTATCCCGAATAGGAGTGGATCACGTACCAGTCGCCGGGGAGGTCGTAAGGGCTGGCCGGCTTGATGGCCTCGGCTACATCGGGGTCGGCCCCAGCCTCTGCCTCCGCAGTGGCAGGCTCAGCCTCCGCCTCAGTAGCGGACTGGGCCTCAGGCTCTGCCTCAGTGGTTGCGGGCTCGGGCTCTGCATCTGCCTCGATAGCCTCTGTCTCGGGCTCTGCCGTCTCGACCTCGGCAGCTTCCGGCTCTGTGTCGATCTCGGATACCTCGGGAGTATCGATCTCCTCTGCCTCGAGCTCGTCCACATCGGCGGGAGGGTCGGCGGCCATGGCCTCGGTCTGCTCCGCTTCGGTGATCTCGGTCTCTTCGATTTGCACGGACTCCTCGGCTTCCACGGTTTCGGTCTCAGCGATTTCTGCCATCAGCGGGTCAGGTCTACCAGCCAGAGGATGAACTCCTTCGCAGCAACGTCGAAACCGAATATCACGATGGTCAGGGCCGTTGACGTGATGAGGGTCACCGTGGTGAAGGCGATCATCTGCTCCCTGGTGGGCCAGGTGACCTTGCGGAGCTCGACGCGGACCTCGTGTAGGTAGTCCCGGATGCGGGCAGGCAGGGACTTGCGCTCACTCGTGTCCGGGGCGCGGTTCTGCACGGCCGCCGCTTTGCGCTGGGCCTTGCTCTGACCTTCTCGGTCCTTCTTGCGACGCCGCTCCTCCGCTTCCTGGAGGCGACGAATCTGTCTGTTGGTCATAGCTGACTAAACCTTGTGGGGATTGTGGCAGGGGTGGAGGGACTCGAACCCCCAACCTCCGGTTTTGGAGACCGGCGCTCTAACCAATTAGAGCTACACCCCTAGGGGGTTCGCGGGTCGTCCAAGTATAAGACGGCTCCTCCGCTGTGGAAAGTCCGCTCAACGCGAGGGCCCGTACTGCAGGAACGCCCGGCCAGCCACCGAGACCAGCATCAGGAGACTTCCGACCAGGAACAGAGAAACCCCGGCCGTGTACTGCGACGGGACGTAGAAGACGATGCAACCGATCACGAAAAGGAATGTTCCGGCGAGCTCGGCAGCCAACAACACTCCCTGTCTGGCGTGGAGCCGCCAGCAGAGACGCGCTGTGAGATGCAAGGAATCGTTCATGCGCTCGAGCGTAGTTTCCCATCGGCGGCCAGGGCTCCACCGACGCCCAGGCACCGAGATCCCCACACAGATCGGAGCGGCCGGTCGTGATCAGGTGGCTCGGCGGGGAGGTGTGGTCGGCGCGGAGCGAACCGTCGCCGCAGTGATCAACCCGATGGCCAGCGGCAGGCCCAACACGAGTAACGCCAAACCACTCCAGGGAATGATCAAGGTAGACGCGTTCCACCAGCCGAAATTGCCGAAATACTCGTAGTCGTTCGTCGCCATCATCACTGCTTTGTAGAGCAGCAGGGTGAGTGGCACCGCAAGCAGCGCCCCTATGAGGGTGTGAAGACCCGACTGCAAGGCCAGGTAGCGTCGTCGGATCGAGTTTGTGGCTCCGACTGCCACGATCGTTCTCAAATCGTTGTCAGCCTCCGCTGCTGCCAGGGCGGTGATCGTCGCCACGACGATAAGCACGATCAGCATCGTGGCCAGGAACCCGAGGAGGAGGACCGATGCGGTGGCGTCACCCGAGCCACCACCCGTGGCGAACTCGTCGCCATCCTGCCAAAGAGCGTCGAAGGGCGAGTCGAATGGATTCTGGAACAGCCCACCGTCGACCTCCACCAGTGCGGTCTGACGTGTGTCCACACCCTGAGCCGCAGCAACGTCCTCGGTGACAAGGACACGAGGGAACGAGAACTGTGGGACCGACACCGGAACCTCCGCCACGCTCGTCTCGACACCGTCGACGGTGATTGTGTTGACTCGGTCCTCCACACCGATGAGCGCCATCCCATCTTCCTCCAAGGCTCGATCGAGGCGCTCGTCGGCCAGCATCGCGAGCAAGTCCTCGCTGGCGATCGCCATGCGGAAGGAGCCGACGTAATACCCACCCTCGTCGTCGAAGTCTTCGGACTCGCGCGCCTCGATCTCGGCCGGGTACTCGACCGGGATGTCCAAGGTGTGGAACGCAGCGACCCGCGCCTCTGGCAAGCGCGTCTTCACCAGCTCCAGGTCATGATCGGTGAGGGAAACCAACTCGTAGTTGGCATCGGCGTCGTACCTGCCTTCGATCAGCATCCGAGGATCACCCCCGTCGAGCCCGTAGACGAGTGTGCTCTCCCGGTCGGCTGCCAGGGCTGCCAGGCCCGCAACCGGCGCCATCAGGATCACCATCGTGGCGGCGACCGCTGCCGCCGCCCTTCCCCGCTGTCGACCAGAGTCGCGGAGAACGATGCGAGACGTGATGGGAAAGCGCTCGGCACGCTTGCTGACCCAGGCCACGACGGGACCGGCGAGCAGAGCCGTGCCCCCGATAGTGAGGACAGCTCCCGCCGTGGCGACCGCTCCCCCGAATCCGGACGAGCTCGCCAACCCGACCGCGACCAGGACAGTCCCCACCCCGGCCATGCTCAGTCCCACGGGGACCACCCACCGTTTCGGATCCCCCATCGGCATCCGACCCTGCAAAGCAGTGAGTGTGGGCACACCTGCAGCCGTCTTCGCCGGCATCCAGGCAGCAATGACACATGCGATCACCGCCACCAGCACCGGCCCGACGACATCCATCGGGCTGAAAGGGAAGTCCTCGATGCGTCGCTCGACGAACTGCTGGATGGTGGAGCGACCGAGCAACACGATCAGAAGAGCGATCAGGGAGCCTCCCAGCCCTCCGAGCAGCCCGATCACCAGACCCTCACCGACCACAGTGGACCGGAGCTGCTTGTAGGACGCCCCGTTTGCCCCCATGAGCCCGATCTCACGGAGGCGCCGCCGGGTGCCCGTAGCGAAGGCGGCGCCGGCGATGAAGGCCACTTCCGCCAGGATCAGGGCGGCCACACCGGTGCCGATAGCCGGACCCGTCTCGACGATGTTGGTTCGGTCCCAGCTGAGTCTGTCGGTCCGGGTCTCCAGGTAGATCTCCGGAACTGACGTCTCCACGCCCTGGGGGAACAGGGAGTCCGGGTAGGCAATGGCGGCCTCCTCCCCCTCCTCCTCGAGGACCCGGTCCAACTCGGCGAGCTGCTCGTCGGTCATGACGGCGTAATAGCCCTCGTAGAGAAACCAATACCGCTCCGGCATCGGCCACTCCCGGTCACCCGGGTAGAAGGAGTAGCGGTCACGCTCCCAGGCCTCGTAGAAGGCGGTTCCGAAGGCCATGTCATCGTCGACGCGGAGCAAGAGCTGGCGGCTGTCGCCACCGAAATCGAACCAATCGACGTACTCCTCCAAACCCTCGGGAGTCAGGATCGCATCGTTGACTTCCCAGAAGATCGGATGAGTGGCCAGGCCAACCACCTCGAAACGACGGGCCCCATCTTGCTCGACGGCTACCCGGTCGCCGATCCGCGCATCGAGGTTTGAGGCCAGATGCTCTGTGAGGACGACTTCGTCCGGGGCTGATGGGGGGCCACCGGCAATGAGCTCCAGTATCCCCTCCGCGAGCGGATCCTCCAGATCGATGTCACGAACCTGGCCGTACACTTCGGGTCCGAAGCTGACACCCACCCCTCGAGAGGCGAGCACTTCAGCTTCCGGCGCCAAGGTTTTGATCTGCCGATCAGCCCAGTCGATCACCTCTTGGCCGCCACCCCATTGCTCGAACCTCACATTGGCTCCACCGAACTCCAGGGTCGCCTGCTCTTCCGGGGATATGTACCCGGCAGCCACGACCACGGAGGTCATGACCGCCACCATCACCGGCACCGCGATCAGCAAGACGAGGTAGAAGGTGCGCTTCTTGTTCCTCCTGGCGTTCTTGAGCGCAACGCCGAACGCGGCGCGGCGTCCGGTCATCGGCGGATGTCAGCCGTCGACGCCGGCACCATGGAACGCACCGAGATCTCCTCGATCTGGCCATCTCGCAGCCGCACCACCCGATCGGCCCAAGCGGCGAAAGCCGGCTCGTGGGTGACCATCAATGCCGAGGCCCCGAGCTCGCAGCGGTCTCGAAGCAGTCTGAGGATGCTCTCCCCCGTGGCCTCGTCGAGTGCGCCAGTTGGCTCATCGGCGAGGAGCAGCGACCTAGGCCCGACCAGCCCCCGGGCGATGGCAACACGCTGCTGCTCGCCACCGGAGAGCTGGTCGGGATACCGATCCCCCATTCCCCCCAAGCCGACCTCTTCGAGTGATATGTCGGCGTACCCCCTCGCCTCCGGCACCGGCATGCCGTCGAGCTCGAGTGGCAGAGCCACGTTCTCCGCTGCGGTCAAGGCGGGCAAGAGGTTGAACTGTTGGAAGACATAGCCCACGGAGACCCTGCGTATGCGGGCGAGGTCGTGGTTGGACATGTCCCCGAGATCTCTGCCCTCGACCCAGACATTCCCCGTGGTCGGCTCGTCCAACGCACCCGCGATGTTGAGAAGGGTGGTCTTGCCCGACCCGCTGCGGCCGGTGATGGCGACGAACTCGCCGGCGGCGACGTCGAGATCGATGTCCACCAGGGCGTCCACACGCTGCGCTCCCTTGCCATGTGTCTTGCCGACCCGCCGCATCTTGAGAACTGGCTCGCTCATCACACACCCTCCTCCACCGGTGTCTCCACGTCGGTCACTCGCTCAGGGATCTGGGCCGTCTCCAATCTCTCCTCCACCCGATCCAGCCACTTCAGCTCGGCTTCAGCCGAGTACATGAGACGATCGAGATGGAGCTGCCACGCGAGATCGGTGTCGACTTCACGATGGCGCAGTTGGGTCAGGTCCTGTAACAGCCCCATGGTGAAACGACGCTGGTGCTCGATCACCACCCTTGGGTCGAGCCCGCCGGTCGAGAGGGCGATGAGGACCTTGAGCGAGATCTCGTCGCGACCGGCCGCCGCTAGATCTACCGCCTCCAACGCCCATTCGGCAAGGGAAGCTCGACCACTCGGGGTGATCTGGTAGATGTCGCGGCCGTCGGAGTCCTTCCCTCCATCCTCGATCAACCCATCCCGCTCCAGACGCTGGAGGGTGCTGTAAATCTGGCCGACATTTATCGAGATCGACTCGCCGGTGGCCGTCTCCAGATCGAGTTTCAGCTGATACCCGTGCCGGGGGCCATCAGACAGCAGGGCGAGCAGACCTTCTTTGACACCCATTGCATACTCCGTTACTAGTTACGGAGTATGCATACCGGGTATCTAGGCAGGTGTCAAGACCCCAATTGAGACATCTTGGGGCGAAGCCTCCAGATGACGATCGCCGCCGCCATCGACACGGCAGCCGCGGTCCACGCCACGGGGCGCGCCCAAGAGCGGGGCAGCGCCAGGTCGCCCTCGAGCGATGTCATCACCCGCCACTCCAGGTCGGCGGGTGCCGCGATCTGATGACCCTCCATGGCGGCCAGCTCCCTTGCGGTTCGGGCCATGGCGGCGTGGCGGGCCTGACACTTGAGACACGATGAGGTGTGCGGCTTGAGCAGGGAAACAACGGCCGTCCCCTCGACAGCGCTGTTGGCGACGAAAGGCGCGGCCAGCTCACACACCACACTCACGCCGACTCCTCCAGATCTCGAGCTAGACGGGCCCGGGCGCGGTGGAGGCGCACCTTTGCCGCCGTCACCGAGATCCCCATGGCATCGGCGATCTCGGCGTGAGACCAGCCGTAGACGTCTTTCATCACCACCACTTCGCGTTGCGCCTCGGGCAGTCTGTCTAGGGCGAACCGCAGTCGGCCCCGGAGCTCGAGCACCTCACCGGCGACCTCAGGGTGTGTGGCGTCGATGGGCGCAGCTAGCTCGAGATGATCTTCGATGGATGCGCCCTGGTGACGGCGCGCACGCTGCTTGTGGGTCCAGGCCGTGTTGACGGTGATGCGATGGAGCCAGGTCGACAGCTTGGCGTCGCCCCGGAAGTTGGGCAGGGCACGCCACGCCCGGATGAGCGTCTCCTGGGCGACATCCGCCGCCAGATGTGGGTCTCCGACCAGTCTTCGAGCCAACGTGTACACCTCGTCTTGGTGCTCTCTCACCAGAGCGGCGAACGCGGCGCGGTCGCCTTTCTGCGCTCGTGAGACGAGCGCTTGCTCTCTGTCCCTTTCGACCTGAGAATGCTCGCCCGGGTTACCCATGGGTGACGGCCACGCTGGCCGAGAGATACTCGGTGTCTTCGTCGGCGAGGGTCACCTCGACCGTGCCGTCCCCACGGATGACCTCGTGCCCGATGGGACGGGCAGGGAGGAGGGGATTGCGGAAGCGAAATCTCGCCGAGGTGAAGGGTCGGGGCGAGTCGGAAGTCGCGGAGGCCAGCCTCAAGGCCCAGCCTGCTTGGAGCAGTCCGTGAACCACGACTCCAGGAAACCCTGCAGCCACCCCCGCCTCGTGGTCCCAGTGGACCGGGTTGAGATCGCGGGTGGCTGCCGCGTACCTCACGAGGTCGGCACGGGACGCCGCAACCTGGTCCGGGGCCGGATCACCGTCGTAGGAATGGTGAGGCTCCGGGCGCTCCAGCCCGGGCTCACCGCCCGGAACGGCTTCACCGGCGACGAGGAAGAGGGACTTCCCCGAGACCACGACATCGGGGTTGTCGCGGGCCTCCATCTCGAATGTGACGAAATGGACCCCACCCCGCTCCCTCACCTTGGTGACCGTGCCGGTGACGTCGAAGAGCCCGCCGACCGAGAGTGGCTGACGCCACTCGAAGGTCTGCTCACCGTGGATCACAGATCGATCGAACAACTCGGCGAGGAGATCAGGTGCCACTGCGAACAGCGCGGAGGCCGCGAATCCGGGAGGTGCCGAGGACGACCAGCGATCGGGGTCGTCTCCGGTGAGCGCGATGAAATCAGCCACCGGGTCGTTTGCGACCCGCCAGGGCCGCGGACCATAGGTCTTGCCCTCCAGGTCTTTCGGATTCATCCCGTCACGGTAGCCAGAGGCGTGTGCGGCGCCCACCTCGAGGCCGCAAATGAGGCCCCGGACGGCGGCGCTCGGTGACGTGAGGTCCACCTGGTGGGTGGATCACCGGAGAGATCTTGATCTGCTCGGACCGCCTCGGAGGACTGCTCCTCGATCCGATATTCCACACTCGGGTCGGCAAGCTCCTCGAGCAGACCCAGGCTCCGCATCCGGGGCGGACGGGTCCGGTAGTAGATCCACCCCCGGTAGTCGGCAAACAGCGCGAGTCGATGGAGCCCGTACAGCAGGGCGACGACGGCGAGGACGATGAGCAGGGGTCGCATTTTGGAAGAGGGCCCCGCAAGGCCCTCCGCCGTATCTCTACCGAGTCTCCCGATGAACGGTGTGACTTCGACAGAACCTGCAGAACTTCTTCAGTTCGAGCCGGTCCTGGGTGTTGGTCTTGTTCTTGGTTGTGACGTAGTTCCGCCGTTTGCACTCCGTGCAGGCGAGCGTCAGCGGCGGTCTCTTGTCAGAAGGCATTGCTTGCTCTTTCGTCGGGTTCGGTTTGCGAGCCCTACTTGTTGATCTTGGTTACGCGGCCGGCGCCGACGGTGCGTCCGCCTTCGCGGATGGCGAACCGGAGACCCTCGTCCATGGCGATAGGAGCTATCAACTCCACCGACATCTCCGTGTTGTCCCCAG
>Ga0299914_10000364_pt1 | contig 26803 bp, 12 predicted proteins | sample RVTome_10_FD_201361 | JGI IMG/M metagenome (GOLD analysis project Ga0299914, IMG submission 201361) | Soil microbial communities from uranium-contaminated site in the Upper Colorado River Basin, Wyoming, United States - RVT153D57 (version 2) ... | reverse complement strand
TCACGTGGGCACCGGCTTCGACCAACCCCCGCACGAAGTCGTTCATCTCGATTGGGAAGCCGGGACTGAGGAAGAGGACGTTCATCCCCGGCCCCCAAATCCATTCTGTGGGTCGTTTTCGCGCCTTTTAGCGACGGTTCCGACCCACAGAACGGTTGGTGTGGCCCTCATCCGAGCAGCACCCGGACATTGGCCAGGATGGCGTCGACGGCCTCCTCGACCGCTTCGGTCTCGTCGCCGCGCACGATGACGTAGCCATCGCCTTCGTAATGGGGGGAGGGCGGGGTGCCCAAGGGGGGAAGCCGGACGTCGACCACCATTCCCTCGACCTCGGCCTGGGCGGTGTCGAGTCCTTCGATGGCGATGATCTCCCCGGCGCCCTGACCGCGGAGATACACCGCCCCGACGGCGTATCGCCTGGCCGGAGGTTCGAACGTCCCCAGGATCATCAGCCGCCCCCAGGCGGCGTAGAGATCGAACTCGTGGGCGTGGGAGATGAGGGTCGTGAACTGTGCCCCCGGTGGGCGGACCGCGGCCTCGGAGACCGCGGCGCTCCCGTCGGGACGTTGGAACCACTCCATGTGGACCAGGCCGGTCTCGAGGCCCAAGGCCGAGATCGCCGCCGGACCCACTCGTTCGATCTCTCCGTAGCCGTCGAGGGTGCGGGGAAGGATCACGGCCCATTGGATCCACGGATTCTGCAGCACGTCGAGCGGAGTCGGGTAGTAACGCGACACCGACCAGAAGACGGGCTCGCCGCCCAGGAACACACAATCGAACGAGTGCTCGCGGCCCACCATGAACTCCTCGCACAGGATCGGTTCGGATTCCGACAGACGGTTCCAGCGCATCCATTCCGCCAGTTGCTCGTCGGATTCGAGACGGTACGTCGACCGACTGCCCGACCCGGCCGGCGGCTTGAGCACCAGCGGGTAGCCGACCTCGGCTGAGAAAGACCACAGGTCGGCGGCGGAGCCCACCAGACGGTGACGAGCGCACGGCACTCCGGCGGCGTCGAGAACGCTCTTCATCCGCTCCTTGTCGCGAAAATTGGCGGCGGCCTCCACCCCCAGACCCGATACCCCCAGCCGCTCTCGGACCTGGGCCATGGGAACCTGGAGTTCTTCGAGGGGACCCAAGATCCGATCGACCGGGCCCATCGACGACATGGCCTCGGTCAACTGATCCGGGTCGAGGCAGTCGGCGATCTGGCGGTGGGCGGCGAGGCCGGCCGCCACCTCGCGGGGGAGCCGATCGAGGGGGTCGGTGGAGATGAGGCCGAGTGCCACGTTCTCGAGGTCGAGGGCAGCGGCCAGGAAACGCACCGTCGTGGGCAGGAGGTAGGGAGCGACGAAGACGGCGGCGACCACGTCCTCAACATACCCGGGGTCGTGGGCCGCCGGGGGTGTGGGGGCGCTCCGGGCGGCTACAGGCACGCGGCGGGAGCCATAATCGGACCGGTGAAGATCCTCTTCGTCGCATCCGAGGTCGCCCCCTTCGCCAAGACCGGCGGGTTGGCCGACGTGGCCTCCGCCCTGCCCCAGGCGCTAGCGGCCCTGGGGCACGACGTACGGATCGTCATGCCCCTCTACGACAAGGTCCTCGAGAACGGCCACGAACCCCGGCCCGGCCACGATCTGACCTTCGCCCTCGGCCCCGAACGGCTCACGGCCGGCGTCGGCCGCCTGGAGCTGGGCTCGGTGCAGGTGGCCCTGCTCGACATCCCGCGGTTCTATCACCGGGGGGCGCTCTATAGCGAGGCGCCCGACGAGTCCCTCCGTTTCGCCGCCCTCAGCCGGGGCGCCCTCGAACTCTGCGCCCAGTCGGACTGGGCGCCCGACATAGTCCATTGCAATGACTGGCAGACCAGCCTGGTCCCCCTGTATTTGCGGACCGTCTTCGCCGCCGACGAGCGGTTCGCAGCTACGTCGACGGTGCTCACGATCCATAACCTCGCCTATCAGGGAAAATTCGACGCCCGGGTGGTGCCCGACCTGGGTCTCGACGGCCATCACTATCTGCTCCATCAGGAGCATCTCGCCCACGGTTGGGTCGGCTTCTTGGAGACGGGGCTGATCTACGCCGACATGCTCACCACCGTCAGCCCAACTTATGCCCGTGAGATCCTCACCCCGGCCTTCGGAGCGGGCCTCGACGGACTCCTCCGGCACAGGGCGGACCACCTCGTCGGAATCCTCAACGGCATCGACGACACCGTGTGGAACCCCGCCACCGACTCCCACATCGCCCACCCCTACTCGGCGAAGAACCTCTGGCGCAAGGAGTGGAACAAGCGCGACCTGATCGAGTCCCTCGATCTGGCTTACGAGGAGGACGCACCGGTATTCGGGCTTGTCAGCCGGCTCGTCTCCCAGAAGGGCATCGGCCTTCTCCCCCGCCCGATCTCGGGCGTGTTGGAGGCAACCAATGCCCGCTTCGTCGCCCTGGGGAGCGGTGACCCCCGGCTCGAGGGGGGGCTGCGCTGGCTGACCGATCGCTTCCCCGACCGGGCCTGCTTCGTCTCGGGCTACGACGAGCCGCTCGCCCACCGGATCGAAGCCGGGGCGGATGCATTCCTCATGCCATCGCAGTACGAGCCGTCCGGCCTCAACCAGATGTACAGCCTCGCCTACGGCACCCCACCCATCGTCCGCCAGACGGGTGGCCTGGCGGACACGGTCGAGCACTGGCGGCCGGCCACCGGGACGGGCACGGGGTTCGTCTTCGAAACCTTCGACGAGGGCGGGATCTGGTGGGCCTTGAACGAGGCCCTCGAGGCGATGTCAGACCCGGCCGGATGGAAGCGTCTCCAGTTGAACGGGATGGGCGTGGACAACTCGTGGGATGCCCGAGCCCGGGAGTATGAGGCCCTGTACGCGTCGCTCGGGGAACCGTCATGAACGTGGTGTTCATCGAACCCAGCTTCCCGGCCAACCAGAGGCAATTCGTCCGGGGCCTGCGTCAGGCCGGGGCCACCGTGATAGGAGTAGGTGAGCGGCCTGTGCAGACCCTCGACGACGAACTGGCCGAATGGCTCGACCACTACGAGGAGGTCGCCTCGGTCGTCGACGTGGAGCCACTCGTCGAGGCCGTGCAGCGGATCCAGTCGGTGGTCACCGTCGATCGTCTCGAGGCGACGGTCGAAGCCCATGTCGAACCGGCCGCCCTCGTCCGCGAGTATCTGGGGATCGCGGGAACGTCGGCCGAGACGGCCTTCTTGTGCCGGGACAAGCCGGCGATGAAAGACGCCCTGCGCCGAGCCGACATCGCCACCGCGGCCTCGGCCGGAGTCGACACGGCCGAGGAATTGCGCGACTTCGCCGCCGGCCTCGGGTTCCCCCTCATCATCAAGCCCCGCGCCGGGGCGGGAGCGTCGGGGACGGTGCGAGTAGACGACGACCACGGCCTCGAGGGCGCCATCACCGGGATCGACTTCGACGGCGGGGCGACGGTGGCCGTGGAGGAATTCGTCGAAGGCCACGAGGGTTTTTGGGACACCATCGCCATCGGGGGCGAGGTGGCCCACGAGTTCGTCTCCCACTACTTTCCCAACGTCCTCGAGGCCATGCGGACCCGCTGGATCTCCCCCCAGTTCATCACCACCAACGAGGTCGAGACGGCGCCCGGTTACCGCGAGGTGATGGCCCTGGGACGGCGGGTCCTGCCCGTTCTGGGCATCGAGACTTCGGCGACCCATATGGAGTGGTTCTTCGGCCCCAAGGGCTTGCGCTTCTCCGAGATCGGCTGTCGCCCGCCCGGGGTCGGAGCCTGGGACCTGTACGCCGCCGCCAACGAGTTCGACATCTATAGGGACTGGGCGATGGCGGTGTGCTGGGGCCGGGTGGATCAGCACCTCAGCCGGCGATACGCGGCGGGCATCATCGCCCTCCGTCCGGACCGGGACGGGACCATCGTCGGCTATGACGGTCTCGAAGTCATCCAGCGTGAGATGGCCGAGTGGATCATCGACTATCACGTCCCCCCGACCGGCACCCCCACCCAGCCGGTGGAGGCGGGCTACATGGCCAACGCCTGGATCCGTCTCCGCCACCCCGAGTTCGAGACCCTGCGTTCGCTGCTCGACCGCATCGGCGAGGTGGTCCAGGTGCGGGCCGGCTGAGCCCGCTCGGTGTTGGGTGGATCTCCTCGTAGGCTGAGATGTCGGCGGCGAAATCGTCGCCCCAGGCGGGCGGGCGCCGCGGGCGCGGGTCAAGTCGGGATGATCGTCATCATCTCCCGCATCTCCTCCTGTGGCCGGAAGCAAGGATCGGCCTCGTGGAGGAAGACTTGTAGAGAAGCGCCCGTCGGTCAGGGCGGTCTCCAGGGACGAAGAAGCAGGTTGCGACTCGCTACGAGACGTTTTCAGCTCTCCGCTGGGTTGTCGGGGTCCTCCTCGTAGAAATGCCTGCTGTCGAGGTGGCGCTGCTCGGCGCTCTTGTCCCGGTGCCGGGTGGTCGAGTAGGAGGCGTCGCGCCACAGCTTGGCGCTGCCGGCGGCGGTCTTGTCCCAGTCGGCCCGGTTGCCGGGGGCGACACCGAGTTCCCCGCCCTCGGCGTAGGAGTCCTGGTCGGCCCCCAAGAAGGCGAACACCCATCCCCGCTCCTGCCACTCGGTAACCATCCGGAACACCGAGCGCCGGGCGTGCTCGCGACTGGCGTTCTCGAGACCGTCGGTGACGATCAGCACCACCTGGTCCTCCTCCTCGGCGCCGAGTTCCCGGCGGCGTGCGATCCCCGCCTCGATGCGGGAGATCATCTGGCCGACGGCGTCGTAGAGGGGGGTGGCACCACGGGGGGCGTAGCGGGAGCGCTCCAGGTCGATGACCTCCCGCAGGGGTACGCCGTCGACGAGCACCTCGAACGGGTCGCGGTCGTCGAACTGGGCGAGGGTCACCCGGGCCTCACCGCCGGAACGGCGCTGGGCCGCCAGGAACTCGTTGAATCCTTCGACCACCTCGTCGGCGATCGAGGCCATCGACCCCGACCGGTCCAAGACCACCGAAACATGCACTGCAGGGAGTTCACCACTCATATCGACTCACATTCTCCGCCGCATCCCCACGGCGTCACACAACATACGGGAGGGGTGTGACAGCCTTCGGGTCGGGGTTCTCCGCTCCCCGTATGATGGGCGGCGCACGCCACCGGAGGGCCAGAGCATGGACGCGTCGAGGCATGACGAGAAGACGGCCATCGTCACCGGGGCCGGGTCGGGGATCGGGCGGGCCACCGCCATCCGGATGGCCTCCGAAGGAGCCCGGGTGGTCGGCTGCGACGTCAATCAGGAGGGTCTGGACTCGGTCGCCGAGGAGGTGGGGGCGGCAGGAGGTCGCGTCGAGGTGCTCGCCGCGGACGTCACCGTCCCGGCCGACGTGGACGCCGTGGCGGCGGCGGCCGGCGACCGGATCGACATCCTCGCAAACGTCGCCGGGATCATGGACCACTTCCTGCCCCTTGGTGACGTGGACGACGCCACCTGGGACCGGGTGCTCGGGGTCAACCTGACCGGGGTGATGCGCCTGACCCGGGCGGTGCTCCCGATCATGCAGGCGGCGGGGGGAGGGGCGGTGGTGACGGTGGCGTCGGAGGCTTCGCTGGGGGCGGGTGCCGCCGGGGTGGCCTACACGGCGTCGAAGCACGGGGTTATCGGCCTGGTCCGCCATGTCGCCTTCTTCTACGGTCCCGAGGGCATCCGCTCGAACGCCGTCCTCCCCGGCGGGGTCGAGACCGGGATCGGCGCCAGCTCCGCTCCCCAGGTGGGCTGGGCGATGGAGCGGGCCCAGCGCAAGCTGGCCACCATGGGACCGATGGCCAAGCCCGACCAGATCGCCGCCGTGGTCTCCTGGCTGGCGAGCGACGAGGCCTCCAACGTCAACGGCGCCATGGTCACCTCCGACGGGGGCTGGTCGGCGGCCTGACCTGTTCGACCGCACCTTGTTCTGCGCCCTCACCGCCCGATCGTCGGGCCGACTTGGAGCGGCGGGCGGCCGAGGTCGTCAGGATCGGAGGGACGGGGCGTCGGTGATCTTCCCCATGACGGCCCGGCGACAGAGGCGGCCGCCGGTTGGAGACCGGTTGGGCGGTGCTGCGCGTCGCTGCAGGCTCGACCGGCAAGCAGTGGCGCCATCGGTTCAGGAGAGCGGCAGGTTTGAACGGCCTGCGTGGCCGAGCTCGGAGTAGGGTCCTGACGCTGGAGGCGGTCGATGTGGTGGTGGCGGGGGGTGGCCAAGCCGGGCTGGCGACCAGCCACCAGCTGACCGAAGCCGGCATCGAGCACGTGGTGCTGGAGCGGAGCCGGGTCGGCCAGGCCTGGCGCGACCGCTGGGACAGCTTCACGCTCGTGATCCCCAACTGGACCCTCGACCTCCCCGGCTTCCCCTATCGGGGTCCCGACCCGGACGAGTTCATGCCCCGGGACGAGATCGTGTCCTATCTGGAGTCCTACGCCGCCTCCTTCGACGCCCCGGTGCGCGAGGGAGTCGAGGTGACCGGACTGGAGCAGACCGGCGCCGGCTGGACGGTCAAGACCAGCGCCAGCGACCTCGCCACCCGAGCGGTGGTGGTGGCGACGGGGGCATTTCCGACCTGAAACGCAAGGACTTCATCGCCTCCATCCCACTCACCGACAAGGTGGTAACCGCACCGGGCTTCATGGACGAGTTCTCGGACTACTGCGGGCGAGCGAGTCCGTTCATGGCCTTCCTGTGCGGCGCCCTCGGCGTCGAGTTCTAGGTCAGAAACCCGTCAGCAGCGACTAGTCGCCCGACTGAAGCCCGGATTCCGGGGCGACGGCTTCTATCTAGTGCGTCCTGAGTCCACCATGGAGGTCGGGATGCCATTTGCGTCCTCTGGCGAAGACATAGCGGAGAGTCCGAGCAACGATTCGTGTCTCGCGGGCGCCGAGATGCTTGATCCGCTCACTCGTGACGATGTCCCCCGCGGTCTTGTCTTTCTCTGGGATACCGGGTGGAGCCGGTGAGCCGTTTCGTCTTCCTGCAGAGTTCTTACGTCCGCCATCGGGGAATGACCCGGGGATTTCCAGAGCCAGTCGCTGGACTCTGTCGACTTGTCGCCCACGGCTGAACGGTCGGCTCCTTCAATCGCTCCACTCCAACCACCCCGGCCGGTCGGCTGCCGCCAGATGGTGGTTGAGAGTCTCACCGGAAGATCCTTTTCGCGTTTTCCCGCATGAACCGGTTCGGCGGTGTAGACACATGGCAGGGCGGCTGGCCGACGCGGGGAATAGCCATATGTCGAGTCGAAGGTCCGGGAGCGAATCGTCCCGATCGGGGCGTAGTCCACACACCCCCCCGGCGGTCGCCGGCTCTCAGGCCGGGCGTCTCTTCTTCCCGGCTCCGCCCGAGGACACCGACGCCAACCAGCCGCCTCATCGCCCCGGCCGGGACAAACCCGACGCCCTCGACCGGCGGCGAAAACCCGACAAGCCAGGCAAACCGGGAAAACCGGACGAGGACCTCGATCGCCGCTGCCGCCAGCTGCTGGCCGAACTCGAGAAGTACTGTCCGGATCTGCTCCCCACCGGCCCTCTGCCCCCCGGCGACGTGGCCGACCCCATCGACATCCAACAGAAGGATCTGGAACGGCTTGTCCTGAGCGCGGTCGGGGTCGAGGACAAACGGGGCCGGCATCAGGTCATCTGGGAACAGGCCGGATCGGAGCTCCTGGTGCATCTCGAGCGGACCCGCTTGGCGGTGCTCGAAGGCCTGGTCCTGGTGGGGCTGACGGTGGAGACGGTCGAGACGGGACGGGTGGAGGTGACGGTCCCCTTCGCGGTCGGCCGCCCTGAGCGTCTGGCGGGCATGGTGGTCACTTCCGACACCCAACCACGGGGACCGGTCATCGTCGTCGACCGGTGGGGAGATGCCCTCATCGCCGCCGCCTGGCAAGCTCTGGTCGACGTCATCTCCACTATCGCCGCCCGGACCGGTGTCGACGAAGACGGCGCTCCCCTCCTCCCCGGGGCCATCGTCGCCACCGAAGGACGTCTGTCGGTGATCCCCCAAGCCGGCCACTTGTTCGAACATTCGGCGCCATGACGGCTCCCTTCCTCAGTCCGGAGATCCCCGACGAGTTGGTCGACCTGGGTGTCATGTTGGGGGTGCTGACACCGGCCAATGGCCAGCCCGCCTCCATCAACCCGGCCTGGTTCACGGCCCCCGACCAGCACATCAAGGGCATCCTCGACGACTCCGATCGACGTCAGGCCCTGATCGACCTGGCCACCGAACTGCTCGGCACCGCCACCGAGCACCTCGACCTCCCCGACATCGACGAAGAGGCCGAGACCTGGATCCCGATCGTCGACGCCGGGGCGGGGGTGACCACCGGCGGGCTGTTCGTCATCATCGACACCGGGGCACCCGAGCCGGTGGTGTCGCTGGGCGGCCGGGTCGCCGTCCAGCACGACACCCTGACCGGCTCGATGACCATCCGCGTGCCGTTGATCTCGGCCGGCGCCGCCGGGATGACGCTCCTCCCCGGCCGCCCGGAAGGTGTCATCGAAGTGGCGGTCAATGTCACCGTCGACGGCCTGGGCGTGGCGGGGATCGTGGAGCTGGAGGGAGTGTCGTTCGCCGCCCTGCTCCCCACCGACGCCGCCACCGATCCGTCGCTCACCGTCGTCCTCCAAGGGCTGCAACTCCCCGGTGACACCTCCCCGTCGGACATCCTCGTGGGCGAGCTGCTCGACGAACTGGGACCGACCGCCATCCAGGTGATGCTGGGCCTGGTCCGCAGCCAGTCATCCCTCCCCACCGAGCTGGAGGATCTGCTGGCGCTCATCGGGTTCGACCCGGCCAGCCCCATCCCCGAGCTTCCTCTGGTCGAGCTGATCGACAACGGCATCCCGGCGTTGCGGGAATGGGTGACAGAGGTGGTGGCCACCGCCCTTGACGAGTGGATGGGGCGGCTGGCTTCGTTCCTGGGCATCGGGGCCGTGGCCGGAGCCGGCACCCTGACCGACCCCTACCGGATCTGCATCGACGACGACCCGGTCCACGCCTGCCTCACCCTCTCCACCCTGGTCGACTCCCAGACCGGGGCCACCACCGTCATCCCGGGGGCCTCGGTGACGGTCGATGCTCCCGCCGGCTCGTCGGTGGGGGGCGCGGTGGAGGGGACGCTGGAGTTCGCCCGGCTGATCCTCGACCAGGGTCTGAGCGTGGCCTCGGGCCCGGCCCTGACGGTGACGGTCCGACTCGGGGATGGGTCGCTGGTCGACACCACCACCGTCGACGATTTCTCCGTCGAGGTCGGAGCGCTGCGGGCAGGACTCTCGTTCCGGTCGGGCGGCCAGCTCACCCCGGTGGTGGAAGCCGTCGACACCAAGATCGACGGGAACGTATACCCGCTCCTCGACCTGACGTCGGCCGAGGCGGTGACCGGTGCCGCCTCCGATGCCCTCGACAACATCCTCGACGACCTTCTCGATGCCCTCGGCATCTCCACCAATCCCGGAGCCAGGGCGCTGGCGGTCCTGGCCGGTCTCATCGCCCCCGACGGGGCACCGGCGGGATGGCCCGACCCGGTGAGCCTGCCGTCGTTGTTCTCGGATCCACTCCACGCCATCGGCTGTTACCACGCCTCGGTGCTCACCACTCCCGGCCGCTGGCAGCATGTGGCCGACCATCTGGCGCTGCTGCTGCGATCCGACGGAACTCCGGCCGTCACCGGCACCGGCACCACCGCCGATCCGTGGGTGGCCACCCTGTTCGACAACCGTCCCGGCAGCGACCCGGTGCGGGGTGCCGTGAACCTGGTGGCATGGAGCACGATCCCCGACACGGCCCCGGTCCTGCACCTCGGTCTGGAGACTCACCCCGTCTTCGACGTGGCCGGGTTGGATGCCGACCTGGCCTACCGGGCCGAGGTCGTCCGGCTGGAGTTGCCCGTTCCTCCCGACTGCCAGGGGACGGTTGGACTGACCTGGGCTCCCGCCCACCGGGCGGTGCTCACCGTCACCCAACCCGACATCGAACTGGGACAGGTCACGTTTACGGCCGACCGGCTGGTCGTCGGCTTCACCTTCGACAGTGCCACCGGCATGGTCCCCGAGCTGGCAGTGACCGGCCCCGAGCTGACGATCGAGGGATCCGACTTCTCGCTGCCGGACCTCGATCTGGGTTCGCTCCCCGACCTCGACGACCTTCCCTGGTCGGCCCTTCAGCTCCTGGCGGGCGACTGGCTGGGGAATCTCGGTCTGGGCCGGCTCGACGAGTGGCTGGCCCTCTTGGGCTGGCAGCCGGGCGACCCGCCCCCCTTCACCCTTCCCCGACTGCCCGACGTGAACCTCGACCTGCCGGATCTACCGGCCCTCGACCTGGAAGGCCTCCTGACCGACCCGCTCTCCGCCCTCGTCGAGTGGCTGAGCTCGCTGTTCGGAGGGTCGGGCTCGTCGCTGGAGCTGCCGCCCTTCCTGTTGGCCATCGGTCGGTTCGCCACCGCCGTGGGGGGAGCGATCCAGGACGTCACGGGTTCGGGCACCTACCACGAGCCGTGGGCGGTACGGATCGGCGACGGCCCGGTGGAGGTGCTGGTGTGGTTGGACCCCGACGGACCCGACCTGGCCGGAGCTTCCGGGATAGTCGAGCATCTGCTGGGCGACACCGCCCCCACCCTCGAGGAGGCGCTGGAACTGCTGGACCGAGCCGGCCGCTTCATCCCCGAGTTGGGCGAGGCGCTGGGCGGGATCGGCTCGCTGGGACCGGGGATCGAGGCGTTGCGGGCCCGGTTGGAAGGCGACGGCCTGGTCGCGGCGGCCGATCAGCATCCCGCCGGGTGGGAGCGGGTGGACCTGTCGCCCGCCGCCCACTTCTCCGAGCCGGCAGGTTTCACCATGCCGTCCGGGACGGGAGGCATCCAGAAACAGCGACGCATATTCGTCACGTCCGCCGGGTTGGCGGGGGTGGCCGATTGGCCCGACCACGACACCGCCACCATCGTCGACCTGACCGAACCGGGCATCCGCCCCGGGTCGATCGACCTGTCCCACATCACCTCCGGCGACACCTGGATCGTGCTGCTCCCCTCCCGGGCGGAGGCGGTGGTGCCCGACGAGCCCGCCGTCCCCGGCGAGGAGCGACTCCGGGCCCGGCTCCGGCGGGCGGTGGACCACATCCACGGGATCGTGGGCGGCAGCCTGGCCCTGATCGGCCATTCCACCGCCGGCCAGATCACCCGTCTGGTGGCAGCCGACCCGCTGACCGAGACCCACATCCGCCATGTCATCACCGTGGGCACTCCGCACGGCGGCGCTAGCTTCGAGTTCCTCGACCGCCTCGACACCGGCGAGACGCTCCGGACCCTGCAGCGTCTGCGGGGAATGCTCGACGACGACGCCTCCGCCCCCGACGTGGCTCCGTTCGTGGGCCTGCTCGACTCGTTGTCCTCGACCCTCGACCCCTACCTGCCGGGGCCCGGCGGCGTCCTGGAATTCGTCCCGTTCCCGGTGGCCGACTTCGGGATGCCGGCGGTCTATCCCGATGTCGGTGCCGGCACCACCGGACATGCCGTGGTCGGCTCCGTGGCCGGCTCCGACCTCGACGCCGCCCTGGCGGCGTTCATCCGTCGGGTCATCGAAGCCGGGATCGGTCTGCTCCCCGCCGGCAGTGCGGTGACGCACGTGGGGTTCGGGCTGCGGGCCGCCCTGGCCGAGCCCGATCGCAGCCCGGGGGTTGTGTCGGTGGGCGCCACCGCCCGGCTGGACCTGCATCGGGTCAGGCTGGCGGCCGGAACCTCGGAGCGGACGATCCCGTTGGTGTCGGCCGGGCTGGAACTGCGGCGCAACGGAGGCTGGCTGGTGGGAGGCCCGGATCCCGCCCATCCCGCAGGGCTGCCGCGCGATCCTCGGGCCCGGTGGCTGGAGGCGAGCCTCGTCGCCAACCCGTCGGCCCCGGCCGACAGCCGCCTGTCGATCACCATCCACGACGCCTCCCTGTTCGGCACCGCCCGACCCCAATGGTTCATCGACGACGAGCAGTCCCTCGACGGTGTCACCCTGATCCCCGAAGCCCGCATTCTCCTGGGCGAGGCCCTGTCGGGCGTCGGGACCCTCGTCGCCGGCAGCCCGGCCGAGCGGCTGGCCGATGTCCTCACCCAGATGGGGCTGGCCGAGATCATCGACGGCCGGCCGGGGCTGGTGACCGATGCCGTGGAGCGGCTGCTGACCGACCCGGCCGGCGAGATCAGCACCCGTTTCTCCACCCACGCTGCCCAGGTCGAGTCGGCACTGGCTCGTTTCGTCCCGGTCACCTACACCGACATGGACATCACCCTGGCGCTCGCCCCCTGGGCCACCCTCCACATCCCACGGACCGGCTCGCCCGTCACCCTCGAGGTCTCGGAATTCGCCGTGGCCGATTTGCTGGAGGTGTCGGGTCGTCTGTTCCTGGACGACGATGGGGAAGCGGCGGCCGACCTCGACGTCTCGGCGATCGAGCCACCCGGTCCGCTCGGTTCCCTGGCCCTGGGAGTTACCGCCTCGGCCGACGAGGGGGTGGCGGTGGAGTTGACCGGCGTCAACACGGGTCAACTCCCCACCTTGGTCGACGCTCCCGTTCCCATCCTCCCCACTCACTCCGATCTCACCGACCTGGCGGGGTTGGCGGGCCGGGCGCTGGCCGGCGACCTGGCCCGGCGGGTGCTCGTGTTCGCCCGGGACCAGCTGGCGTCCGCCCGGGGCGCCGCCCTGGAGGCGGCGCTGGCCACGGTCGGGGCGGTCACCAGCGACGGACGGGTCCGGAACCTGGCCGGTCTGCTCACCTCCCCCGGCGACTGGCTGGCCGGGCCGGGCGCCCTGGGCTTGGCCGACTCGCTGCCCGGCACGGTGGCCGGGGTGGCCAAGCTGTCCGCCACCGAGGTCCGGGCTCTGGTCCTTTCCCTCCGGGACGTGCTGGACCTGCCCGACGCCGGGCCGACGCTTCCCCTCCCCTGGGGGGCGAGCCTGTCGGTCGACGGGACCGCCGGGGATGTCACCCTGTCGCTGGGATGGGACGCTCCGATGGGGGGAGCCGATGTGGACCTCGACGGGGGGTTGGCCCTGACGGTCTCCCCGGGGCTCGACGTCCGGGCCACCGTGTCGACTTCCATCAACGTCACCGGGACCGGCCTCGACCATGCCCGCCTCGAGCTTTCCGCCGCTGACGACGTGACATTGAGCGTCGCCATCCAGCCCCAGGGCGGGACCGAGACGGTCATCAACCTGCTACCGACGGTGAGCGGCCTGTCGGGGCTGGCGGCCAACCCCACCACCATCCGGTCCGTGCTGGCACTGGCCCTCGGCGCCGTGGCAAACCAGCCCGACGTCGGGCCCGCCCTGTCGGACCTGGGCGACCATCTGGGGCTGCGCGACGCCACCGGGTTCCTGGCCGACCAGTTGCGGCAGGTCGCCGCCAACCCCGCCGCCGAGCTGGTGGCCCGGCTGCACGCCGCGGCCGTGGCGGTCATGGGTGATCTGGCAGCCCTGGTCGGCGAGGTGGCCGACGGTGTCACCGTCTCGGGCACCCGGCTGACGGTTTCCCCCGCCACCGGTGTCAGCCTGATCCTGGACGTGCCCGACCTGGCCACGATCAGCCTGTGCGTCGACGTGGTCGACCAGCGACCCGTCCCCGAACTGCGCCTCGACGTGTCGATGTGTATCGATCACACCGGTCTCGAATCCCTGGCGGTCACGGCCGAGGTGACCGACCCGGCCCTGCTGGAGGCGGCCGGGGTGCCGCTTCTTCCCCGGGTGGCGTTCCTGGCCGGCACCGCTGCCGGGCCGGGAGGGGACCGGGCCGAAGCCGGGTTGTGGGTGGAGTCCCCCGGGGCGGATCCCCGCCACGGCCTGTTCGTGCTGATGCCGTTCGGGTCGGAGCCGTCGCCGGTGTGCCGCACCGGCACCGGGACAGCGACGGCCGACTCGACCGATCTGTCCCATTGCCTCGCCGTTGTCGTCCGACACTGGGTGACACCCCTGGCGGCGGAGCTGGTGCTGGCGGTGGAGGATGTCGCCGGGTTCCTCGAACAGACCCTGACCCACGTGACCGCCACTCTGGGTGACCTGCTGGAGACGGCCGACATCCTCACCCATGACAGTGACTGGCACCTGGCCGACGGTGTGGTGGACGACCTCCTCGGGCGGGTCCTGGCCCTGGCCGCCGGTATCCTCGACGAGATGACGCCGATCCCGCTGGGACCGCTCGAGTTGGCCCCGGTGGTGGACCCGGACGGGGGACGCACCAGCTTCGGGCTGGAGGTGAGGCTGGGCACCGACCTCGTCCTCAACCCGGGCAGTGACATCCAGGTGAGCGTCACCGAGCCGGCCGGGGCCGGGGGCGGGATCGGCCTGGTCGTGTTCACCGCCGCCGCCGACCTCTCCGACCCCCGGTTCCATCCTTCACTGACCATCACCGACGTGGGCATCGAGATCGCCTCCGCCTCGGGCGGCAAGCTGGTCGACCTGGTGGCGGGCGTCGACGCCATCGAGCTGCTGGCCGGCCTCACCATCGACGAGGCCGGGGTCCAGAGCGGCGGGCTGGAGGTCGGTTTCGTCAATCTGACCCTTCCCATCGGAGTGGCCGGGGGAGGCAACCCGGTGGCCTCCAAGATCCTCTCGGCCCAGAACGAGGACAGCGCCTCCGGCGATCCCGAGGAGCTGGCCCCGGCCCTCAACCCCAGGCTCGAGCTGACCCTCGCCCCCGACTTCGCCCTCGAGTTCCGCCTCGACGTGGGAGAGGGTCCGTGGTGGATCCCCATCCAGCAGGCGTTCGGACCAATCTACGTGGAACAGGTCGGCGGCCAGGTGGAAAACGACACCGCCGGGGACCTCGAGGCCATCGTCCTTCTGCTCGACGGGGGCGTGTCGCTGGCCGGTCTCACCGTGGGGGTCGACGACCTGTCACTGCGCATCCCCTGGGAGACGGGCTGGGACATCACCCAATGGGCCATCGACCTTCAGGGCCTGGCCATCGGCTACTCCGGGTCGGGGGTGAGCCTGGCCGGGGGGCTACGAAAGAGCATCACCCCGGCCGGCGACACCGAGTACGTGGGTCTGGTCCAGGTCGACGCCAGGGGGTTCGGAGTCTCGGCGGTGGGGGCCTATGGTGAGTTCGCCGACCCGGCCCAACCCGGCACCACCTACACGTCGATGTTCGTGTTCGCCGCCCTCAGCGCTCCCCTGGGCGGGCCGCCGTTCTTCTTCGTCACCGGCATCGGCGGGGGCATCGGGCTCAACCGGGAGCTGGTCCTGCCGGCCGATGTGGTGGACATCCCCGGTTTCCCGCTGGTAGCGGCCATGGACAGCTCCAGCGGGTTCGCCGCCGACCCGATGGGAGTCCTGGACACCGTCAGCAACTCTTTCCCGGGGCGGCGGGGCACGTTCTGGTTCGCCGCCGGGGTGCGCTTCACCTCCTTCGTGCTGCTGGAGACGGTGGCGGTGCTGGCGGTGGAGATCGGCGACGACGTGGAGGTGGCTTTAGTGGGCCTGTCCCGGGCCGCCCTCCCCGACCCCGAATTCCCCATCGCCAACATCGAGCTGGCACTGATCGCCCGTTTCTCCACCGCCGAAGGGGTGCTGTGGGTGCAGGGCCAGCTCACCGACAATTCGTGGCTGCTCAACGAAGACTGCCGTCTCACCGGCGGGTTCGCCTTCGTGGTGTGGTTCGCGCGCGACGAGTTCGTGTTCACCATCGGCGGCTTCCATCCCCGCTTCGCCGCCCCCGACTACTACCCGGTGGTCCCCCGACTCGGGTTCAACTGGAACGTGTCGAGCGCACTGGTCATCAAGGGCGAGAACTACTTCGCCCTCACCTCGAGCTGCGTGATGGCGGGGGCCAAGATCGAAGCCTCCTACACCACCTCGACCGTGTGGGCGTCGCTCAGCGCCGGCATCGACGGGCTGGTGTCGTGGGACCCGTTCTTCTACGACGTCGAGGTGTATGTGCGGGTCAGCGCCGGCATCAAGATCCGGGTGTGCTTCTTCGCTTGCGCCACCATCAAGATGAGCTTCTCGATCGGAGCCCGGCTGCGGATCTGGGGGCCGGAGCTGAAGGGCGAGGCCACCCTGGAGCTGGGTCCGGTCGAGGTCACGGTCCGGTTCGGGGCCAATCCCAAGGACGACGATCGGGCCATCCCGTGGAGCCAGTTCGTGGCCAAGTACCTGGTCCAGGAGAACCCGGCCGGAGAGTCGATGTCGATGACGGTGATGAAGGGCCTGCTGGCCCCCGACCCGGGGCTGAAGAGCGACACCGACGACGGGTCGGCCGCCAAGCCGTGGCGGGTGGTGCCCGAGTTCACCCTCCGGTTCGAGACCCGGGCCGCCAGCAACGAGGTGTCGTTCCCCGGCGGCGACACCAGCTTCTCGGTACCGATCGACCTGGCTCCGGTCGGGGTCACAAGCGTCGACTCGACGTTCCGGGTGACGATCCGGGAAACGGGAGGAGCCGAGATCGACGAGGGTCTGGAGCTGGAGGCTCGGGTCGTCTCCAAGCTGCCGGACGGGCCGTGGCGGTATGTGGCCCGCGAGTCGCGGGGCCCGGAGGCGGGGACCATCGACGCCCTCACCGGGGTGGTGGTGCGGGCCCAGCTCACCATCGCCGACGACGACATCCTCGTCGACCTGTCGCTGGTCGACCCCGGCGACCTGGATCACCCGTTGCCGTTCCACGAGGAGCAGGCGGACCGCCCCACGTTGATGGTGCATGTCGAGAAGTCGGAGGACTTCATCCTCGCCCAGCCCACCGCCACCAACGCGGTCCTGGCCAAGGCCTCCACCGCCATCGACGGCTTGGCCCCCGCCTCGATCAGGACCTTCCGGGCCGACCGGGTCTCCCCACCCCGGCTGGCGCCCCTCACCGAGGGAATGGTCGACCCGGTCAAGCCGGCCGTCGCCACCGAGCCGGTCGCCCCACCCGAGCCACCTTCCGGCCCCGACACCAGCACCCAGCCACCGGTCGTGATGGGAGTTCTGCGAGACCGACTCGGCGTCGAGGCCCGGGCCCCCGCCGCCACCACCGTGAAGGCTGCGGGTGATGTCGCCCGGGTTGCCGCCCCCACCCTGACCGACGTCCGCCTCCCCGGCGGTGCCTTCCCTCGGGCCCATCTCCGGCGCGGGTCGGAGGCCCTCACCACCCGCCGGGGCACCGCCTTCCCCCGACTGCACATGCCCTCGACCGGAACCGCCGTGCGGGGTCGGGAGTTCCGGGCCGGTTTCCGGGCCACTCCCGCCAACGCCCGCTCCCTCACCACCATCCAGCGGCGGGTCCGCAACGGCGGCCATGACCTGGCTCCCGGAGACGTGCTGTTGCTGAAGCTGCCCAACGCCCGCTGGGACGACCAACCGGAACGGCCACGACTGGCCGTAGCCGGCGACCAGGCCACCCGGGTGGTGGTGCTGGACCGGGCCGGCGCCCCGATCAGCGACGAGGCCATGCGGGAAGGCACCGTCGACCTGCCGGTGGGGGCGGAACGGGTGGCGGTGGCCGGGCTGGGTGACACCAGCCGCTTCGGATTGGCCGGATGGCACGCCGAGATGTCCGTCCAGCAGGTGTCGTCCAACACCTACCTCGCCTCCCGGGCCCTGATCCGCTCGGCCGCCCCCCGTACCCGCCGGCGCGGCTCTCCGGTGTCGATCGCCAACCTGACCGCCCGCGAGGCCACCCTCGGTCGCAGCGTTGTCACCCATCTCCCCGCCGCCACCACCGCCATCCTGGTGGGTCTGTCGCCCACCGAGCCGGTGGCCGACCCGACCCAGGCCCTGGCCAGCATTCGGCTGGGGTTGCTTGGTGCCGACCGGGCCGCCCGTCCCGACGGCACCAGGGTCGAACCCCGGGTGGTGGTGAGCGGGGACCAGATGTACGGGGCGTTCGCGGTGGAACCCAACGAAGACGGCGGACCCTGGGTGACGGTGTCGATCGAGTCGGATCCTCGGTGGAACGTGATCGCGGTCGGCGCCACCTCGGGGAGGTTCCAGAGCCTCATCGAAGACCTCATCCGGGGCGACCCGGCGGGGCTGTTCGGGTCGGGAGCCGACCCGACCGGTTCGTCCCGGGTCCGGTTCGTGCCGGCCTCATCCGCCATCCCCTCCCCCGAAAGGCAACCGGCATGACCCTGCCCGTCGACATCGGATCGATGCGCCTCTACTCGTCGATACGCCCCGGCCTCCAGGCCGGCTCGTACCAGGTCGAGATGGACCAGGAGTTCGCCAACCCGCACCTGGCCGCAGGGGTGGGCCACCCCGGCGACATGGCGGTGGGGCAGGTGGTGAAGAACTTCGACGTGACCGGTCCCCGCTTCACCCTCTCGCCCACCGAGATCCACAGCGCCTTCCCGCCCCACAACTCGGTGGGGCCGTTCCACAACCAGCTTCCCCACATCGCCCTGAAACGACGCACCCTGCCCTGGGAGCGTCCCGGCGACGAAACCAACACCGACCTGCCGTGGCTGGCGCTGGTGATACTCACCGACGGGGAGGCCAACTTCTTCCGCAACGCCGACCTGGAAGACGCCCTGCCCCCCGAGGTGTTCGCCCGGGTGACCGAGCAGGGCACATGTGACGTGCTGGAGGTGACCGAGGAGATCGTAGAGAAGGTGTTCCCCCGCGAAGACGAGCTCGAGTATCTCCTCCATGTCCGCCAGGTGAACGTCAACGACACCGAGAACGCCGGCAACGACGAGGACGGGTTCATGTCGGTGGTGATGGCCAACCGCCTCCCCCAGGCCGGCCACGCCTACGGGGCGTATCTGATCTCGATCGAGGACCGATTCGACGAGCTGCCCGACCCCAACCGCACCGACTTCGTCGACGACGTCGGCCCGGTCCGGGTGTACGAGTTCGGCGACCAGCTCATGTACCAGGCGTCGTACTCAGGGGGAGGCGGGTCGGTGCCGGTCGACCTGGCATCCTCGGACCAACCCACCACCATGAGGGATCTTGAGGGCGGGCAGGCCCTGTCCCGGGTGTCCGCCCCCACCGCCCGGAAGGTCGGCAAAGCCACCATCACCGCCAAGAGCGGGTGGCATCAGGTCGAGTCGCCGGCCGTCGGCGCCGAAGCCACGACCACCGTCAATCGGCCCGCTTTCAACGCCGGTTTCGTCATCAACGACATCGACTTCGCCGCCTACCCGGTGCCGGTGAACAAGATGCGGTTCCCGGTGCTGGCGTTCTGGCAGTTCACCTGCACCGGCGGCCTCGACTTCCGCCAGCTCATGAGCAACCTCGACGTCAAGATGCTGGGCTCCCCACCCGACGACGGTGACCCCGACCGCTTCCCCGTGGTGGCCGACTCCGGTCACAGCCAGATCGCCCACACCAGCCGGGGCGGCGAGTCGGGGACCGCCTGGTACCGCAGCCCCTTTACGCCCCGGGCGGTGGATCGCCGGGCAACCGGGGTGCCGTTCCACTCCGCCGACCAGGCCCGCACCATCGGAGGCGACCACATCGAGAACCTGGCGGAGGCGGCCGCCTTCGAAGTGGGGCGGCTGCTGGCGTTGGCGGACCCGTCGTTCGTGCAGGAGCTGCTGCTGTGGCGGCGGACCGGGTTCCGGCTGCTGAAGACGGCGAGCCTGCTGGACCGGTTCGGGTTCGGGGGGCGGCTCACCGACGGTTTGTATGCCCGGGACCTGGCCCGGACCCTCACCCGCGACATCCTGGTATCGGTGGGCGGCGTCGGCCTCGGTCCCCGGATCGACCCGGCATTGGGCATCGAACTGTTCGACAACGACCCGGCCGTGATCGCCACCGGGTTGGGCACACCCGTTCGGCGAGTGCGGTCGGCGCTCGGAAGGGGAGGCGAGCTCACCACCCCGGGCGACCCGGTCGATTCGGCCCCGCTTCCCGAGATCACCACCTTCGAAGGATTGGTGGAGGCGGCCGCCACCGAGTTGGCCCATCTCCGGGCTGGTCTGGAAGACGAGGTGGAGGACATCGCCCGTAACGCCGTGCCCCGTGAGCATAGGGAGGTTTTCCGTGGTTGAGGCCATCGTCTACACAGAACAGGTCGCCCTGGCCCACCACAAGAGGCTGTACGCCGACACCACCGGTCCCGATGTGCCCGAGGAGGTGCTGAGCTGGCTGACCCGGCTGCGGCTCCTCAACGGTGTCCCCTTCGCCTACCTGATGGCCCACGAGCAGCTGCTTCCGCCCGAGTCGATCCGCTTCTTCTACGTCGACCGCAACTGGACCGACGCCGCCGTCGACGGCGCCTTGTCGGTAGGCACGATCACCTCACGGGACCGGGCCCAGCTCCACAGCGTCTACCAGGAGCTACGTTCCCGGCTCGACGAGGAGGAGCGCCAGTCGTTCCAACGTCTCATCGGGGCGGTCACCACCACCCCCTCCCAGCCGGGGCAGGCCGAGGTGATGACCGGTTTCCTGCTCCGTTCCCGGGCGGTGTCGGGCTGGCCCGGCCTGCACGTCGACGCCTACGACGGACGCGACCAGGACCACACGATCGGAATCGTGCGGATCGAACGGCTGGCCCCGGCGGTGCTGTTGGTTCTGTTCGACGGGATCCCGGGTTACCTCACCATCACCGAGCCCCGTCAGGGCATCCAGTTCGGTGTCGACGTCGACCCCACGGCCGGCTCCAAGCGCCGGATCCGCATCCGCAACGACGACGGCACCGAGATGGAGGACAGCGAGGGCGATCCCATTCGGGAGCCGGTTCCGTTCCGCTCCGGCTCGCCGGGGGTGATCCACTGGGTGGAGCTGGCCCACCGGATCCAGGCTCATGTCGGGGGAAGCGTCAGCTCGGGAGAGATGGGCCTGCAGATGCTGCGGTTCCCCTTCGAGCAGCAATTCGGGGAGCCGGAGGAAGAGGCCGGCCCCAGCTTCGTCGCCACCTATCCGCTCGAGCTGTTGCAGCAGACCTATTCGGTGGAGGAGTTCTGACATGGCCCGGGCAGAAGATGTCACGCTGAGCCCGGCCTTCGCGGCGGTGGCGGCCAGCGGGCTGGACATCAACTCGTTGACGGCGGTGTCGGTGTCGATCCGGCGGGTACCGCGGCTAATCGTCCCCATCGACGTCCAGGGTCTGAGGGTGGTCGAGGACCAGCCGGTGGAGCACGCCGACATCGCCACAGCCGCCATCCTCGAGGCGACCGCCACCGAGTCGGATACCCTTCCCGAACCCACCACCACCGCCCCCGACCCCTTCACCGAGCTGGCGCCCCGCAAGCCGGGTGTCTACCTCCATTGGGCGGTGCCCGACGCCCTCGCCCGCGGAGAGGTGGGGGTGGAGGACGAGGAGGAGCTGCAGCCGGCGGCGGAGACGACCTTCCCCCCGTTGCCCAACCGCTGGTGCGTCACCCGGTATTGGTGGGCGGGTATCCGGTTCCGGACCCGTTCCTGGGTGGTGGAGGCCGACCGGGGCCGGGTGGTCGCCCTCGAGAGCTGGGCTGAGGTGGATGAGCTGCCCGACGGGGCCGAGGCCGCCACCCCGGACTTAGGCCCGGCCGATCTAACCGCCGTGATGGGAGGCGACGCCGCCTGGTTCGCGGTCTACGACAACGTCGTCGACCGTTTCGCCTTCCGGGACGACCTCGCCGACGTGGACGGGTCGGCGGGGACGGCGAACTACTCGGTGGTGGGCTGGTACTCGAACCCGGCGCTCGATCCCATCGCCGGCGCAGTGCGGCTGGGTGGGTTCGACGAGCGTCTGGCCGAGCTGGGATGGACCGCCGACCTCAGCCATCTCACCGAAGCCAGCAAACGCCTGGATGGCATCGCCCGGCAGACCGAGCGGATTGTCGAGTTCGGGAACGGGGAACCCTCACCACCGGGAGGAGTCGAGTACCTGGCCGACATCACCCAGGTCCCGCCCCATGCCCTGAAGGGCCCCGACCGCATCATCTCCCTGCCCAAGCCCTACTGGCCCCAACAGTCACTGTTCCACGGGGTGCTGTACTCCGTCCCGTTGGGCCCGGGTGGTCGCGATCCCAAGCCTTCACCCGACCAGGTCGAGGTGGGGATCGGCGCCACCAGCAGCGAGGCGCTGTCGGCGCTTATGTCCGAGAACGTGGACGAAGCCGAGGAGGCGGCCAGCCAGCAGCTCCTCAACGCCCTCCAGTACGGGGTGCTGGCGGAGCTGGAGACCCCCGACGGGCCGGCCAAGCTGGCCGACGAGACCCACCGGCGGGCGTTCGAGTCCCGGCCCGGGGGGTTCACCACCGAACGGATCCGGGCCGGCGACCCCTTCGCCCATCTCCGTACCCCGGCGGGGCGGCCACCCGATCGGAGAGGCTATCTGGTCGAGGCCGCCGCCGGGCTGGACAACCTCGTCGCCCAGGGGGTGATGTTCGAGTTCACCTCCGGCGACCCCTACGCCACCCGGGAGATGTATGAGCGGGCCCAGCCGGTCGGGCCGGTCGAGACCCAGATCGACACCAGCGGCACCGTCCGGGGGGCAGGGAGCGGGCCGGGCGGTTCGTTCCTCGACCCGCCGCCCTTCCTGGGCCACGCCCCCTCCGCCTTCGACCCCCTCCGCCCCGTCGACCCGCTGGGCGCCGAGTTCCTCCGCAAGACCGACCCGATCCTGTCGGCCCGGGCCGACCAGGGGATCGAGTACCGGACGGTCAAACGTGCGCTACCCCGCCTGTTCCAACCCCAGGACCCGGTGGCGTCGCTGCGGGGTGTGGGGCGGACCCTGCGCCATCACAGCAACCAGTTCCTGGACGAGGAAGGGCGGCTGGTGTGCCGGCTAAGCGGCACCACCATCTCGGCCGAGGTGGGGATGATCCGGGGACGGGAGCTGCTCGAGGCGCCGTTATTCCTGGGGTCGATCCCCCCTGAGGCCCAGGAGCTGATCGAGGAGACGGTGCTCGAGACTCCCGGGGCGGGCGAGCAGATCGCGTCGGTGGTCTCGGAGGCGACCAGGCGGACGATCGGCTCTTCGGCGGTGGCGAAGAGGTTGGAGGGGGAGGAACGGCTGTTCGTCAACTATCTCGTCCCCGGCTCGTCGGCCCATGAGCTGGTCAACGACTCGATCAAGGACGGAGTGTTCCCGTCCCCCAAGGAGATCACCCTGTGGCATCAGGCCTGGGAGCCGATGTATCTGGAATGGGAACTGGAGGTGGGTCTCGACACCGAACCGTCCCATTGGAGTCTCGGCCAGGTCGACATCGCCCCGGCCGGGCCGCTGTCGCCGGGAGAGGCCCAGGTGGTGCGGGGCCGGTCGCTGCTGTCCAAGGCGGGCGCCACCAGCATCGCGGGCCTGATCGCCTCCTTCCTGGACGAGGAGGATAACCTCGAGGAGGGCGAGCACACCACCGGGGTCGTTTCGGGCGGCGCCCTCGACGACCTGCGGGAGATGAACGAGGCGGCCGGCCTGGCCGATGTCCTCCACGCCTCCTTCGACGGGCTGCGGGACTTCTTCCTCGGGTTCTCGACCAACGTCCGTTACACCGAGCCGGAGACGGAAGGCGAGATCCTCCCCGACCGGATCCCCGAGCTGCTGGCGGCGGGAGTCGCCACCGTGTCCCGACTGCGGGTGGTGGACGCCTTCGGCCGCTTCCTCGACCTACCAGGCCCCTATTCGGTGGCAGACGAGGTGGAGGTCCCCGACGAGGCCGGGGCGGACAGCCCCGACACCTTCCTGCTCACCCCTCGGATCGTGGCCCCCTCCCGGCTGTGGTTCCGGTTCGTGGACGCGGCCGACGACACCCGCGACGCCCTGGTCGATCAGGAGAACGCCGACCTGCTCCGCAGCCCGGTGGCCGCCTGGCTGCTGCCCGACCATGTCGACGGGGCGTTGGAGGTGTTCGATCCCGCCGGCCGGCCTCTCGGCCAGCTCCGCAACGAACGAATGGGAAGCGGGGTGGTGTGGGAGGGCGCCCCCGGCCGGCCGGGCCCGATGGGCCGTCCCCCCTTCATGGACATCGCCAACCGCCACGCTTCGGAGCTGGCCCGGGCCATGGTCGCCCGCGACGCCGCCGAGCGTCAGGCCAGGACTGACCAGAAGGAATCGACCCTCGACGCCCTGCTACGGGCGGTGGACACGACTCTGTGGACCGTCGACCCCTTCGCCGAGTCGGGCCTCGACTACTACGCCAAGCTGACCGGGCGGCCCATCGCGGTGGTGCGGGCCCGATTGGTGTTGGAGGTGGTGGCCGACGACGGGCTCTTCGCCGAGGGCGATCCCCGCCGGGCCGAACGCGCTCATGCCTACGACGAGTTGTCCCGGCGCCATTTCGAGGTCCGTCTCGGCGCCCTCACGGAGATCGACGACGGGCTGTTGGGGTACTTCGTCAACGACGACTACTGGCGATTCCACCCGGTTCACGCCAGTGTCCGCGACCAGGCGCTGGCTTCGGGCCCGCATCAGGGATACCTGGCAGCCGAGCAGGAGGTGGCCGACTTCGATGCCGACCAGCCGGAGGACCCCATCACCCACCCCTACGTGGTCCCCGACCCAAAGATCGACGTCCAGCCCGGCCATCCGGTCCGTCTCACCCTGCTGTTGGATCCTGCCACCCGGGTCCACGCCACCAGCGGGGTGGTGCCGCGCAAGGCGATCGGCCTGCCCCGCGCCTTCGTTCAGGATGCCCTGCGACGGATCGCCCCGTCGTTCCGGTTCGGCCCCGTGCTAGTCGACCCGGGTGTGATCCGCATGCCCAAGCCCTCGGTGCTGCCCGAAGAGCAGGCCTGGACCCGCCGCGACACCCCCACCTCTTGGAAGGACGACCCGATCGAAGCCGCCACCCAGTTCGCCTATCTACCCGACATCTCCCATGAGGCCCAGGAGGGTTACATCCGGGTCAGGCTCGACCCCTGAACCGGCACCGCCACGAGCGGCCTCGCGAGCGAGAACCCGGCAGCGGCATCGAGCGTCGTTCAGCACGGACCGGCGGAGACGATGATGAGTTACCTGCCCGAAGAGCGGCCCGCCACCAGCTGACATCGCCGTGCTAAGGGGCGAGATATCCGCCGTTCGGACGGACCTCCAAGCCGAGATGCGTGAGTTCCGGACCGGGTTTGGCGCAGACCTTCGGCACCTCCACGACACGCTCCATGCCCGGACCCGCGGCATGTTGCGGCGTCGCTGGGTTCTGCCGTGACAGTGGCCGAGCTGGTGTTCATCGCCGCCCAGATCGTGTGGCCGGGCCGGGGTCACCAACGGAGGCGATCAGGAGATGGAGCGCACTAGCCGGGCCGACAGGTCGGTCACGTAGTCGGCCATCTCGGCCGGCTCCTGGACGGTGAAGTCGACCCCCATCCAGAGGAACTGGAAGGCCAGCCACTCCAGGTAGTCGCCCTCCATATGCATCAGGCAGTTGGCGTCGTCGAGCGGCTCCAGCCGGCCGAAGCCGTGATGGAGGCGCCCCTCCACCTCGGCGGCGGGGGCGTGGAGGACCACCTTGACCTGGAAGCGGGTCGGGATCGACTGCAACGACTGCTGCACGTACCCGGCGGCGTCGCCGCCGGGGATGGGGCGGGGCTGGAAGCGGGCCCGGGTCACCCAGGGGGTTCCCATCCGGTCGAGGCGGAAGGTGCGCCAGTCGTCGCGGTCGCGGTCGTAGGCCAGCAGGTACCAGCGCTGACGGATGGACACGAGCTGGTGGGGCTCGACATTGCGCTCGCTGGTCTGGCCGTCGCGGGCGTTGTACTCGAAGCGGATCCGCTCGCTGTCGCGGCAGGCCTGGGCGACGGCGGTGAGGATGTCGGCCTCGACCGTGATCCAGGGATTGATCACCGGCACCACCGTGGTCTGTACGGTGCTGATGTGGCTGCGCAGGCGGGGCGGCAGCACCTGCTCGAGCTTGGCCAGGGCCCGCAGCGAGGTCTCCTCCATCCCCGAGATCGTGCCGCCGGCGGCGGTGCGCAGACCGAGGGCGATGGCCACCGCCTCCTCGTCGTCGAGCAAAAGAGGGGGAATATCCGCCCCGGCTTCGAGTTGATAACCACCTGTGGGCCCGGTCGTGGCCCGCACTTGATAACCCAGCTCGCGCAGGCGGTCGATGTCACGCCGCAGCGTCCGTTCGCTCACCTCCAGCCGGCCCATGAGCTCGGAGCCGGTCCATGTCCTGCGGGTCTGGAGGAGGGAGAGGAGTTGCAGCGCACGCGCGGTGGTCGACATGCTCTCAGGATTCTAGATATTCCGGCCACATTCTGGCACCAATGACAATTAGCTTTGCGGGGCGATGAGTTCGGGACTCCGATGGGGTCATCACTCATCGAAGGTGTGCACACCACGAGAAGACAATGGGAAGGAAAGACTCATGAACGAAGTGATACGGGCCCGGGGGCTCGTCAAGCATTATAAGGAGGTGAAGGCGCTCGACGGCCTCGACCTCGAGGTCGCCGAAGGCCGGGTGCTCGGCCTTCTCGGCCCCAACGGAGCCGGCAAGACCACGGCGGTGAGGATCCTCACCACCCTCCTGTTGCCCGATGCGGGCACGGCCGAGGTCGCCGGGGTCGACGTGGTGGCCAATCCGGACGACGTTCGTTCGCGCATCGGGTTGTCGGGCCAGTACGCCGCCGTCGACGAGCACCTCACCGGTTTCGAGAACCTCGACATGTTCGGCCGCCTCTACCGGCTCGGACGTGAAAAGTCGCGGCAACGGGCCCGGGAACTGCTCGAGCGCTTCGACCTCGACGAGGCGGGCGATCGCCCGGTCAAGACCTACTCCGGGGGCATGCGCCGCCGACTCGACCTGGCCGGTGCCCTCGTCGCCGAACCCAAGGTCCTGTTCCTCGACGAGCCCACCACGGGACTCGACCCCCGCAGCCGGGCTCGGATGTGGGACGTCATCCGCGAGCTGGTCGACAACGGCACCACCCTCCTCCTGACCACCCAGTACCTCGAGGAGGC